>MAAC01000803.1_pt1 | contig 12642 bp, 10 predicted proteins | sample 1115981 | NCBI WGS metagenome assembly MAAC01 (sample SAMN04961126, study PRJNA320927) | seawater metagenome | isolation source: sample BD02T64 sea water enriched with oil for 64 days | place: USA:Gulf of Mexico | collected 2013-07-27 | reverse complement strand
TGGTCGCCGAGAAAATTCATAATGTATTTGTTATGTTCAGAAAGCTAATGACGGAAGGCAGAATATCAATACTTTAGTGTTTCAACTCAACATAACAATCTACTGATCATAATATCTGACAGTGCTTTCAAGCTTTCGATGACCTAACAATAATTGGCATGCTCTCAAGTTTTTAGTTTTTTTGTAAATCAATGAAGGTTAGTTCTTCTCATCGTATGAGTCCCGTATTGGGTTTGATCTAAACCAATCATGGAAGCCCAACCATCAACAATTCATCCATACTGGCGTGTTGATAGATGTTCTGACGAATGAATTTGAGATTTAAACAAATAATCATTTTGGCTTAGTTGAAAATTTGTAATCATAGTTTGAATTGATTTACGTGTGTTTTCGGTAAGTTCAAATTGAACGGGCAATCCTGTCTTTTTTTGAACAATAATAGCTCTCGACTGAATAGTTTTTCCGTGGGCAATATCCATTATTTTTAGAGTAACTAAATCGCATTCTCTTAATTTACTATCGATAGCAAGGCTAAAAAGTGGAAGGTCTCTTATATTATTTATTAACTCTAGTCTGATTCGGATTGCCCAAATTTGTTGTAGCTTAAGTGGTAATTTGTGCCGACAATTTTGTTTTTGTTTCAAGGCTCAGTTGATTTATAAACGGTTAAAGAAAACATGATAGCTCTCTGTTATTAATGGATAACTAAGTATGGTTTATTGTGAGCTTCAAGCTCATTGCTGCCTGTCGCATTACGTTTCTAAATGCTAACTTTTACCACAAAGAACATTAGCATTTGCGCTAAAATTATATTCAGATTATATTTTGTATCAATACTATGCCACTTCAGACTTGTCAAATTTTAATTATTAAACTTCATAAACTTGATTTATTATCAATCACCTACTAAATTTAGCATTAGTGAGGATTAAAAGGCATGGATGAATTTTCTAAACAATACACTCTTAATGATTTAATAGATCAATTTCAACGTGAACCAATCTACTTTATAACAATTCACCTTTTAACTGATGAAATTAGTGACTTTGTACTGGCTGTATCATGGAATGATCTAGATGAAATTCACTTCAAAATGTTTAAAAAACAAACTCAAGCTGAAATATTATTGTTTAGTCAATCTATATCTGAGCAATATAATAATTGGCATAACCAGATATGCCATTGGTTAAGAAAACCACTCACACCATTAAAACTAAATAATCAAAAACAAAGTATTCGACAGCAAGTTTCCAACAAATATCTTTAATTCAAACTACGCAACATTATTCTTACTTGAACCTGAGTAGCGTCCCTATAAGTCAACTCGCGTCATATTTCTTATTTTATAGATTTACAACAAATTAATTCATTTTAAGCTGTCACAGTAAAAGAAGGATTACTGAATTTATGACACCAATATTAATACGTATGAATATTTGCAAGGCACAAGTGCTCTGAATTTCATTGTCAAATTGCCATTAGATAACTAGAAGGATTTAAAGTGGAGTATCTTTAAAATTTAGGTTATAGATAATGATAGGAAAGGATGCTTACCTCAAAAATATTCGAAAATATCAAATTTATATTGTTGTTTCAGGATTTACTTTTGTTGGTCCTCTCTGTAATTTATTTTATCTTTCTACTGATATTTCCTTTAGCAAACTCAGCTTAATTGAAACAGTATCAATGATTGTATTGGTGTTTCTTGAAGTACCTACTGGAGCAATTGCTGACCTTATTGGTAGAAAAAAAAGTATGGCATTAGGTTGTTGCTTAATGGGGTGTGAATATATATTGATTGGTGCTGGCTATAGTTTCCCCGTTTTTGTTGCGGCAGCATTAATCGGTGGTTTAGGAATTTGCCTAGAGTCGGGAACCGATGACGCACTTTTATTTGATTCGTTAAAAAAACTCAATAGAGAGAATGAGTTCAAAAAGTACTTAGGACAAAGCAATGCGACATTTAAAATTTCTTCCGCTGTTTCTATTATCGTTTATGGTTATGTTTATAGCTTTGATAAAAGTTTAGTTTTTTATCTTGGTGGATTTACGTTTATCGGTCTTGCTCTATATAGCTTGACTATGACGGAAACGGTTACTCGCCCTCTCTTATTAACCAACCGCAAACCTAAAAAAGCACTATTAATATTAATATGGAATCAGCTATTAAAAAGCTATTCCTGTTTAAAAGGTAATAAAACTCTAGCTTGGTACATAATCATTGTTGGTTTCTTAACAACAACAGCTAGAGCGAATACTACACTACTAAGAACCCCTCTTTTAGCAAGTTTATTAGAGGATATTTATTACCTAGGTATTATAGGAGCCGTTGGCCTTACACTAAGTAGTATAATGAGCTGGTATGCTCACAAAATATTAAGTTTACTTGATGAACAATATATACTGTTAATTTATGCAATAAGTGTAGGGGGAATGTTTATTGGTATTGGTTATGTTGATAACTTATGGATACTTGTTTTTGTAATTCCTATGTATATTTTAAATGCCTTTATATCGGTTTTTTTTAGCGATTATTGCCATCGACATTTTAACTCCAAGCAACGAACTACATTAACTTCATTTAAAGAAGCATACCGATCATTTATCAGCATATTTACTTTGCTTGGTGTAGGTATTATGGCAGACACACTAGGATTACAAGCGAGCTCAACTCACATGGGGGAGTCTGTATTAGTCGGATGTATACTCTTCATTTTCTTTAAATTCACCAGAACATATATAAAACGCTTAATTTTTCCTCTTGTAGAAAAGTAATAAAATATCTAACTATTAGGTGAGTAGTTCGTAAGCAGTTAGTTTTTGCCATTTTCTCAAAGCACATCATCCGTTTATCGTTACTTTCAGCATCAGATATATAAATAGCAACTTTTTAAAACTGTCACTACATTTCATTATTTTCTTATGCACTAAAGCTTTAATTGAATGACCGATTACCATATAGCGTTGCATTCACCATTTGAACTCAAGTGTCAAAGGAGGCGTTAACATTCCATCCCTATACGTTAAACCTATAGCCATTCGCTACACATAACTGAGCCACCAATCTTTACGACGCATTTTAACGGACACAACCCACCTTGAAAAAGGGTAGAGTGCAATCACTATGCCTAGCCAAACAGCATAAACACCAAACAAGCCAATACCAAAGCCCTTAGGGTAGAAAAACATTATAGTGAGCATCTGATTTACTTCGAAGCCCTGAAACACCCCAAGGACAACACTGAGTGCGTGGATTAAATAGAGGTGAGCAACATAAAATGCAAATGGTGCTCTACCAAATGTTACAAGTGGTTTTTTGATTGCAGTAGGTATACGGCTTGCGTAAGCACAAATTAAGGCCGCTCCCCCTAGCGTTATCAACAGAAATAATAAGCTTGGGGGATATTTACTAATGTTTAAAAAGTCAATTATGGTCCGTATAGGATCTCCTTGGAATTCCCAAGGGTTTGGATCGCCATACACATCAGCTGAACGCAATAAGATAAATAAGCCAATAAAAACTATCCCGAAAAGGATAAGCTGCTTGTCACGCTGCTCCGGTATTTTTTCGAACATTCCCTTAGTTCCAAAGCCCAACAGGATCACACCAATCCAAGGTAATAGTGGATAAGCGAACACCAGTAGAACTGGTCCTAAAGCATAAGAAGCTTGACCATGGAGTGCCACCCACCATGGAGCATCTTGGTCAAAAATTTTCGTTGCTGGCCAAATCCAATCTAGTGTGTTGTGCCCAGTAATGATGACCAAGCCTATGATAAGGCATATGCGCGCACCCAAAAACTGAAAGGCTGCAAGCGCTAGCATGCTAGCACCTATGGCCCAAATGATCTGCATAGGAATGAGTACAAGCCCTTGCACTTGTGCTATCCCCCCAGGTGAAAATGTCCATGCTGTAGAAATCAGCAATATTTCGACAATGATTAACCAGCAACCGCGCTTGAAAAGAAAACTTCCCAGTTCGGATTTAGATTTGCGCGCGAGCATCAATCCCGCACTAGTTCCAGAGAGAAAAACGAATACAGGAGCGCAAAAATGGGTGATCCACCGCGTAAAGAATAGAGCTGCACTAACCTCAGGATCAGTCATAGGGTCCTGTTCCATACCGGCCATAAAATAATCACGAACATGGTCTAGCGCCATGATCACAATCACCAGACCACGAAGCATATCTATATTATCGAGTCTATACTCGCGAGTGTTTAAGATATTTGCCATACCACTAAAGTCCTTCTTTTATGTATAGATCATTATAATGTCGGTTTCATTATAGTTTAACCCAAACTAATAGCTCACAATTCAGATGCTTTAAAAGTAATACTCTACTGAGAAGTCCCAGTTGGATTAGATAATAAAAAAAGCTAATAGAGCATTTAATGTCTATTAGCTTTTTCATCATTTCAATAGTTAATTTTATTGATTAACTAATCGTTACTCGGGCAAATTTTCGTTTACCAACTTGATATACTGCTTGAGTTCCGCTGGCAATAGTTAAACTTTTATCAGTGATTTTTTCGCCATCAATTTTAGCTGCACCTTGCTTGATCATACGATATGCTTCTGAAGTACTGGCAACGAGTCCTGCTTCTTTAAGTAAATTGGCAATGGCAATTTCACCGCTTTCTGTCTTAACATCCAACTCAGGCATGTCATCAGGTATAGCGCCTTTTTGAAAACGATTTATAAACTCTTGGTGTGCTGACTCTGCTGCCGCATCATTATGAAAACGCGCTATTAATTCTTTAGCTAAATAAATTTTAACATCACGTGGGTTTTTTCCATTTGCGATGTCAATTTTATAACCTTCAATTAGTTCAATGGATTTAAAACTTAATAGTTCATAATAACGCCACATTAGCTCATCTGAAATAGACATTATTTTACCAAACATGTCAGCAGGGCTATCGGTAATACCAATATAGTTACCTAATGATTTAGACATTTTTTGTACACCATCTAAACCTTCAAGTAATGGCGTCATCATTACGGTCTGTGGTCGCTGACCTTCTGATTTTTGTAATTCACGTCCCATCAATAAATTGAACTTTTGATCAGTGCCACCTAACTCTACATCTGCTTCAAGCGCTACAGAATCCCAGCCTTGCACTAACGGATACATAAATTCATGAATAGCAATAGCTTGACCATTAGCATAACGCTTTTTAAAATCATCGCGTTCCATCATACGAGCAACCGTTTGACGAGAAGCAAGTTTCAACATGCCAGCGGCGCCAAGTTTATCCATCCAGGTTGAGTTAAAAGCTACCGTCGTTTTACTCGGGTCAAGAATTTTAAAAACTTGTGCTTTGTAAGTTTCAGCGTTGGCTAATACCTGTTCTTTAGTTAGCTGTTTACGGGTAACATTTTTACCACTAGGATCACCAATCATGCCAGTAAAATCACCTATTAAGAAAATGACTTCATGACCTAATTGTTGAAATAGACGTAACTTGTTGATTAGAACCGTATGACCAAGATGTAAATCAGGCGCAGTGGGATCAAAGCCCGCTTTAATCTTTAAAGGTTTACCCGTTTTAAGCTTTTCTAACAGCTCATCTTCTAGCAAAATCTCTTCTGTTCCGCGTTTAAGTTCTGCAAACGCTTGGCTGATATCGGTCATTATTTGACTCCGGGGTGAATAAAATAGTTAACGGAGTAAATAAGGATACCTTTTATCAATTTTGTGCCGGTCTTCATGGGCTCTAAATTTCCAATAAGATCGACCTTCAATGCATCCATATAATGTGTAATACCCAAAAGTAGTACAGCTAGAAATAGCGCTAACTGTACTCTAGTGTAATGAATTATTAGGAATTCATTTTTATAAGTGATATTAGGCTTTCTTTCAATAACTTTGATTGTCCAGAATCTAATTGATCTAGCAATGCTTTCTCTTCACTTAAGGCAATTTCTTTCATTTCTTTGGCAATTGTTTGACCTTTTTCTGTTACTTCTAGTATATTTTCATTTTTATATTCGATCAGTCCTTTTGTCACCATTCGGTCAGCTGTTTCTCTAAGATTTAACTCTGGTTGCATAACCATATTAGTGAGTTCACTAATCTCAATTGAAGATGCGTTAACCATTCTAGCTAAAATTCGCCATTCTTCAGGAGTAACATTACATTGCTCGTTCAGTTTTGGGTATAAATTGGCACTAAAGCGTTGGTAAGTCTCTCGTAATAAATAAAGTAAGTAGTCATTAACAAAGTCATCATCATTGTCGTTGCTATCTGGCGCTGATGACTTAACCATTTCTGGATGCTGTGCTGAAATAGCGTAGCTACCACGTGAAAATACCAATGGCTCTGCATTATCGTTAGAGCGATATTTTTTGACTTCCCCAACGAGAATTAAATGATCGCCGCCTTCATATACGGCCCAGGTTTTACATTCGAATTGTGCTGCGTAGTGATCAAGAATTGGTGCGTTGCCTAAGCCAGATGAATATTGTGCATTGGCAAATTTGTCCTGTCCTCGGCTAGCAAAATTATTTGAAGTACTCACTTGATCACTTGCTAACACATTTACAGCAAAAAATTCAGCGTTTTCAAAAGCGCTTAGGCTGTTTGCGCCTTTATCAATACTCCAAAGTACTAATGTAGGATCCATAGAAACGGAATTGAAGCTGCTTGCTGTAACTCCAACGGGATTACCCTCTGCATCTATAGTAGTTATTACTGTTACGCCAGTTGGAAATTGCGATAGGGCACGACGGAAGTCTTTAGCATCAAATTCTGTGTTAGACATTAGGTATCACCTTTGGTTGATTGGTTTTATCTATTTAATTTTCACGCGTAGATAAATTTAACGTGTTAACTAATTATAAAGGGTGATAATTTTGTGGAAAGATAATTTTCGTTGCTTTAATGGTACTTTTCATAGGGAAGCTATTAACTATTATTTAGTATCTACTCAATAATAGTTAACCATTCCTGTATTTACTTGCCGTTACACCTGCATTTTTCCTAAAAAATCGTGCAAAATATGCGGGGTCTTTAAAGCCAAGTTCATAGCCTATTTCAGTAATAGATATCGATGAAAAGGATAATAACCGCCGTGCTTCTTGAATTAATCTATCCATGATAAGGCGTTTAGATGGTAGCCCTGCTAATCGTCGACAAATTTCATTAAGGCGGGCTTCGGTGATGCTTATTTTTTCTGAGTACTGACTTAAGGTTAAATGCTCTTTGTAGTGGTTTTCAATAAGTTGATTAAAAAGATGAAAAATGCGGATATCTTCTTTGCGTGTTTTTTGTTGAGGCTGGCTTTGATCTGCAAGTCGTAAAATATCTATTAAAATCAACTGTAGTAATGCCTTTAAAGCGAAATCTCTTTCTACCCCTGATTGTTGGTTTTCGTGAGCGATTAATGAGAGTAGCTGAAGTAAATGATCAGCATTTTTATTATTCTCTGGTACTAGTGAAACACACAGAGGGCTTGTCATAAAGTTGCCTTTATCCCATCCGGTTGCCATCATGCTTTCCATTAGTTGCCACACTAGTTGTTGTCTTACGGTTATAACATGTCCTTTGGCATTATTATCAGTAATAAAGGCATGAGGTACTGTTGGCGGGGTTAAAAAAAACATGGGTGCTTGTACAACATAACTCTTTTCATCTAAATTTACATGAATAGTGCCTGTAAGGATGACATGTAATTGATAAAAACGGTCATGATGATGCACAGGCATATTACGGCCAAAAAAGTTAGCCAACTTCTCTAGGCTTTCGTAATGTATATCAGTATCAATATAACGTTGATCGTAGGATTGTCCTAAATCTATATTAGGAATATAGTCATCAGTATGTATGTTTGACAGTTGAATTTTATCTTTCATTGAATCCCACTCTAGCTGTACTATTTATTTATTGAAATTTAAATATTTCTATACTTTGTACTATTAAAAAATTGGATGAAGTTTTAATGTGTATATTTATTCGATTAAAATCAATTTGTTATAATTAATGTGCAGAAAAAATATCTATTGTTTTATATGGAAAAATAGATACATATTCTATGTAAAGTACAATAAAGGCTGTGAAAGATCCATTTATTATTGCCAAATAATCTATGATACTGTTAACACGTTAAATAAACCGGTGTTACAGACAGCTTCGTTTATGTCTTAATATAAGATTGGCTAACAAGTTGCACATCATAATAAAGAAGGTAATGAATAATGACTAGACCTAATGCTATGCTTGATGAATTGAAGAAAATTCTTCCGCAGATTGCTGCTAATGCAGTGACCGCAGAACAGGAACGTAAAATACCTGATGAGAATATTCGTCTGTTAAAATCAATTAATCTTCATCGTGCTCTTCAACCAAAGGCTTACGGCGGCTTAGAGCTGTCATTGCCTCAAGTTACTGATTGTGTTGCTGCACTTGCAGGTGCATGTGGTGGTACTGCTTGGGCATTTAGTTTGCTGGTTACTCACAACCACCAGATGGCTATGTTCTCAAAGCAGGCTCAAGATGAATTTTGGGGTGAAAATCCTGATGCTGTTGCGAGTAGCTCTATCGCACCGTTTGGTAAAACCGAACCATGCGAAGGTGGTGTGATCTTTAATGGTGATATGCGTTGGAGTTCAGGTTGTGACCACGCAGATTGGGCTATTTTAGGCTTCTTGCGTCTTAACCCTGAGACAGGTGCAAAGGACTACTGCTTCGGTGTAGTACCTGCCAGTGACTATGTGATAGAAGACGACTGGTTTTCTGCGGGGATGAAGCCATCAGGCACTAAAACGCTTAAAATTAATGAAAATACTTTTATTCCTGAGCACCGTATCGAGACAGCTAAAGGAATGATGACAGGTACATCTTCAGGTTTTGGTTTATACCCTGATAGTGATATTTTTTATACGCCATATCGTCCTTATTTTGCCTGTGGCTTTGCTGCAATGGCATTAGGTATTGCTGAGCGTATGCTTCAGGTGTATAAGGAGCTTACTAAAAACCGAACACGCGCATACACTATGGCAGCCTCTGGTAAAGAGATTCCACCATTGATGCGTTTAGCTGAGTCGACTCATCAAGTATCTGCAGCCCGTGCGTTTATGGAAAAAACCTGGGATGAGCATAAAGCATTTGGTGAGCAGAAGCGTTACCCAACAGATGAAGAGTTAGCGTTCTGGCGTACAAACCAAGCTTATGCTGTGAAAATGTGTTGTGAAGCCGTTAATCGTTTATTTGAAGTTGCTGGTGGCTCTACCTGGATTCACGATAACGAAATTCAGCGACTATGGCGTGACTGTAATATGACAGCGGCGCATGCTTACACTGACTATGATGTGTGTAAACAGGTTCTTGGTCGTTCTCTGATGGGAATGGATCCAGATCCAACTATGGTCTAATATCCATCATTAGGATTCAATAATCCTCATTACGTTTTAAAGCCCACTGTTTGTGGGCTTTGTCGTTTTTAGTTTTCAAAAGGCAATTTCATTTTATGCAAGATTTTAGTTATATTTTATCGTTAACTAGTCCTACCTTTATGCTCATTGCCATTGGCTACATAGTGGTGAAAACAGGTTGGATGCCAAAAGAAAACGTTCGCCCTTTGGCTTGGTTTGTGGTTAACATCGGCTTGCCAGCGGCTTTGTTTAAGGCATTAAGCTCTCGCTCTTTTCAAGATATCTTACATTACGATTACTTGTTGGTGTATGGTTTAGGTTCATTGCTATCCTTTGCGCTTTTATTCATTTTGGCGCGCTTAAGAAAAAAATCTATAACCGAATGTGCACTATTTGGATTAGGCGCTAGTATTTCTAATAGTTTAATGGTCGGTTTTCCCATTATTATTCAGCTATTTGGCGATGAGGCTTTAGTGCCTTTTGCGTTAACGTTAATTGTTGAAAACCTGTTTATTTTACCGTTAGCATTAGCATTAGCTGATACAGGGCAACAAAAAAGTAGTACTTTTTCTGCTGCTTTTGCAAAATCATTACCTCAGTTACTTAAAAACCCAATTATTTTATCCATAGCGCTTGGTATTAGTAGCGCCGCTATCGGCATTGAGCTTCCAGAGTTACCAAGTAAAGTGATCGACGCTTTAGCGGTAACGGTTGGTGGCGTTGCTTTATTTGCTATTGGGGGTATGTTAGTAGGATTGAAAACGAAGGGTATGATTACTGATTTAAGTAGCATTGTAGTGGGAAAACTAGTTATTCACCCTTTAGCTGTTTTTGCATTATTATTATTTTTTCCTGCAATACCCCCCTTATTTCAGCACGTTGCTATCATTCTTGCCTGTATGCCAATGTTTAGTATTTACGCCGTTATTGGTATGCGATATCAATATGGAACTTTTTGCTCAGCAGTATTGCTACCAACCACTTTGGTTTCTTTTATAACCATTAATCTGGTGGTTTGGCTTATTTCACCTTGACGGTTGATATGTTAAATCTGTTGGCTTTTATGTTCACTTGCACCGATCACTACAAATATCGCTGTTGTATTAACGTGAGCATTTCTTTTAACACAACATACTTAACGTGTTAAGTATGTTGTGTTATAGTATATGACAATTCTGATATATTGAAATATGACGGCGGTGGCGAAAACAGTTGCTGTAAATACGGTTACTCAGATTAGAAACAAAAAATTGCAGCTTTATTTCAACGGTGCATCTCCCTAATTAAAATAGAGGAAAATATGACAATACAACTTAAAGATCCCAGTCTTTTTAAAACTCAGGCTTTTATCAGCGGCCAGTGGGTTGATAGTGATAAAGGTGAAACATTTCCAGTCTACAACCCTGCAACAGGAGAACTATTAGCTGAGGTAGCCAGTGTTGGGTTAAACGAAACTCGTCGCGCAATTAATGATGCGCAAACTGCAATGGTAAGTTGGCGAGAACTTCCAGCCAAAACTCGCGCAGATATTTTAGAGCGTTGGTACAACTTAGTGCTTGAAAATGTCGAAGATCTTGCGCTATTAATGACTGCTGAACAAGGCAAGCCTTTGTTTGAGTCTCGTGGTGAAATTTCTTACGGAGCTTCTTTTATAAAGTGGTTTGCCGAGGAAGGCAAACGCGTTTATGGCGACATCATTCCTGCTATAAGTGATCGACGCAGTATTGTTATTAAGCAGCCTATAGGCGTTGTTGCAGCAATTACACCATGGAATTTTCCGAATGCGATGATAACGCGCAAAGTGGCGCCTGCACTTGCGGTTGGTTGTGCTATGGTACTAAAACCTGCAGCAGAAACGCCACTCTCAGCGTTAGCACTGGTCGAGTTGGCAAACAGGGCAGGTTTACCGCCAGGGCTATTTAGTGTCGTACCAACAAGAAATGCCTCAACGGTTGGCGCTGAAATGACTTCAAATCCAATCGTGAAAAAAGTTACCTTCACTGGTTCAACGCAGGTAGGTAAGCTTTTGATGAAGCAATGTGCTGACACAGTAAAACGCACCTCCATGGAACTAGGAGGTAATGCACCAGTAATTGTCTTTGATGATGCAGATCTTGATTTGGCGGTTGCTGGCGCACTGGTAGCAAAATATCGCAACTCCGGTCAAACTTGTATTTGCGCGAATAGAATTATTGTTCAAGAAGGAATATACGATGCTTTTGTCGAAAAATTTTCTGCTGCAGTAAATAAATTCAATATCGGCAATGGCATGGACGATAATACAAGCCACGGACCAGTGATCACTCGAAAAGCAGCTGTTGATATTCATTCGAAGGTTCAAAGTGCCGTAGCTGAGGGAGCCATTGTTGTAACCGGTGGAGATTTTAGTGAACAGGGCGAGTGTTTTTATCAACCGACAGTACTCACTAATGTAAACGATAAAATGAACGTTTTTCGGGAAGAAATTTTTGGTCCTGTTGCGCCTATTTTTAAATTTACTACTGAAAAAGAAGCGATATCAATGGCCAATGATACCGAGTTTGGTTTAGCCGCCTATTTTTACACTGAGCATATGGGTAGAAGCTGGCGAGTATCAGAAGCGCTTGAATATGGCATGGTCGGTGTTAATGAGACAGCGATTAGCTCTGAAGTTATACCATTTGGTGGTGTTAAAGAATCAGGCCAGGGCAGAGAAGGCTCTATGTACGGATTAGACGACTATTTAGAAATTAAATATATCTGCATGGGAGGCTTACAACGCTAATTTTGTAGTAAAAAATAACAGGTATAGTAAATTTAATAAAAAAATGCATCCATCAATGATGGATGCATTTGTTTATAAGTTTTTGTCTTAGAAAGAGTATTTGGCAGAAAACTGAAGGCGGTTCATATCTCCAGTATTACCATTGCTTTTTTCAAGCTTGCCATAGATATATTCACCGCCTAAGGTAAGCTTAGCCATTGGTGAGAAGAGCAAGTTTGCATGAATACTTTGTGATTTCGTATTATAAACACCTGCGGCTGCATCGGCGTCAGCATCATAAATTGCATACCCTAAAGTAGAACGTGTCGTTTTACTCCAAAAGTGTCGATACCCTATATTGGCAGCGGTTTGGTCAATAGTCGCTAACTCGTTGTTTTCATCTACATATGCATCAGGGTTTAAGGCTAATCCAAGATATCGACCTAAGCCTTTACCTGATGTAACCGTAAAGCGAATATCATTCTTACCAGCAGCATTTATGCGACCAGAAATACTAATACCAC
>MAAC01000802.1_pt1 | contig 12644 bp, 12 predicted proteins | sample 1115981 | NCBI WGS metagenome assembly MAAC01 (sample SAMN04961126, study PRJNA320927) | seawater metagenome | isolation source: sample BD02T64 sea water enriched with oil for 64 days | place: USA:Gulf of Mexico | collected 2013-07-27 | reverse complement strand
GGTTAGTTACGACTTCATCGGTGATAATACAACGGCGACAGCCAGCTTTACAGGCGGCGGCGCGGCCTTTACGGTTGCCGGCGCTGAAGTTGAACAATTTGGCGGAAACCTCGGGTTTGGTTTCACTTATGAAAGTAAAAATTTCTGGTCCATCGGGGCTGGATATGATGCGGACATGAAAAGCGGATTTATTTCCCACTCGGCGCTATTTGAAGCTCGCTTCAAATTCTAAGATTTTGACAATAATTACGTTTTTAAAACCCCGGACTAATTCTCCGGGGTTTTTTAGTTGACCATCAAATCAGGAGACCACCCACAATGGCAAATTACGACAGTACCCCCTACCCTAGCTATTGTTATGTGAATACTGATCCTGGCCGCATGTCGGCAATCGGTGCGTTATTTGGCATTGATGCGCCAGCCATTGAAACCGCAAATATTCTGGAAATTGGGTGTGCCGCTGGTGGCAATATTCTGCCCCTTGCCGCCCGATATCCAAACGCCAAATTTACAGGCGTCGATCTTTCACAAAACCAAATCGACACGGCTCGTGGCAAAGCAGATAGCCTGCAGCTGTCCAATATTGAATTTGATGCGATTTCCATAGCGGCGCACAAGTTTGGATCTGAAAAATTCGACTATATCATCGCCCATGGCGTCTATTCTTGGGTCGCAAGCGATATTCAGGATGCCATCCTTAGTGTTTGCCAAAACCACCTCTCTGATACGGGTCTTGCCTACATAAGCTACAACACACTCCCCGGTTGGAACTCCGTTAAGACGGTACGGGATATGATGCTGTATCATGTGGCTAAATTTGAAGACCCGGTCATGAAAACCAAAGAAGCCCGCGGAATTTTGACCTTTATTTCTGAAAACGTTAAGTCACAAGACAGCCCCCACAAGGCCATGTTATTGAAAGAGATTAAAAATCTTCAGAATGCTGACGATGCCTATCTTCTCCATGATCATTTGGAAGATATAAACGAGCCCTGCTATTTCCATGAGTTTATGGAAAAAGCGACGTCCCATGATCTTGCCTATTTGGGGGATTCAGAACCACAGAGCATGTATCTTGGCAATCAAACAGAGGAAGCATCAAAAGCCCTTAGCCAACTGAACGACGTGGTGTCCCAAGAGCAGTATATGGATTTCATTACTGACCGTCGTTTTCGCTCAACTCTCCTCTGTAAAAAGACCGTCACGCTAAATCGTAAACTAACGCCGCAGGTTCTTGACGGGCTTCACCTCATTCCCAACTTCACCGTAGATATATCTGCGGAAGTTAAGCCAAGCTCTCCTTTGAGTGAACTCCCGTTGGTCCATATGAAGGATGAAAAAGTCAAAGTACATTTGCGAGGGCAGGTAATTTGCGCAGGTTATGTAAAACTTCTTCAATCATTACCCCAACACCTCACGGTGGATGAGGTTGTCACAGATTTAGAAGAAGCCCTTCGCCAAACATCCAAAGAAGATATACGGACCGAATTTTCAGGGATGGTATTAAAACTTATCTTTGGCGGGGTTTTGTCGGTCTCAACTACGCCCGCAGCCTGCGCTTACAAAATCACATCAAAACCAGAGGCATTCAAGGTGGCAAGAACAGAGGCCCACTCAAAAGAGTTGGTGCCGAACTTGCTGCACGACGTCGTGAAACTAACTAACGACCAGCGCCTCGTCATTCAATATGTAACTGGGGAGAATACTCAAGCTGATATCGCCGATAAACTTAACCACCATATTGCCAAAGGTGATTTAAAGCTGTCAGCCGATGGCAAGCCCATGACAGTTGACTCTGATGCGTTGACGCAACATCTACCTGAATATGTAACGGCGCAACTGGCCTTTTTTGGAAATAACGCACTTTTAGTGAACTGATGTCCTATCAATGACGTTTCGATCTTTTATCTTTGTGGTTTTAGCGGCGGCTTTGCTCGCTGGCTGTGGAACGCTGCGGGTTGAAAACCGCATTGGTAATGCCAATACGCTTGCTAAATCGGGTTCATTGGGCCCTGTGCGCTTGAAAACATCGAAGTTTCTACTGGCAGGTTTCCAACGCGTTACCAAAACAGGCGCGCCCATAATTCTCTATATTGAAGGTGATGGTTTTGCGTGGGTGGATAAATATACGATCTCTAGAAATCCTACTCCCAGAAACCCGCTGGCCTTAAAACTCGCGGCGGCGGATCAGTCAGACAATGTGATTTATCTCTCCCGTCCTTGCCAGTTCATTGATATGGAGACGGAACCTTTTTGCCAAAACAAGCAATGGACCAGCCACCGGTTTTCAAGAGACATCATCAACGGCTTCCATGAAACCTTAAACTGGATCTCCCAAAAATACGGATCGGCAGAGTTTCATCTTGTTGGGTTTTCAGGGGGCGGCGCAGTTGCAGCCATTCTCGCGGCAGAGCGACAAGATATTCTATCGCTTCGAACTATTGGCGGAAACCTAGATCATGCGGCCCTTAACACCGCAAAAAACGTGTCTCCGCTTACCGGGTCAATCAACCCCATAAATTCTGCGGCGCGAACCCAAAACATTCCTCAAATTCATTATAGCGGCGCAAAAGATACCGTAGTTCCTGCCTGGATATCGGCGCGATATGTACAGGCTGTGGGAAATTCTTCTTGCGCAACAGCAAAAATAATATCAGGTGCCAGCCATTTAGAAGGCTGGGAGAGCCTATGGCCTAAATTGGGTCACGACATACCGCCGCCGTGTTAAAATCGCCCTAGAAGAGTTTGGAATAAGCTTTTGTAAATCCAGACAAATCAGCATTTACCACCATTGTCTTTTTCGCGCCAAAAGCCCTAAATCCCACTTTCATGGTATGTCCTCGCTTTAACTGCCCGAGTAGTTCTTCTGTTAATACAGAGCGGACTTCACAGCCACTGTTCGTGCATTTCAAATAAGGTGCTTTCATCTCTTTGGCGTCATCAACTTTCAAAACCATGCCTGCCCGAAGATCAACACCAAGCGGCAATTGCATAACGATATAGGCTTTCCGGTCATTTATCCCTGAATAGAAAACAGATACGTTTAGGACCCTACCCATTTGTTTCTTCTGGCCTTCTTTAGCCTGATTTACAAATAGCTGTTGTTCAATTTTGCAGGTTTGAGGAAGTTTTGGATCACCACACATAAATTTCCATTTTTCAACGGCTTGCGCGGACGCGGTGCTGGCAACACTTACCAATAATGACGCGGCAACAAAGCCCGCTAAAATGCCAATCTTTCTGTACATGCGTCCACCGTCTATTGTTAATTCGATAGAGCAATATTACAGGCTTCGAAGTGAAATGAACAGGATATAGGTATTTGAATTATCCGATATATTATGCCCTCCGCTCAATACCCCATTTCAATCAGTGCCAGATTTAATTTTTTAAGCAGTGCAATGTTCCGTTTGGTGGGTCTACACGTGAGAGCATCGTTATAAATTGCCAATGGGGTTTCGGGGTCATACGACATTGAAACAACATGCATTTCATCAAATACTTCTAGAATATCTGGGGTGTAAGCGATGATGACATCAAACCTTCCCCGATCCAACATTCGGATCAATTCTTTCAAATCATTGGCTCTATTTTTGCCAACTATTTCTGTTAACCGCGGGGTAAAAGGGACGCCTAGTCCGCCACCAACTCGTAAACCAATCAAACTTTCAATTGTCCGAATTGGGGGGGCGCCATTTTGAGTAAACGCGTATAATTTCGCTTTGTAAAAGGCGACGGACTGAACATGATCTAGATGTTTCTGTTCGAACATACGGTCTAGAGGTAATAAGCAATCATACTTACCTAAGGTATAGGCCGCCCGTGCCCTTGCAATGGGTAGGACTTCCAATTGGAACTTAATTCCGGTCTTGAAAGTCAGTTCCTTCAAAATTTCATTATATTTACCGCTTCCATCCTGCTCTAACACATTGACAATCCGATACGCGACGACCCGCAATGTAGTTTCATTTGCCATTGAGTAATTAGCCATTGGTATCAGAATACTGCACAGTAAGCCGAGCGATAATCTAGTCACATAATTCAACAAACACGAGACAGGTTTCATCCAATTTCCCCGACTGCCTTTACAAACGTAACGACGTCATCATTAATTTGTTGAGACAGTGTATTAAGCTTTGTTGACGCACTTTTCACAGCATTTGAGGCTTCACCTGTTTTGACAGCTCCCTCAGAAACGCTGACAATTTCACTTGTCACCTGATTGGTTTGCTCGGCTGCAAATTGAACACTCCGGCTAATCTCGTTAGTTGCTATTTCTTGCTCTTCAACAGCGTTTGTGATCGCAACTGTAACAGTGCTTAGATGGCCAATTTTTTCATTTATGAGTTCGATCGCGGTCACCGCCCCATCTGCTCGATGCTGCATTTCATTGATTTGCTTGGTAATATCTTCAGTTGCTTTCCCTGTTTGCGTCGCCAAATTTTTAACTTCCGCAGCCACAACGGCAAAACCTTTACCTGCGTCCCCGGCCCTTGCCGCCTCAATAGTTGCATTTAGGGCAAGCAAATTTGTTTGTTCAGCGATGTCTGTAATCAAAGAAACCACATCTTGTATCTTGATGGAAGTCTTTGACAATTCATGAATTGTCTCATCACCGGTTTTGGCTGCAGAGACAGCTTCATTTGTCGTTTGATTAGCTGATTTCACCTGTTTTGAAACCTCGCGGATGGAAGCCGAGAACTCTTCAATCGCAGATGCCATTGTTGTCACACTGTTTTTGACCTCACCTGCAGCCGTTGAAACCGTAGTTGCTTGCTGGCCTGTGCTGTCCGCGATATGCACCATCTCATCAGATGTTTGCCGCATATCATCGCCATATAATCCCAAATCATTTACAGCATTACTAATTGTCTCGTTAAATGCGCTTACAGTTTCCTCCAACTTACGGGATTTGTCAGCCGCCGCTTTAGCCGCTTCAGCCTCTGCGCGCTGTTGTTCTTGGATTTCCTCTGTTCGGAGTTGGGCTGCCTCAACTTCTTTTCGCTGCAGTTCTTCTTTTTCTTTGGCTAATGCCTCCCCTTTCAAAATTTCACTATGGAAAACACTTACAGCCCTCCCCATTTCTCCAATTTCGTCGGCTCTTTCCATATTTGGGAGGGTGATATTCATGTTTTTGTTAGACAGTGCTTTCATAGTTTCTGTCATTTTAACAATTGGACTAGATATTGAGGCTCCGACAAAACGCGCGACAAGCGCTGATAGAAGTACCGCAAAAATTGAAGCGACAATGACTGTTATCGTTTGTAACTGGAATGATCCAAACATGTCCGAAACCGTATTACTCTGCAGTTTCGTTTGTCGTTCAACGAGTTTATCAACGGTTTTGAGGACTTTCTCAATGAAAGGCCAACTTTCCCCCTTAATTTCCATCTCACGCGCAATGTCCCAAGTCGCAGGATCTTGCATCAGTTTGAGCTGTTTATCGTAGGTATTGTTTCGCATGGTATTCACGGTATTTTTTAGATCTTCTGCATTCTTTTGTCCCAGCTCATCACCGTCATATAGAGCAATCAAAATATCAATGTCTCTATCAAAATCTTTAGAGACCTTACTGTAAATGCCCATCAAATAGTCGTTGCCCGTGACCAGTATCCCCCTGACGAGAGAAGACATATCCAGAAGTTCCATTTGAACCTGCCGCAACATAATAGTTGTCTCGTAACTGTCTGACGCGGATTTTGCTTTACTTTGAACGAGTTGGATTTGGATCCCAATCCCGAAGGACAAAATGAGTAGCGTTAAAAGCAGAGTGCCCATTCCAACAACAAGCTTTTTAGTGACTTTTAGGTTCTTGAACCATTCAATAGCATTTGGTGCCATGAAGACCCCTCCGAGAATAGAATTTTATGTATATTCTCAAAATATGGTTTAGTAAAAATTAATGCTAATTTACAACAGCTAATCTCCCTAACTATTGGGAAAGACGTTAAGCATTTTTATTTTATTACCTAAACCTAATTTATTAACGATTTTGTATATACTTAATTCTAAAATAAGTTGAGTGGTACTGCATTTTATGCGTAGCAATTCTCATACTATTGGTCACCTTATAAGGAATTCGGCAGATATTTATCAAATTTCCGTTACCTAGCTGTTCTCTCCAAAAGAGTATACAAGGAACTAATTATTCCATGAAGTCGCTCAACGAAACGTATTCGATCTCTTAATACCTCAAATTCCCGAATTCCAATAATTGTGGTAACTACCGAAATTGCCAAATCCAATGTTGAGGATTTTCTAAAAGCCGGAATGACAGATGTATGTTCAAAGCCGCCTGACTTACCTACTTTATTTAAAATGATCAATAAATATTTGGGAGAAGAAATTCATATTGAAAAGTTGGTAAAAAAATTTCTTAAACTTAATCTTAGGCAAATTAGTAACTTTGACGTTTAAGCGTTACCTAAATTCCACAACTGGAAAAACAAACCCTACATTCCTTCTGATCTATGAAAAGCTGAAAGATATTGTGACATTGTCTCCAATGCCGCGTATTAAGTTTAAACTTGCCTCACATAGTTGTGGTACCTAAAAAGCGAAGCCAACGAAATAAGAATGAACGGCCAGCCTCCGGGGAGGGAAGCATTTTGTCTACACCACCAATTTTTGACGCGGATTTTCTTGAACGGCTCGAAGATTTATTCATTTGGAGACGTGACGTTCGGCATTTTAAAACAGATGCCATCGACGAAGAGCTCCTCGAAAAACTCCTAAAGGTAACCTGCCTGCACTCTCCCTCTGTTGGGAATAGCCAGCCCTGGCGGTATGTGAAAATTACTGACCCCGTTCGGCGAGACAAGGTAAAAAAAGACTTTGAAGCCCAAAATCAACAGGCCCTTGAAAATTACCATGGAGATAAAGCACGTCTCTATGCCTCACTCAAATTAGCAGGCTTAACAGATGCGCCCGTTCATCTTGCCGTCTTTGCCGATATTGAGACAGAGCGGGGAGCTGGATTGGGTCAGGCAACTATGCCCGAAACCTTAAAATACTCTGTGGCAAATTCCATTTACACATTCTGGCTTGCCGCCCGCGCCTATGGTGTTGGCGTGGGTTGGGTATCAATCATTGATCCACCATCAGTTACCAAGATATTGGATGTCCCGGAAAACTGGGAACTCATTGGCTATCTGTGTGTCGGTTATCCAAAAGAAGAAAACGAGACACCCGAATTGCTCCGTGTGGGGTGGCAAGATCAAGGCGCTTTCGATACGTTCATTTTCGAGAGATAAAATGGATACCCTATGGCCCGCTCTAGTCCGATTAGTTAAACAACCAGCGTCCTACTATTTTGGTGTAGCGCGGCATAACGACATAGACCATAAGAAAGACAATAACGCCTGTTATAAACAGATTATCGGCGTATAAATTTGGCTCGAAACCCAGATACCGCAACACCGGTCCAACGACCAGAGGAACACCGAGAGCAAGGGGAAAGATAGCCGACCAGGTCACCAAAAATTGCTTCCAACTGACAGGCACCTGTGCCCTTGCACCATCTGGCGTAAACCAGAAATCCAAACCGCTTTGGATATAAAAATCATCGTCTTTGGCAAGCATCGGGCGCACTGCATCAATCAAGCGGTTCCTTTCTTCAGATTTCATCCAGTTTTCTAGATAATCTCTATTCTCAAATCTTAAAATGATCGTATATGTTGCGGTTACACCACCCACTGGACGTATAATTTGAGAATCCAAATGGCCCGGAGCCTTCTTGCATAAGGGGTCAATTTCATCTAACCAACCATTATATTCAGCCAGCCGATCATCCCGAACACGGTGATTAATTACAACTGTCGCGCCAATCTCTTGTTTTTTGGATGCAAGGTCTGCGTTTTTCATCAAATTCACTCGAAGTTCTAAGAAGATTCTGCGTTAGATTATACAGATCTTTTGATCCAACCTATTGATCCAAATCGTCCTCTTTAGAAGGTCAATATTGTCGGATAGAGCAAACTAACTCATCTGCATTCGTATTTCTTGTGCTTTTCGTTTTAGAGGAAGGAGAAATTTCTCCTTAACCGCCTCTTCACTATAGGTTCCAGATATTAAGTTGATGCTAATTGCAGCGATGACCTTACCTGAAAAATCGCGAAGCGGAACAGAGATCCCGCATATGGCCGGATCAAGCTCTCCTACACCCTGACCAAAGAAGCTATAGAACTTTATTGTCGCTCGGTTGGGGAAACGAACCCGCTTTATTTTGATGAGGTCGCCGCGAAAGCAGGCCCTTATGGCGGAATTGTCGCCCCGCCATCTATCCACATTCTTCTTATGTTTTCTTGCAAACCAAAGAACGACTGGATGCGCAGCCCAGGCACCATCAATGCTGGCCAATCATGGAGCTATAATCTTCCCGCTCGTCCAGGGGATGTTATCCGAATGGAAGGTCGTGCATTGGATAAGTTCATAAAAAAAGATCGGCTGTTTGTTGTCCATGACAATGTGTTCTTCAATCAAAACGATGATGTAATTTGCTCAGGCCGCGGCCAAACAATTAGACCCGTTTAAAGCAAACCTAATGTCTACTACATTTGAAGAAATCAACATTGATGACATCATTGAAGGCCCGAAATTCGAAGTTTCCCGGGAATCTATTCGCCTATTCTGCGATGCGTCGCTGGACTACAATCCGCTGCATCTAGATGACAATTATATGAAGGAAGACTTCGGGAAGACTAATTTTGGCGGCATAATCATGCACGGAATGAATAACTTTGGCCTCATTAGCCGTATGCTGACAGATTGGGCAATGGAAGTTGGCGCCGTTCATAAACGCTTAGAAACCAAATGGATCCAACCCGTCAAACCTGGCGACACCATCATTCCAGAAGGCAAAATAAAACTCAAAAAAGTCACTGAAAAATCCTGCTGGGCGATCGTCGATGTAATCGTCCGCAATCAACACGGTGACCCTGTTGCAAAAGGTGAAGCAACCCTTGAATTTCCATGTACTGCATAGCAAAAATCGAAAATAGCGAAACGAGTGTTTCTTTGTGGGTAATCACCCACCAGAAAAATGGCCCTTCACATTTGATGAACTGGATGGGCCATTTTTCAAATTTATTTAACTCAGAATTTAAAGCGAGCTTCAAATACTGCTGAATGTGAAATGTAATTGCTTTTCAAATCAGCATCGTAGGTCACGCCAATCGACCAAACATTTCCACTTTCATATGTCATACCAAGGCCTGCACCTCCGCCAAACTGCTGCACTTCAGCACCTTCAACTGCAAAAGTAGCGCCGCCACCGGTGAAAGTTGCCGATGCAGCCGCCTCGTCGCCGACGAGGTCATAATTGATACCCGCGTGTATTTCAGGAACCAAACGACCGCCGCCAACCTGGACCGCTGTATGGAGTTTTGCCCCCAGAGAGGCGACGACAACATCCATATCATCTATATCAACCGATTGGTTCAACCCGCCGGCACCGGTTTCGGTATATTCTTCAGATGTAACGTGAGTCCAAGCAACACCGACTGTTGGTGTAAAATAGGTTGCACCCTCAATGTGTTGCGGAACACCAAAATTAACACTTGCCATAAACTGACTAGAGCCATAATCACCGCTCGCCACAGTATCCGTTCCCATAAAATCGATTATGCGAGACACTTCATTGTCGTTATAGGCGTACCCGATTGAACCCTCTACATAGTAGTTTTTATCAGTGTAATCGCCATATAGAGTAATTTGGTAGCTGTTGATATCTGCCTCCGACTCGCCAGAACCATCACCATTGACGCTTGAGTTGGCATAAGCGAATGAAACCCCAACATGAGAGTTATCTGCAACTTCGGTATCAACACCAAAGGCCATCCCATATGTGGCCGCGTCAAATCCAGCAATCCCGCCCTCTTTATCTTGATCAATCCAATTACCGAAAGGTTTAAACCATGCGGCAACATTAGCCCCTGCATCACCGGCGGAAAAACCAGTTGGTCCCGCAGACGCGAATTGCGCACCGTCACGTAAAGAAGCTAATCGATCAGAAGAAATACCAATAACTTGGCTACCTGTGGAAATCGCAGCACTTGATCCGGCCCCTAACGTATCCGCTTGAATACCGATTGTCTCTGCGGCCTTTGCCGCATCCGATCCACCGGCTGCAAGGGCTGCGTTAAGATTTGTGAGAAGCGTTGCATTGCCTGTTGCTACCGCAGTATTACCGTTAATGAGGGCGTCAGCTTCTTGTGTGGTTACTGACAGGGCAACAGCTACCGCCTCTGCAGATCTAAAAGTTGCCGTAAGCTCAATATCATTACCGTTCGCAGAAAGCGTATAATCCGTGAAAGATGTATCGACGACAGTAAGGTTCGCCAGGTCAGCCGATGCATCCGCAGTGCTATCAAAAAGAATAAGAGTACCTGTTGTAAAGCCTGATGACGGAACAATTGTAACCACAATTGTTGTATCCACATCAGCAACTATAAATACCGTATCATTTGCACCGAAACCTTCACCCAATGTAACTGTGTCGGCATTAGTTAAATCAAGATTACCTGTAAGGGTAACTGTGTCTTCCACTTGAGCTTCATCATTTATAGTAAGTGATGAAGCATCCAACGTACTGTTGAAGGTAGCTTTGCTACCACCAGAAATAATAACATCACCAACTGCAGTTGATGCGCCAACTGCATCTTCAAAAGTCACGTCGCTGTTGTTAGAAATAGTTACATCCCCGGCACCATCGACAGCGCCATTGACGGTTTGCACCGCACCACCATCAAATTCAACATCGCTCCCAGCGGCGAGAGTAATCTTATCTGTGGTTATTGAGGCACCACCCAGTGTCGCATCACCAGAACCGACAATCAAATCACCACCCGTAATGGCCACCGTACCATTGATGTCTATAGTACCGGTACCAGTTGCCACATCTCCCGCAGCAGTCAAATTCGTCGCAGTTACTGCGTCGTTAAAAGTTGTCGTGCGAGTAGTGCTACTGGTAACCGTGTCGGTGGTGACAGCGCCGTTAAACGTGGCTTCTGTATTTGCATCCAATTGCAAAATATCAACCGATTGAGTACCGCCAATGGCCTGCGTAAAAGCAATCGCATTCCCAGCCGTACCATCTGTGTTTGAAACTTGTACCGTTATTGTATCAGCAGCTGCGCTTGCGTTAACAGACATATCCACCAGGTTGTCACCAGCAACGGCAGTATCAAAAGTCGTGGTGAGTGTACTTGTTCCTGATCCAACGATTAGCGAAACATCACCGGTTCCATCTGTGACGTCACCTTGAAAAACTGTTGTTGTATTGGTTGCATTTAAGACAATGTTCTCATCAAGTTTAACGTGAACGTCGCCTGCAAAGGTTACTGAATTATTCGTACCAGAAGTCGTAATATCATAAGTTGCCGTATCACCAGCGTTAACACTCGCCAGAAATGAAATTGCATCAGTCGCCCCAACTGCCCCCAAAGATATGGCACCAGCATTACTATCAATCGTAATGGCATGCGCTGCGTCATCGTCATTTAGAAGACCATTAACATCAGTCGCAGTAACTGTAGATCCTGTATTCGTATCTGTCGTTGCATTTGAATCATTACCAGCTGCATTTACGGCAGTACTCAAACCAAAACTCGCAGTAAGCGCAAGAATGGAAATTCCACCCAACAGTTTTTTCTTCCGGTTTCTGATCACCATCACAACTCAAACTCTCCAATGAAATCGCAAAATACGATTTCCAACCACAATCAAACGAGGCAGCATTGGTAATCGTACGTCGGCCTCAGACCCTTGTCTCTTAAGGGTTTATTGGCCAGCCGCACAAATTTATATTAGCGGTATTTTGGCAACAGACGATACACAATAACAAGTAGGACTAAATCCATGCAATACAAAATATAGTATATGTTTGATATTTTTATTCGCTAATTGGCAATTGCGGGAAGTCTACATTCTAAAGATGAAGACGAACCCATTGCAGACAACAGCTGAAGATTGGTATTGAGGTTAGCTTCCAGCTAAACTACAGAGACTTGGTTCGCGCTATAAGCTCCACTTTCCTCATCAAGCAAACGCGACAACAAGAACCGACTGTCTTATTAGAACCGAAGCACCACCTACTATATAACCATGGGCAACCGTAGAAGAATTCAAATTAAACAGACAAAAAAAATAGCGGAAACTGGTCCAGATTAATAAGAGGGAGACCGCTTTTTTTACTCCCGGTGACTTTATGATACGTAAGTTAAGCATCATTACTCACATTTAAATTTCAGAAAAAATTATCAGTCGTAGAAACGAACCAACCACAAAAATTTGCTAATTGTGTCCTGCGGAAGAACACCTCGCTATTAAACATCCAACTTCCCCAGACTGACGCTTCTAGAAAACCACCGATAACCTTCGCCATTCAGGCGCTAAACAGATACCCCTTTTTCAACATTCTTGTTCGCCTTGGCCGTCATCAATGTGATGCCGCCACTAATTAGAATAGCAGTCAAACCAAATATTGTTGAGATATCCAGCGGCTCATCAAAGGCAAAAAAGCCGATTAACGCAGAATAAAAAAGAGATATATAAAAGAAGGGAGCAAGGAAGCTCGCACCGGACAGGTTCTGGGTGACTGATATTACCTACATCAAAACCTATGAGGGTTTTTATATCTGGCAGTC
>MAAC01000801.1_pt1 | contig 12645 bp, 17 predicted proteins | sample 1115981 | NCBI WGS metagenome assembly MAAC01 (sample SAMN04961126, study PRJNA320927) | seawater metagenome | isolation source: sample BD02T64 sea water enriched with oil for 64 days | place: USA:Gulf of Mexico | collected 2013-07-27 | reverse complement strand
CCCGGGCAAGCCGTTTTGGCAAAGCAGACGATTATGTGACCCGCGCCGAAGAGGAGCTTTGCCTGCTTGTACAGGTCGAGACGGCGGTGGCGCTTGAACAGCTCGAAGAGATTGCGATGGTCGAAGGTGTCGATGGCGTCTTTATCGGACCGGCTGACCTGAGCGCCAGCATGGGTTTTCCTGGCCAGCCAGATCATCCCGAGGTCGTCGCCGCGATTGAAGGTGCGATACGTAAACTGGGGTCTCTTGGTGTTCCGGCAGGCATTCTTTCGCTGGATGAGGCGTTTTGTCGCCGCTGCATGGAGCTGGGGACCAGCTTCACCGCTGTTGGTGTTGATCTGGCGATCCTGGTGACGGGAACAACTCAGTTGCGTGAGAGGTTTGAATAGATCCGTCACGCTGACACGACAGGTTCTGTTGTTGGGGAACGAGTTGGAGCGTACTGCGTTCCAATCGTTTCACACGCGCCGTCTGAAGAAAGAGAAACCCCATCCCAGATGGGGAACTTTCAGTGCGCGGCGCTGAGATTTCCGCAGGCAGTGCGGTGTCCCCAACCATGGGCGGGCCAGTTCTGTGCAATCCAAGCGTGATCGCTGTTGTCGCAGGTTGTGGGCCTGTAACAACAAAGACTAGAGCCTCAATCTGTGGCAGTGAGACGTTACAGCAGGCACCGATGCGATCTGCGAGCATGTCTCACCGCCCATTGACTTGGGGAAACTCAATGTTGCGGCGCGCGTACCAGCGTATCATCCGTGCCTAGTTTCAGCACTGACCGCCAAAGTGACGGCTTTTCGGGATCAATAACACTGCCAGCAGGGCAATTCTGCACCAACCTCGGTATTCCCGTGGGTTAGGATGCCGTGACGCTCAGATTTTCACCGGCGCGGCGGCCAAAGCACTAGCCCCGTTAGCGTAGACGGGTGGTGATCTTTGTCCATGGATTGAGGCATTTAGTTTTGGGGGTATGGATGGGGGTGCGTTAACTTTCTTCAGTTTTTATAAGTAACAAATACAACGTGTTACTGGCTGAATGTCGGTCCGTGTGGGGCACCACTATTTCTCATACAAGTCGTTGATGTAATTGGAAAAACACTCCTATTGCATCTGCTTTGCATACACGTTTACCTACACAAATGGGTTTAAACGATGCGGAATTTGACAGTGAAATACCTCACAACCGATAAACGAACTGGCAAACACGTATATCGACGCCGGGTGCCAAAGATTCTCTCCGGGATGGTGACGGAACGCGAATTCCTAAAAGTTCTTGGACAGAGCTTCAGCGAGGCAATCGTGCAGTATGGCTCATTTCATGAGCGGATCGAGCATCTGGTCAGTCTTGCAAAAAATGGTGTCACCGGGCTTTCAGCGTCCGAACAGAGATTGCGTTTGATTTCCCTTCTGGAAACCTGGGGGGCTGACCCATTTGGGTCTGGTGTGAACGAAAATGAACGTACGTGGCGGGAAGAAGCCGCTGACAAGCTGGTGGGGAGCTACCAGGACCCCGATAGGGGAACTTACGAAGGTGTCCCCGAGGAAGCAGCGACAATTGCCACTGCGCTCCTTTCGGGCGTCCCTAAAGGTAACCCTCAGCCCACCATTTCGGATGCTTTCAAGTTCTACCTTTCGGAGAATGCCAAGGCTCTACCTGAGCAGAAGAAAAAGCAAGTTCAACGCTTTATGAGGGCAGAGCGGAATCTCGTTGCAGTGGTGAAGGGTGATCCTTTGGTCTCCCACCTTACGAGGGCGGATGTCAGAGCTTGGCGTGATATGAGAGAGGGGCAGGGAGCTGCTCCAACAACCATCCGCCGCGAGAAGAATGACATCAGCGCGGTAATCAGCTTTGCCAACAGCGAACTGGACGCCGGGCAAAATAATCCATTCCGGGGTTTGCAGATCAAGAAGGCGATGCAAAGACGACAAGAGGAGCGGATGCCACTCGATCAGTCCACAATTGATGGCGTGTATGATGGGTTGGGAGGACATAAAGAACTCCAGCAAATCTGGACATTGCTCGACTTTACCGGAGCCCGGCCAAGCGAAATCCGGATGCTCACTCTTGATGAGATTGTTGTGGATCATGAGGTCCCCCACATTGTCATCCAGGAACGCGAAGATCGAACCCTCAAGACCGGATGGTCTACCCGAAAGGTCCCTCTGGTGGGGGCTGGTCTCATAGTGGGTCACGCGCTAGTGGAGCAGGGGCAGGGAACGTCCTTTGCCTTCCCAGGTTATGCTGATGGCAAAGGGATGGATCGACTCTCACAGGCCCTCTCAAAGCGTGTCAGGCGGTTCTCCAAAGATCCTAAGCATGTGCCCTACAGTCTGAGGCACAACATGAAGGATCGCATGAGGCAGGCTGAGGTTTTTCCGGAAACCGCCAGAGCCATTGAGGGGCATTCTTACGGTGGCGGTCAGGACGCTTCCTATGGAGGTGCAATTCCTTTGGAGCAAATGAAACGAGCGCTGGAAAAGGCTTTGGTTGGGTACAGAGAAGAGCGTTGATTAGGTCATCTTAATAAGCTTGGGCCTCATCTGATCGACGCAGAAAGTGCATTGATCCGCCTCGCAGGTGCTAAGACGTCCGGAGCTTTGCGAGGATTTTTGTTGGGTTTGCGAGCAACTGTGTATTGCTTGCCCAACAGAATGCAGACGTTTTTGTTATTATTTGAAAATGTTGGCGCAGCGGGCGATGGCTGTTTTCGTTGTGTAGTGTTGCTGCGAATTGTGAATTTCGCAAAAGTAAAAGTCTTTACCGAGCGCCGATGTCATGTGGCAATCCCTTTGCCTCTCCATTCCTCGGTCCCATGCGGGCGACTTGTAGAGCACCTGATAATTCCCGCGACAGGATCGTGAGGGTCGTCACAATGCTGTTGAGGTTGAGTAGTGCCGGCGCTATCGTTAAGAGATTGTTCAAGCATTATTGGAAGTTAGCTATGAAGATTGATTCTCATGACAAAAAAATTGATGAACTCCTGAAAGGCAATAAATTCGTAATTCCGCGCTTTCAAAGGTCCTATTCATGGGAAGCGGATCACGTAACTGAATTCTGGAATGACGTATTGGCAAATATTTCAGAATCTTACTTCATTGGTTCAATGGTTGTATATAAGGTCGATCGGTCTGTCCGTCGTCAGAGTTTTTGGAACCAAGAGCAGCTTAAACTAAGAGAGCGTTTGGCTCATCTGGTTGGTTTGATTATGCGGCGCGTTGCCTGTGATGCAAGCGGCGCGCTTCGAGCGTCTTTCGTTTGATCCTTTCTCGTTGTTGTAGAATGACTTTGTCCCGTCCGAAGTAGACGTCGGCAGGAGTGACGTTGTTTAGGCTCTCGTGGTAGCGCTGGTGGTTGTAGTGGTCGACGAAGGCTTCGATCTGGGCTTCGAGATCACCGGGTAGGAAGTAGTTCTCCAACAGGATACGGTTGTAGATATGCACGGACTCTCGGGACACTTCCTGTAAATTCCCTGATTTGGGGTGGAGGAAGTTTTTATGACGAACGAAGAACGCGACATTCAACGCAAACTTAGAGTGCTTCAACATGCCGAGAAGATCGGAAATGCCCGCAAGGCGTGTCGGTATTTTGGTGTTGGCAGGTCTAGCTTCTACAGATGGCGAGATGCTTACCAGAAGCGCGGCGAAACCGGTTTGGAGAATGCCAAATCAACTCCAAAAAATCCCGCCAACCAAACTCCTCCTGAGATTGTCGAGAAAGTTCTGTATCTGCGTCGTAAGTATCACTTGGGGCCAATCAGGATCGTCTGGTATTTGGCACGCTATCACTGCATCAAAATTTCGGATGCGGGGGTTTACCGCATTCTAAAACGGAATGGTCTCAACCGACTGCCCAGAGGCACGCGGATGCGCAAGCTCTACACCAAACGTTATCAGAAACAGGTGCCTGGGCATCACATTCAGGTCGATGTTAAGTTTCTGACTTTTAAAGGAAAGCGCGGTGAGAAAGTGCGGCGGTTCCAATACACGGCAATCGACGATGCGACACGAGTTCGGGCGCTTAAAATTTACGAAAAGCACACTCAGGCAAACGCGATCAACTTCATTGATCATATCATCGAAAAATTCCCGTTCCGCATTCGAGAAGTTCGTTCAGATAACGGAAACGAGTTCCAGGCCAAATTCCATCGGCATGTCGAGGATCTTGGAATCAGGCATGCCTATATCAAACGCGGTACGCCGCAACACAATGGCAAAGTAGAGCGCTCTCACCGCTCTGATCAGCAAGAATTCTATCAGCTTCTAAGCTACAAGGGCGACGTTGACCTCGAAGCTAAACTCGGCGAATGGGAACGCTTTTACAACTTCGCCTGGCCACACGGCGCGCACAATGGCCAGACTCCTTACGAAGCACTTAGAGACAAGCTACAGTAACGCCAAACGTGTCCCGCCAGTCTGTCCAGGCTACAGTCCGACACGACAAGCGCCATGCCCGCAGGTCCAGTCCTCCCCTTCAGGCGCTGCAATGAGGGTGCTATAGTCCAGAGATGTCCACATAGACGCGATAGTCAGTGATCTTGCCGTCTTGCAACTCCAGTCGTGTAGCAAACGGAACTTCGTGCTCGCTCAGATCCTTACGGGTGTAGTGGACCAACCCGTCGCAGAAAGCCGTAGAACCGCTTGTCCAAATGCCCGAAATAGTGTGGCGCATGGCTTTGATGGTTTTAAAGAATGACGCGTTTGCTTCCTCCACGTCTTTTCGATTTGTGAGTTTGTCAAAGTTACCAAGTTGGAAGGTCACGTTATCCGCTACGAAGCTGGCTACTTGGTTCGCATCCATTGCGTCGACGGCTGAATAAAGTTCAGCGATCAGAGGTGTGTGTTCAGTCATAGTTTTAGAGGTAATTTTCATTGGAGTATCTCCTTTTAGGAATTGGTTGATTGTGGGGGGGACGAAGCTTCATCTTTGATGCGAATATCTATCTCCCGGCAGGAATTCTGAAGCGACGCCAGAGGTATGAAAGATTGATTTGCCCGTTTGATATGGCGAGACCCACGAACAAAACGGAAAGTGCGATCAAAAGCATTGGACTAATATTTTCTCCGAAGGTGACTGCACCTACACCGATCCCTGACAGCGTGGCGAAGTAGCCAACCTGAGCAAACCCCACGCCGTCAGTGCGCCGTTGAACTTCAAAGGTCAGAACATAGGCGAATGCTGTTATTAGACCGACGCAGATCACTGCGAGCTGTGGGCCCGTAGTCAGGACCTCCGCACCAGTTTTATCGCCTAAGAAAAATAGAGCAGGCCATACTATGATGAGCTGGGACAGCAAAGCTCCTGTTGCCATCATAATGGGGTCTCCGCCAACTGGATACGCGCGGCTTCGAAACACATTGCCCATGGCTAAGGCCAGTGGGCCAAGCACTGCAAGGCCAATCCAGACCATCCCAGTTCCGACCAGATCAAGGCCAGTCAGGGTTACAAGGCTGACTCCAATCAGCCCAACCAGTATCCCAACGAGACGATGCAACGGCAGCATCTGGCGTTCGACAGCAGCTGTTAAAACGAAAGTGAAAAGCGGCGAGAGAGTTACAAGTGCCGAGTAAAAACCAGTCGAAAGATGCCCCAGAACTGTGTACGCGATCAGGGCTGGTGCGCTGATGCCAAGAATGCCAGCCCCCATGTAGTAGGCCAAATGGTTGCGTGTGAGTTGCAGTCTCCGACCAGTCACAATGCCCAAGGTTAAAAGAACTAAGGTCGCCACAAGTAACTGCCAAAAGAGCGCGGTGAAAGGAGGTGCACCCGCGTTTGCCGCTACTTTGGAAAGTGTGAAACTCACGCCAACCATCGACCCGATGCTGATGATCAGCACGATCGGTGGTAGTGGTTTGCTAAATAAGGACATCATAGAACCATTTCCTTCACCGCAGTCCTTCGGGGCTGCATTGCAGGACCGATGGAGATGATGCCTGTGGGGTTGATCTGGCGGTGACTGCGGAAATAGTGTTCCCGAATATGTCCCATATCTATTGTCGAAGCGACTTCTGGAACCCGAGCGATAGACTGCATATATCGCGAGAGTGCTGGGTAATCTGCGATCCGTTTGCGGTCAGTTTTGAAATGGGAGACGTAGACAGGATCAAACCGAACAAGTGTGGGGAATAGCTTTAGATCGACTTCCGTGATTTCTGCTCCAGCCAAGTATGGCTTGTGTGTGAGAAGCTCTTCGATCTCTTCCAAACTCTCAAACAGCGTTAAGACTGCCTCAGAGTAAGCTTCCTGCGATGTCGCAAAGCCCGCACGGTAAACCCCGTTGCGTATTGGTGCCTGAATAAGCTCCGCGACCCGATCAATCTCACTCGCAAGTTTCGCGGGGTAGAGATCCCGCCCTATGGCTCCGTGAACGGCGAAAGTTGAATTGAGCATCCGCATGATGTCGGATGACTCAGTGCTGACGATCTGGACCGTGTCTTTGTCTAAAAGCAAAGGAACAGAAATCGATCCTGTATAGTTCGGCACTGCACGTTGATAGACCTGATAAAGAAATTGGTCCCATGGGACCCCATCTGTCTCTTTGAAGTCAGATTGGTCAATAACCCATCCTTCTTCCGACGAAATTGGGTCCATCCAAGTAATGCTGAACGCGTCACTTAAGCCTTTCAGGGTCATAACGAGCTCGACACCATGACACCAAGGACAGGCTTTTGAGAGATAAAGATGGTAGCGTCCGCGTGCGGCAGGGAACTTCGCATCAGGACCGGCACTTATCCAATTGCGAAAGCTGCTTGGTATCCGCTGGAACTGGCCGTTTGCCTGCACAGGCTTTTCGTGAAGTTCACCATTGATGAGTATTTTGGGCATGGAAGCCTCCGATAGTTGACTGCAGTCAATATATGAGGGTTCCAAATTTACGATAATGCCTTATGATTGAAACGTATTGGTGAAATTAACTCACCCAAGTGAGGTTGTCTTGATCGAAATTGGAGCTATCCCTGTATTTGTTAAAGTGGCAGAGACTGGGGGATTTGCAGCCGCCGCACGGCAGCTAGGGCTGACAAAATCTGCAGTAAGCAAGCGTATTTCCACATTGGAAGCGCATTTAGGCGCACAATTGTTCCATCGCTCTACCAGAAGCATTTCGCTCACTGAAGCAGGTGAAATTTATCTGGCACATGCGGTACAGGCCCTTGGATCAGCGCGTGAAGCTGAGGATGCTGTTGCAGCGCTACAGGGCAGGCCTGTCGGTCAACTTCGGATTTGTGCGCCAGTGTCATTTGGTCTTTTACACGTTGCACCTTTGGTCACTGAGTTCTTGCAAACTCACCCTGGGATCACCTTGGACTTAGCAATGGATGACAGAGTGGTCGACCTTGTTAACGCGGGATATGACATGGCGATCCGAGCAGGAGCGATGCCCGACTCCGCGCTCATTGCTCGGCGGCTGACCACTATTAAGAGCGTGATAGTCGCCTCTCCAAAATATGTTTCTGATTATGGAGCGCCGATGCATCCAGAAGATTTGATCGATCACAACTGCCTTCACTATACGTATTCGCGCGACGCGCTGGAGTGGACCTTTGCAGGACCAGAAGGAGAAGCGAAAATCAGAACGAAGGGGACGCTACGGGTCAACAACAGCGAAGCTCTTTGCCGAGCCCTGATTGACGGCCTGGGGGTGGGTCGACTGCCGACGTTTGTTGCCAGTTCGCATATTGCGGCTGGTCGCTTGATAAGAGTTGTTCCTCGACACATATTGCCAGAGCAGGCACTTTATGCAGTTTTCCCTGAACGACGTCACATACCAGCGAAAGTCAGGGCGTTTACCGACTTTCTGGTTGATCGTATTGGCGGCGATATCGCTTACTGGGATGTTGAGGCAGCCGATTAAGGAATGCATGGCCCAGTTGCAATCTTGGATTGTTACATGCGCGCTATTGTCATTTGTATTCAGTGCAGAAACTCAGTTGCTGATCGCGGTATCCGCCCTTTGGACCAGTGGTCTGATGAAGAAGGGCGGGAACCAGCCATTCGCTGCGGTATACTTCAATGAAAGCATTGCGGGCAAACACGCGGTTCATGACATATAATTAGACGTACGCTTCGCTGGGTTGGCGTGAAAGAGCGCGCAAAGCTACGCGCCCTCAGATTGATCAATTCCGGCGTAGCCAATCAGAGATCGCGCGCCCGATAGCATCGGGTTGATCTTCTTGAATGAAGTGGAGTCCTTGGCCGACGAAGGCCGTTTCGAGGTCTTGTATCAAATTGGAATAGAACGGAACCGCTTGCGGCGGGACAAGCACGCCCGGCTCTGCATAGACCAAGAGCGTCGGCATATCGGTTTCCCCCATAAAGGTTTCGATGTCGCCCATCAATTGTACGCTCGACTCTGGTTGACCACCAATCGGTACTTCCCGAGGCCACATCCACGTGGGCAGGCGGCTTTCGACGGTCGTGTATGGGGTACCGTATTCGGCTTTCGCGGCCTCACCCAAAGGACGGTTGATCATCATAGGCAAGATGTTTTCTACGAACATGTTACCCTCCATAACCATTTGATACCCTTGCTCGAGATCTTGTAAGGCGCGGAACATATCACCCTGCGCTTCACCCATCGCATCATAACTTGCCTGAGGGAATGCAGGTGGCAGAACACCTTCCATGAAGGCCATTCGAACAACCATTTCCGGATGGCGTCGAGCAAAATCCCATGCGAGAGCGGCGCCCCAGTCGTGACTTACTAGTGTGAATTCTGTTAAGTCCAGTGCAATGATAAAGGCATCCAGATACTGAGCGTGATCCGCAAATGTATAGTCGATATCAGGCTTGCCAGAATGCCCCATTCCGATCAGGTCGGGCGCAATCGTACGGTGGGTGGTACTGACAAAGGGCATTACATTGCGCCACAAGTAAGCGGCCGATGGGTTGCCGTGCAGAAACACAACAGCATCGCCCTCGCCATCTTCTAGATAAGACATCGTCGACCCAAGAACCGCTACTTGTCTGCGCTCGATGGTCAGTTCTTCCGAAATCACGGGCGTCGGCAACTTAGCACTTGTCTCTTGTGCAAATGCTGGTGTGAGGGACACAGCGGCGGCGGCCGCAAGGGCGGTTGTTTTGATTAGATTAAACATAGTTTCTCCAGTCCGAGACAGTGGAACCGCTCGGTTGTTTCTTCCAATGGTGATGGAAAGTTTGACTAGGCTGCGGGCACTTCGTAGGCGACGAACTGCATCTCGCCAGCGCTATCGCGCAACGCGTTAAGGGATTGGTATTCAGGCGAATTGAACCAGACATCAAGAGTGGCAAGGTCTGGGAATTCAACGATGGCGGTTATGTGATTATCGGCACTCTCACCGATCAGAGTCTTGGCAAAATCACCACGTAGCACGAGCTTACCACCATGAGCGCCAACTGTGGCGCCAGCCGCCTGCGCATATTCCTTCATCTTCGCCGGATCGCTCACTTTAATACGAGAAACAAAAAAGGCAGTCATTCTAGGGTCTCCTTGACCTGAGTTGATTTGTACATGTATGTATAAAACAGATTCGAATAGTTTTGTCCATAAGTGTACAATACTTTTATTAAAGGAGAATACGATGGGTCGACCATCAAGCTTTGACCGTGATGCGGCGATAGAAACAGCAATGCAAGAAATGTGGCGTCACGGTTACAATGCAAGCTCTGTCAAAGCTATCTCCGAGACACTCGGCATTAAACGCTCAAGCTATTACAATGCTTTTGGGTCGCGAGAAGAGCTCTTTAAGGAAGCTTTGACCGTCTATTTTGCACAATCCCCGGATAGGATCTTGCACGGCGAGCTTCCCGAAATGCCGGTCCTCGAACTGTTAACCAGCACGTTTCGGGCCATATGTGCTGCGCGCGCTGGCGACCCCGAAGGACGCGGGTGCCTGGTAATCAACAGCTTGACTGAACTCGACGAGTCGGATGTTGAACTTCGAGACCTGATCATAGGTGCTGTTCTCAGCGGTGCTGCCCGCCTTGAAGTATTACTGAGCATTGCAGTTCAGAATGGAGAACTGCCTGAGACAACAAACGTGCACGCAAAGGCGCTTGCCCTTCAAAACCTCATGGTCGGCATCAATGTTTTTTCCAAAGCATTACGCGATGAAGAACAGCTGTGGTTGAGCGTGAAAACGACACTCGAGGGACTAGGATTGTATCACGAGGGCAATCGTGCGTGATTTTGAAGCAATCTACACTATAGCGGCCGACCGAAATGGGGCGTGGAGGCTCTCGAAGAGCTTGTCAGCAAGCCGCTCACACCCACAGAGCTTTCTGCGATTTTGGCAGAGCGGTGGCTCGCGGCGATGGCCAAATACCTGTTCCAAGCTGGCTTCAATTGGAAAGTTGTCGAGGCCAAATGGGCGGATATGGAAAAGGCGTTTGACAGTTTTGATCCGGTACGAGTCGCGGCCTGTCACAACGACATAGACCGTCTATCGTCTGATAAGCGGATTATCAGAAATGGAGCGAAAGTCGCAGCTGTTATCGACAATGCGCAATTCATCTTGGGGCTTTCATCTGAGCACGGTGGCGTTGGCGGCTTCTTTGGCAGCTGGCCAAACGAGCGATAAATCGACTTTCTGGCGCCATTGTCAAAGAGTGGAGCGCGCCTTGGGTCGGTTACGGGCCAAAGGGTGTTGCGGATGATGGGCCGCGACTGTTTTATTCTTTCACCTGATGTAGTTGCGCGCCTCGTCGCCGAGGGAGTGGTTGATAATACACCTACGTCTAAACGCGATCTTGCAGCGGCCCAAGACGCTTTCAATGTGTGGTCGATGCAATCTGGCCGCTGCTTGACCCAAATCAGCCAAACTCTGGCATTCAGCGTCTAACCCAAAACCAAGGACTCCGAATTGAACCTGGTTACCCATGTAACCTGAACCCAACGCTAACGAGCCTATAGTTATTGATGCTGCGGTGTGGCTGATGTCCGGGTTTGTAGATTGACAATAATAGGACAAGCGTCCTAACTTAGGTCTGCAACAAACTGAACAGTAGCTGACATGACAAAACGCTCCACACGTGAACTGATTGAAGAACAGGCAGACCTCCTTTTTTACGAGGGTGGGTTCGAGGCGACCTCGTTCGCCGATATTGCCAACGCCGTAGGTATATCGCGTGGAAATTTCTACCATCATTTCAAATCCAAAGATGACATGCTGGACGCCGTGATCACACGAAGGCTGTTTGCAACACGGGCCATGTTTGAGGACTGGGAAGTCAACGCATCACCAGAAGTGCGGATTATTGCATTCATTCAAATCCTCATAACAAATCGGACGAATATCATGGCGTTTGGCTGCCCGGTTGGCACTCTGAACACCGAGCTCAGCAAACTTGATCATGCTGCGCAAAGCCGTGCTGCCGAAATATTCGGCCTATTCCGGGACTGGTTGGCCAAACAGTTTGCCGCAATGGGCCACACTGACGATGCTGAAGCGCTGGCGCTGCATCTTCTGGGGCGCTCTCAAGGTGTGGCGGCGATGGCATCGGCTTTTCGGGATGAGGGCTATCTCAGGTCAGAGGTCGCATCTCTGGAAGACTGGCTTAGACGGCTTCCAAATCAAATCAAAAATAGCGTCCAGGATGGCAAATGTTTATAATTTTTCTGAAGTTCTCAACCAACAAGGCCGCAGCGCCTGAATTCATGGCAGCTCACAACGAGTGGGTCGCACAAGGTTTCGCTGATGGTATATTCCAGTGTGTCGGCTCACTGCTACCTGCGGCTGGTGGAGCGCTTCTGGCCTTTGGCGAAAGCCGGGAATTGTTGGAACTTCGTGTCGACACAGACCCTTTCGTTCAGAATGACGTGGTGACTGCAGAAATCACAGAAGTAGCCGTGAAGAAAACTGTAACTGCACTCAATTTTCTGAAAGGGTGACGGCTGAACAAAACTGTCATTGGGCTGGATGGGCAGCCCCGCTGCCGATGGAGTGACGCGGCTCCGGAATTCCTGGGTTATCACGATAACGAATGGGGTTTTCCGGTTGGTGATGACACCCGTCTGTTTGAAAAGCTTTGCCTTGAAAGCTTCCAGTCAGGCCTGAGTTGGCGCACGATTCTGAATAAGCGGGAGAACTTCAGGACTGCGTTTGCGGGCTTTGACCACCGCAAAATAGCTGCTTTCGACAGTGCCGACAGGGCCCGGTTCTTGGCAGATGCTGGAATCGTACGCAACAGAAGCAAAATTGATGCGACCATCAACAACGCGCAGCGCATGTGTGAACTTGTGGAGGCGGAAGGATCGCTTGCGGCTTTTATCTGGCGTTTCGAACCATCCGCCGAGACACTTTCTGAACCGCAAACCGTTTCGACATCTGTCGCCTCAGTCGCGTTGTCAAAAGAGCTGAAAAAACGTGGTTGGAAGTTTTTGGGACCGACGACGGTATTTGCGTTCATGCAGGCTATGGGATTGATCAATGACCACGCAAAGGGCTGCGTCATGCGTGAAAAAGCGCGGCAGGCTCGGGAGGATTTCGTGCCGCCACGCTGACTATACAAATGACCACGTCAGCTTGAATCACGCATTAAGATGGCCAACATTATTCATAGCAGTCATAGCAGTCATAGCAGTCATAGCAGTCATAGCAGTCATAGCAGTCATAGCAGTCATAGCAGTCATAGCAGTCATAGCAGTCATAGCAGTCATAGCAGTCATAGCAGTC
>MAAC01010711.1_pt1 | contig 12646 bp, 9 predicted proteins | sample 1115981 | NCBI WGS metagenome assembly MAAC01 (sample SAMN04961126, study PRJNA320927) | seawater metagenome | isolation source: sample BD02T64 sea water enriched with oil for 64 days | place: USA:Gulf of Mexico | collected 2013-07-27 | reverse complement strand
GCTTATTTGCTCTATCCTGAGTGTCTCCGTTTTAGTCGAATATCGTCAAAGGCGCCGGATCTGCGGGGTTCAGGGGCGAACCTGGATTGGATCCGGGTTCGCCTGAAAATGAGTGGTGGGCCCGGCAGGACTCGAACCTGCGACCAGACCGTTATGAGCGGTCGGCTCTAACCAACTGAGCTACAGGCCCATATTTGCAAGACATCAAATCTGACGCCTGACTTCCTGTATTCGTGACTATTTAACCTGTTCAGTTCAAAGATGCAATTAGCGATAGTGATTTCCAGCAAAATTTATTCCCAGTATTGATTTTGCTTGTCCCGAAATTAAAATCCAACAACAATCCGCCAACTTAGAATAATAAAGTGAGTGTTACATGCCCTCTTCAGAATTTCAGCGCATCGCAAGCGGCCATCCGTATGCGGATATTATCAAAACCTATTATCAAGGCTGCAACACCGCAGATGTTGATTTAATGAAATCCACATTTACCGACGATGTTGTTCATTACTTTGTCGATCATGCACCAGTCGTTGGAGCCCATGCGCTCGCAACCTATTGGGCCAAGATCGGCCCTAGAACGCAAGCTAACTGGACGCTAGACCATATTATGGCGCAAGAGCCAGAGGCTGTTATCGAGTGGAGTATGTCGTGGGTTCCAGCCGATACAGGGACACCGGAGATTTTACGCGGTAGCGAGTGGTATGTGTTTCAAGAGGACAAAATTCGAGAGATCAGATCCTATCACAATAATTTCTACCTGCAGAAACCAGAAAACCGGGAATTGCATGGGTACGATTACGCAGGGCGTGGATACCGAACATAAAAAAAGGCGAAGCCTAAGCTCCGCCCTTTTAAAATCAATTTTTCTGAATTTATGTATCCAAGAAGCTCCGCAATTTGCGAGAGCGGCTTGGGTGTTTCAATTTCCGAAGCGCTTTGGCTTCAATCTGGCGGATACGCTCACGTGTAACAGAGAACTGTTGTCCCACTTCTTCCAAAGTGTGATCCGTGTTCATACCAATACCAAATCGCATGCGGAGAACGCGCTCCTCACGAGGTGTTAAGGATGCCAGAACCCGTGTTGTAGTCTCCCGCAAGTTCGACTGAATAGCAGCGTCCAATGGCTGAACAGCATTTTCATCCTGAATGAAATCGCCGAGATGGCTATCTTCCTCATCACCAATGGGTGTTTCAAGGCTGATCGGCTCTTTAGCGATTTTCATGACTTTACGCACTTTTTCAAGTGGCATGCCAAGCTTAACAGCCAATTCTTCCGGCGTTGGCTCGCGGCCAATTTCATGCAACATCTGACGTGATGTCCGAACCAATTTATTGATGGTTTCAATCATGTGAACCGGAATACGAATTGTCCGGGCCTGATCCGCAATAGAACGTGTAATTGCTTGCCTGATCCACCAAGTCGCATAAGTCGAGAATTTATAACCGCGGCGATATTCAAACTTATCAACCGCCTTCATCAAACCAATGTTACCTTCCTGAATAAGATCCAAGAATTGGAGACCGCGGTTTGTGTATTTTTTAGCAATGGAGATCACCAAACGAAGGTTGGCTTCTACCATCTCTTTTTTGGCTCTGCTGGCTTCACGTTCCCCGGTTTGCACTGTTCCTACAATGCGCCGGAATTCGTTCATTGGCATGCCAAATTCAGAGGAAATTTTGATAATTTCACTGCGAGTTTCATTGATATTATCGGCTTCAGTTGCCGTAAAATCTTTCCACCCCTTTGCTTTGAGCTTTCCTACTTTTTCTATCCAGTTTGGATCGAGTTCTGAACCAAAGTAGTTCTCAAGGAAGCTAACACGCGACACTTTGTGACGCTCTGCAAGACGCAAAAGTTTACCTTCAAGGCTCATCAAGCGACGATTAATGCCATAAAGTTGGTCGACCAAAGCTTCAATACGGTTATTGGTTAGATGGACGTCATCCATCAATTTAACCAACTCAGCTTTTAATTTATCGTATTTCTTTTCTTGAGCTTTAGGAACAACATCATTTTCAAGAGCTGCCGTTAGACGCGTTTCTTGTAATTTATGAAGCTTTTTATAAGTTTTCGCGATTTCATCGAAACGCTCAAAAACTTGCGGCTTAAGAGTTTCTTCAAGAGCGGCCAGAGACATGGTGTTCTCTTCGGCTTCCTCTTCCTCTTCTTCCTCGCGACGAACTGGATTTCCGTCTTCATCCAATTCTGGCTCTTCTTTGGTTTCTTCTTCTGAGGTTTCTTCCTCTTTACCGTCTTCAGATAAATCAGCCGCAGGAGTTGTCTCGTCTTCGCTTTCCTCATTGAAGCCTTCTTGCAGTGCTTTTTCAGCAGCAGCGCCGGCTCCGTAAGTTGCGTCCAGATCGATCACGTCTCGTAACAAGAGTTGTTCTTGTAACATCAACTCGCGCCAATTCAGAATAGCCCGAATAGTTAATGGGCTTTCGCAAATCGCGCCAATCATTTTGCCGCGACCAGCTTCAATTCGCTTGGCAATCGCGATTTCACCTTCACGGGACAGAAGCTCAACCGTTCCCATTTCGCGAAGATACATTCTGACGGGATCGTCGGTTCGATCACCCGTTGTTGATGCAGCTTTTTCGGGAACTTTTTCAGTTGCTGTCTCTTCGACAGTTTCCTGGTCACCCCCTTCAGAAGAGGCTTCTTCAGCCGCTTCTTCGTTTTCCACAACGTTGATGCCCATTTCAGACAACAAAGACATGGTGTCTTCAATTTGTTCTGAAGACATCTGATCTTGAGGTAAAACAGCGTTCAATTCGTCAAATGTGACAAATCCTTTTTCTTTCGCCTTGTTCAGCATCTTTTTGACGGCTGCTTGTGAAGCATCAATCAAAGGACTGTCCGGCGTTTCTTCCCGCTGCTCGGTAGTTTCCACTGCCTCTGCGCTTTTTGTAGCCATAAAAAACTAACTCCTGAAGTCACGACGTAAAACCTGAGCAGTTTCACATCTCATGACAAATTCATCTAAAAACCGGTTTCTCTACCTGAAGCAACTCCAAAACCATCCAGATCCGCCTCTGTACCCTCTGCCTCATGCAGAGCTTTTTTAGCATGTGTTAAGCGGTCGAGATTTTGGCGCGTTGCCTCATTCCCAAATAATTCTTGTGCTACTTTGACTTCCGCCGTCAGCAAATCTCGCTTCTGACGCGCCAGCAAATGTAACCATCCTGTTGTTGCATCTTCCAATGCCGCGCCTCTGGTTACATACCAATCCAGAGACTCTCCGGCCGACTGTTCCAAGCCATGGGACAAATCGGATAGTCCACGGTTGGTTAAGTGGTGCTTCATACCTTCGTAGTCAAGGTCTGATTCGGATGTAGCAATTTCTATGATTGCATGGTGCAGCCTGTCAAGGCTACCCGAAGACATCTGAAGACTTGCAAAATCTTCAAAGTATTTATCGAGGATTTCCGGGTGGTTGAGCACTGCGAGCACCATTAATTGCTCACCGCGTCCCCAGTTATTTCCAACGGGCGCGGCACCGATTAATCCTCTTTTTGATCCGAAATCACGTTTTTGATTCGCGAATCGTCCGAATCGGTTATCTTTGCGCCCCTTGTTAGCGTTTTCAAAAGCCGCTTTTTTCTGTTCTCTGTTCCAAGTCCAAAGACGATCTTTGAAATATTGCTGATAATATCCGCGAACCGTTTGGTCTTCCATTTGCTCGGCGATTTCCGCCAACGCACGCTCAAAGGCTGCTTTCTGTTCCGGCGTATCCAATTTGCGATCTTGCATTTCCTTGCGCCACAGCAACTCAGAAAGCGGCAAGGCACGTCCCAAAATTTCAGCCATAGCAGTGGATCCTTCAGATCGGATCAAATCATCAGGGTCAACACCTTCAGGCATCAGGGCAAATCGCAAAGAATATCCGGGCTTTAACAAAGCCAACGCTCTCTCAGCTGTTCGAAGGGCTGCACGCCAACCTGCACTGTCTCCATCAAGGCACATGATAGGCTCAGGCGCCATTTGCCACAAAATCCGAAGTTGGTCTTCAGTAACCGCCGTTCCAAGCGGAGCAACGGCATGGTCAAATCCAGCCTCTGCCAAGGCAATCACATCCATATAGCCTTCAGCAACAACAACTTGCCCGGTGTCGAAGGCTTTGCGTCTGGCAGAGGCCATATTGTATAGAATATGGCCTTTATGGAAAAGCGGGGTATCTGGAGAGTTTAAATATTTTGCTGGTGCATCTCCCAAGGCCCTACCACCAAAAGCGATCACACGATCTTGCCGGTCAGTAATTGGGAACATCAACCTGTCCCGAAACCGATCATAGGTTGCCTTGTCGCCGTCGGGTTTAATGATAAGCCCCGCTTCGATCATCAAGTCTTCTGACACACCGCGTGCAAGTAAGGCTTCTTTCATTGCGGTTCGAGACGAGGGAGCAAAGCCTAACCGAAATTGCGTTCGTGCCCCTTCAGACACTTGCCGGCGATCAAGATAACCTCTCGCACCGGAACCGTTTTGAGACATGAGCTGGCTCGAAAACCAATTGGCCGCTGCCTCCATCACATCATGAAGGGTTGCCGCACGCTTCTGACGTTCTCGCTCTTGCGGTCGCTCCACCGGCATATCAAGGCCGGCCAAATCTGCAAGTCGCTCTATGGTATCTCGAAAACTCAAGCCTTCAGTTTGCTTTATGAACTCAACTTGGTCGCCATGAGCACCACAGCCGAAGCAATGGTAAAACCCTTTTTCTTCATTCACGGTGAAAGAGGGGGATTTCTCATTATGAAAAGGGCAAAGGCCTGAATATTCACGTCCTTTTTTGACAAGTTTCGTCCGCCGACCAATAAGTTCTGATAAACTTACTCGGTTTCTGATCTCATCCAAAAATTGCTGTGAAAAGGCCATACTTATCCCCGATATGTCCCGCAGCAGTCTTGAAAATTTTCGCTGCGGTAACCGTTGGGGAGTTTAAGCACCTAGTGCGGACTTAACAAGTGCACTGGCTTTGGCAAAGTCCATGCGACCTGCGTATTTGCTTTTAAGAGCTGCCATGGTTTTTCCCATGTCCTTTAAGCCCTTTGCGCCAATATCGCCGATTATCTCGCCAATTACGCGTGTCATCTCGCCTTCATCAAATTGCTTTGGAAGGTATTTCGCGATGATGTCGATTTCTTCCTGCTCAGACGTGGCAAGATCAACGCGACCACCCTCTTCATAAGCTGCGATAGAATCGCGCCTTTGTCGAACCATAGTGGTTAGCATTTGAAGAATCTCGTCGTCACCGATTCCCTCTTCACTCCCCTTCTCGCGGGCAGCAATATCTCGGTCATGAAGCGTGGCAAGGATCAATCTCAAAGTGGATAATTTCCGCTTATCCTTTGATTTCATTGCGCCTTTTAGCGAGTCTTTTAATTCAATACGGATCATAATCACTTAAATAGTAGCCAAAGAAAGCGAGCATAGTACCGCACCGCTTGAATTTTAGCAAACCAAAACTTTCGTGTAAGTCATTGTTTTTAAAGGAAAAAATTTAGCATCAAGAACTTGACGAAAGAGCCACTTTACCCTATCTTCCCGCGTCAATATCTATATCGGTAAAAGGAATGCGGCCCAGCGCTTATCGCAAGGGGTCCCTATAGTCATGTCTAAATCAATCAATGCAATAGATTTACACGAAACACGGACAGCAACAGCAGTACTTGTGTTAAGTGACGGAACTGTTTTCCACGGCTTTGGGGTCGGAGAAACTGGCGAGACAACTGGTGAAGTATGCTTCAATACTTCCATTACTGGTTATCAGGAAAGTTTGACGGATCCTTCGTTTGCAGGGCAAATGATTACCTTCACTTTCCCCCATATCGGTAATGTTGGTTTCAATGACGAAGATATTGAAACGGATGGCGTCGCCGCTAATGGCCTGATTATTCGGGCCGATATTACCGAACAAGCTAACTGGCGAGCGGCAGGAAACCTCAATGATTGGTTGAAGAAGCGCGGATTAATTGGCATTTCTGGTGTCGACACGCGCAGGCTTACCCATGTCATCAGGGAGACAGGCGCGCCAAATGGCATCATTGCTCATAATCCTGATGGCAAGTTTGATTTGGACGCCTTAAAGAAGAAGGCCGCTGACTGGCCCGGCCTTGAAGGTATGGATCTAGCGAAAGATGTATCTTGCACCGAGACCTATTCTTGGACCGAAACAAACTGGGACATCAATTCCGGCTTTGGCGATCTGACCACTCCAAAGCGACATATTGTAGCTGTTGACTACGGTATTAAAAAGAACATCTTGCGCTGCCTCGCGTCTCTTGATTGCGCGATCACAGTGGTCCCCGCCAGTGCCAGTTTCGATGATATTATGTCTCATAAGCCAGATGGTATTTTCTTAGCCAACGGCCCGGGTGATCCGGCTGCGACGGGGAAATATGCCGTACCGGTTATTCAGCAATGCATCGATAGTGGCATCCCAATGTTTGGAATTTGTCTTGGCCATCAGATGCTCGCTCTTGCTGTTGGTGCAGAGACCCTGAAAATGAAACAAGGTCATCGCGGAGCCAATCAACCCGTTAAAGATCTGACAACGGGTAAAGTAGAAATCACCTCGCAGAACCATGGGTTTGTAGTCAAACGCGAGAGCCTGCCCGCTGGTGTAACGGAAACACATAAATCCTTATTTGATGGTGTTGTTGAAGGCTTAAGCCTTGATGGAAAACCTGTTTTTTCTGTCCAGTATCATCCAGAAGCGAGCCCCGGCCCGCAAGACAGTCATTACCTCTTTCAACGGTTTGTAGATATGGTGGACGCCAATGCCTAAACGTACCGATATCAAGTCCATTATGATCATCGGCGCTGGCCCAATTATTATTGGCCAGGCTTGTGAATTTGATTACTCTGGCACTCAAGCTTGTAAAGCGCTGAAGGAAGAAGGATACCGGGTTATTCTGGTAAATTCTAATCCAGCAACGATCATGACTGATCCGGACCAAGCGGACGCCACGTATATTGAGCCAATTACGCCTGATATCGTGGAAAAAATTCTTGAAAAAGAAAGACCCGATGCGCTGCTGCCAACCATGGGCGGCCAAACGGCATTGAACACGGCATTGGCACTTGCCGATCGCGGCACGTTGGACCGTTTGGGCGTTCAGCTTATTGGCGCGAACCAAGAAGCTATTGAAAAAGCAGAAGATCGCGATAAATTCCGCACAGCCATGCGGAAAATCGGTCTTGATATGCCGCTAAGTTCCGTTGCTCACAATATGGAAGAGGCTTGGCACTCTCTTGAAATCGTGAAGTTGCCTTGCATTATTCGCCCATCCTTTACTATGGGCGGCACAGGCGGCGGCATTGCGTATAACCGCGAAGAGTTTGAGACTATTGTTGGCTCTGGCCTTGACGCGTCGCCTACAACAGAAGTGTTGATTGAAGAAAGTATTGTCGGCTGGAAAGAATATGAAATGGAAGTTGTTCGCGACAAAGCGGACAATTGCATCATCATTTGTTCCATTGAAAATGTGGATCCTATGGGCGTCCATACGGGCGATTCCATCACGGTTGCCCCAGCGCTGACCCTCAGCGACAAAGAATATCAAGTGATGCGGAATGCCTCACTGGCGGTTTTGCGCGAAATCGGTGTTGAAACAGGCGGCTCAAACGTTCAGTTTGCGGTTAATCCTGAAAACGGCCGTTTGATCATTATTGAAATGAACCCACGTGTATCTCGCTCCAGCGCTCTTGCATCGAAAGCGACGGGCTTCCCCATCGCCAAAATCGCAGCCAAACTTGCAGTCGGCTATACACTCGACGAACTTGATAACGACATCACGGGCATAACGCCCGCATCGTTCGAGCCGACAATCGATTATGTGGTCACGAAAATTCCGCGCTTCACATTTGAGAAATTCCCGGGCGCAGAACCATCTCTCGGCACAGCTATGAAATCAGTTGGCGAGGCAATGGCCGTTGGACGCACATTTGCAGAATCTCTGCAAAAAGCTTTGCGGTCACTGGAAACTGGTCTTACGGGCCTAAACGAACAGGACATTGGCGACGACAAGCAGGGCATCTTGAACATTCTTGCCCACGCAACACCTGATCGTTTGCTGCACATCGCGCAAGCCTTCCGGGCAGGCCTGACCCTTGAAGAAATTCAAGGCGCTAGCAAGTATGAACCTTGGTTTCTGTCTCAAATCGAAGCTCTGGTTGAAATGGAAGAAGCCGTTCGGGAAAAAGGCCTTCCAACTCAAAAAAGCGGCCTTCTCTCTTTGAAAAAAATGGGTTTCTCAGACGACCGTCTTGCAGAAATTTCTGGAAAAACCACTGCTGAAGTCTTCGATATTCGTCAAGATTTGGGCGTACAACCCGTCTATAAACGCATTGATACTTGCGCCGGTGAGTTCACGTCTAAAACGCCTTATCTCTACTCGACCTATGAAGGGAACGAGTGGGATCCGGCAGTTTGCGAGTCTGAACCAACGGACCGTAAGAAAGTTGCCATTCTTGGCGGTGGACCAAATCGCATTGGCCAAGGTATCGAGTTTGATTATTGCTGTGTCCATGCTGCCTATGCACTTGAAGAAGCGGGCTACGAGACCATCATGGTCAATTGTAATCCAGAAACTGTTTCTACAGATTACGATACATCTGATCGTCTGTATTTTGAGCCTCTTACAGTTGAAGACACTCTTGCAGTCTTACGGAAAGAGCAGTCAAATGGAATCCTTCATGGTGTAATCGTGCAGTTCGGCGGACAAACACCGCTTAAACTTGCCGCAGGCCTTGAAGCTGCAGGCATCCCAATTTTGGGCACAACTCCCGATGCTATCGATTTGGCGGAAGACCGGGAACGGTTCCAACAAATGCTGCATAAACTCAAACTGCTCCAACCGGAAAATGGGATTGCACGTTCTGTTGAAGAAGCTTTCGTTATTGCCAAAGACATCGGCTATCCTGTCGTTGTTCGCCCGTCATACGTTCTTGGCGGCCGGGCTATGGAAATTGTGCGCGATGACAGCCAACTTGATCGTTATATGCGTGAAGCTGTTCAAGTTTCAGGCGACACACCTGTTCTTGTGGATAGTTATTTGCAAAATGCCATTGAGGTGGATGTTGATTGCTTATGTGACGGTGAAGACGTATTTGTCGCCGGCATCATGGAACATATCGAAGAAGCGGGTATTCACTCTGGTGACAGCGCCTGCGCCCTTCCGCCGTATACATTAAAAGATGATGTCATCGCAGAAATTCACCGTCAATCACATGCGTTGGCGCTTGAGTTAAATGTTGTTGGCTTGATGAATGTCCAGTTCGCACTTAAAGACGACACGGTTTACATCTTGGAAGTCAACCCGCGTGCCAGCCGTACCGTTCCGTTTGTTGCCAAAAGCATCAATTACCCAATCGCTAAAATCGCGGCTCGGATTATGGCTGGTGAAAAGCTTGCCTCCTTCAAACTAGAAAACCGGGTATTGTCCCATGTCACTGTGAAAGAAGCGGTCTTTCCGTTTAATCGTTTCCCAGGTGTAGATGTAATCCTTGGCCCTGAAATGCGGTCAACGGGTGAAGTTATGGGGATCGACAAAGATTTCGCGACCGCCTTCTTGAAATCTCAGTTAGCCGCAGGTGTTATTTTGCCAACGAGCGGTAAGGTTTTCATATCTGTCAGAGATTTGGACAAGGCACTGGTTAAGGACGTTGCTGAAAAACTGCTGGAGCTTGGATTTGAAATTGTCTCAACTTCAGGCACGGCTGATTATCTTTCCGCCCAAGGGTTAGCAGTCTCCAAGGTCAACAAAGTGATGGAAGGTCGCCCAAACATCATCGACTTGATGAAGAACGGCGATATCGCTATGGTCATCAATACGACCGAAGGCGTCCAGGCCTTGAAAGACAGCTATGATATCCGCCATACTGCATTGGTGATGAAAACACCGTACTCAACAACCATCGCAGGTGCACGCGCCTCTGCCATGGCAATTGAAAAAATTAAGACAGGAACCCTTGAAGTCTATCCACTTCAATCCTATTGTTAACTCCTTGTGCATTAAAAATTGATTTTAAATGCGCCTCTAAATGAATTGGCGCACCTAAAGAGAAGTTACGCGAAAGCGTAATCATGAGAATTCGATGGAAAGATTACCTATTACAGCTGGCGGCCACGCTAACTTGGAAGTTGAGTTAAAAGATTTGAAAGGCCGGGCACGGCCTGCCGTTATCCAGGCTATCGCAACGGCACGTGAGCATGGCGATTTGTCTGAAAATGCGGAATATTCTGCAGCGAAAGAACAGCAGTCCCTCATTGAAGGACGTATTGCTGAGCTTGAGGATAAACTGGGCCGCAGTGAAATTATTGACGTAGCCGCAATTACAGGAGCGCAGATCAAGTTTGGCGCAACCGTTTTGTTGGTTGATGAAGATACCGATGAAGAGACGACTTATCAAATCGTCGGCGAAGATGAAAGCAACATTGAAAAAGGCTTGCTTTCGTTGTCTGCGCCGTTAGCTCGGGCCCTTATCAACAAGGAGCAAGGTGACAGTATTGAAGTCACAACTCCGGGCGGATCAAAGGCTTATGAAGTTTTGAATGTAAAATTCATCTGATTTTCATTTAGCTCTGAAATGACGACCCTGCCAATTCCGTTGGCGGGGTTTTTCTATATATAGAGTGTGCTACGGCGAAAACCTCACGCCTGCTTTTCAATGAGTTGCTTAAGCACCCGCGATAAGTTAGCAGCATCCGCACCACCGATATTTTCTCCTATGACTTCTTCAATGGCAGCGCCGTAAACAATCCACATTTTTTGACGTAATATTTTTCCGGCGTCCGTTATGAATACAGATTGCCCCCTTGCATCGTCATCACAAGCTAAACGCTGTAAGAAACCCGCCTTTTCAATTCTCTCAATAATTCTAGACACGCCATATTGCGGCAACAGAGTTACATCCTCTAGCTCGAAAGGCCTCAAACCCGCAACCCCTGCTCGCTCCAGCTCTAATAGAATATCGTACCATGCTAAGGCCGGCAGCCCCTCCGTCTTAAGTTTTCCCTCCATGCGTTTAAGCGCAATTTTGTTAAGCCTTAAAAGGCGGGCCCAGACGTCGACTGTCAAATCATTCGGTTTTTTCATTTTTCCAATATACATGCATATGCATTGACAATCAATTCAAGAACACCACATATACATGCAATTGCATTTATTTTGAGGAAAAAATCATGTCTTCACTTCAACTCATCAGTCACCACCTCTGCCCATATGTTCAGCGGGCCGCAATTGTCCTGTCAGAGAAACAAATTCCTTACGAGCGTACTTATTTAGATTTAGCCAACAAACCGACTTGGTTTACCGATTTGTCGCCGCTCGGTAAAGTCCCAGTTCTCGTAACTGAGGGAACAGTTTTATTCGAAAGTCAGGTTATCGCCGACTATTTGAACGAAGTTACCCCAAATTCGTTATACCCCGCATTGCCCATACAAAAGGCAAGGCACCGATCTTGGATTGCTTATGCCTCTGAAACGCTAACCACTATTGGAGGATTTTACAACGCCACAACTGAAGCCACCTTTAACGGCAAAATTGAACAGCTTCGTGTAAAGTTTGAAAAAATCGAAGCCGAAATATCTGGGCCTTATTTTGACGGCACCGAATTTCATCTCATCGACGGCGTGTGGGCAACCGTATTTAGGTATTTTGATGTGTTCGATCGAATAGCAGATTTTAGAATATTGGCAAATTCTGAGAAAATTCAGACTTGGCGTATTAGCATCTCAGAAAGACCGTCTGTCGTCGCGGCAGTACCCGATGGGTATTCAGCAAGGCTCCTGACATTTCTTAAAAATAGGAATTCTTACTTATCATCCTTGATAGAGCCATCGTCACTATCAAAATAGACAGAATAAAGCGGCACGGGTAGACCGCGCCGCTTTATTTATTATTTTTTGGGATACCCTATAGAGGCAAGTGCCTCGGTGATTTCATCCAAAATCACGGGATCATCAATAGTTGCCGGAGCTTTATAAGGCTCACCGTCAGCAATTTTACGGACAACACCGCGTAATATTTTTCCAGAACGGGTCTTTGGTAGGCGCTTAACAACCGCCGCTTCTTTAAATGCCGCAACCGGTCCAATTTTCTCGCGAACCAGCAACACCAACTCTTTGACAATGTCAGTGTCTGGGCGATCGACCCCAGCGTTTAAAACAACAAATCCAAGAGGTGTTTGCCCTTTCAAGGCATCTTTCGCCCCCAAAACAGCGCATTCAGCAACGTCTTTATGACCGGCTAAGACTTCTTCCATGCCGCCTGTAGAAAGGCGGTGCCCTGCTACATTGATGATGTCATCTGTGCGCGCCATGATGAACAAATAATCATCTTCGTCGATATATCCGGCGTCGCCAGTTTTATAATATCCTGGAATTTCTTCCATATAGGATTTCAAAAAGCCTTCATCGTTTTCCCATAAGGTAGAGAGGCTCCCGGGCGGTAGTGGTAGTTTGACTGCAATGACCCCAATTTTACCTTTTGGCATTTCAATTGATGGATCTTCTTCATCAATAATGCGAATATCGTACCCCGCCACAGCATGTGTCGGGCTCCCCAGCTTAACGGGTTTCATGCCATAACCTGCGCAGTTCGCCCCCATAGGCCAGCCAGTTTCCGTTTGCCACCAATGATC
>MAAC01017085.1_pt1 | contig 12656 bp, 12 predicted proteins | sample 1115981 | NCBI WGS metagenome assembly MAAC01 (sample SAMN04961126, study PRJNA320927) | seawater metagenome | isolation source: sample BD02T64 sea water enriched with oil for 64 days | place: USA:Gulf of Mexico | collected 2013-07-27 | reverse complement strand
CGGCCAAAAACAAAGGCATAACTTAGGTTTATTTCATCCCCTGGTGAAAAGGTGATTTTCCCTGTAGAGCCAACCACCCTACGGTCGGAGGGTGAGCTATTTGAGGAATGTTCTGTCCAGTTGTTTATTGGAGTGCCAAAGGTGCCATAGAATTGGGGGTCGGAGGTACCTGGGAACATGTATTTGTAAGGACTTGCGATTGTAGATCCCGGTAGGATGGTTTCCCATGGGTTATTGGATGGATCTAATCCCGAAATATTTTGATAGAATTGGAGATCAGTTCCTAGACTCGTACCCCCATTGCTAAGCATTTGGTTAAATTCAAGGCCCCAAAATTCATTGTCTATTATCCCATCTCCAAATCCGGTTCCGTTAACGGTTTCGTTTAGTCCAATACCGGGATTGTTGTCCATTCCATCTGCATCTTGAGGAGGACCTTTTAATAAAATGGTACCCATTGCCGGAGGGTGAACTCCGTAACCTTGAATTCCGCTAGAACTCATGTCATTGTCGTTTGCATTGTATCCAAAAAAGCAATTTCGCATCACATCACACCCGACATAATCGTCTAGGGGGCCACCAATTTCCAAATCTTCCCACATTCCGAAAGAAGTGTTTTCATAGGTTCGTGAAGACCTATTTATTATTCGATAATCTACGAAAATGGTATTTTGCATAGCCGAGTCTCCACAACTAAAGGCATAAGCCATTCCGTGGACCTCGCTAATTAAAGGTTGCGTACTATAGGGCGAGTTTCCATCATTGTAGATAAAATATATGGCTGCATCTCCCTTAATAATCGGGTAATCTCCATCATATGGATCATATAAAAGGTCGTTATTTCTGTCAAAATAGGGGGCTAAAAATGGCGCCTCTCCCTTCACAATAATCCCATGAGTGGGCCAATCCATGATGACATCCGGAGTGATATAACCTGGGTTTTGATAGTTTGCCAAATGATTGTCAATTTCAAGTTTGGAGATTTCCCATACTCTATTCCAAGGTGAATTTTGCATGGAGGTGGTGTGCGATAGGTTGGAAACAGGTCCTGGATTACTGGTGTAACCTGGGCCAGAATTTCCAAGAGATCCAAACATTCGGGCATTGCTATATACCCGTCCATTTAAAGTTCCAGCTACCCAAATATTTGCGGCAAAAACACTATAGAGACCAGAATTGGCCGGTGCTTCTAATCCAGGTGATAAATGATCGGCATTTGAAAATAGGGCCTCCGATGTAATGGTTGCATTAATATTGTTCACCTCTAAAACACCATGCGCTTTTGCACCAATAAAAATAGCTACCGTGGTGGTGTCTCTTTTTTTTGGTGTTCCTTCATCTACTAAAACATATTTAAAGGTTTCCAATCCGCTAAATTCATGTGTAGGCCAATAGTATAATGACAATAGAAATGTGGTGGGTTGGCGTACCGTAAATGCAGCGGATCCGGAATAAATTATACTTTCAATTTTTAAGGAGTGACCATCTGGATCGAAATCGTTCACCAGTAATTGAGTGAGATCAATTTCTAAGGAGTCGTGTTTATGGGTGATACCATAAGAAAAATGAAGCGTATCATTAATGGCAACAGGTGCCTGGTTTTGACTTATAGCTGTAAGCCCATTTATACAGCATAAAAATAATAGTAGCTTTTTCATTCATTTAGGTCTTGGTTACCCTAAATAACGAATGATCTTAAATGAGGGTTGGGTATACCCCATGGATCCTCCATAGGTAAAGTAGTTCTTCTTCTGGGAGTTAGAATAAACCCTCAGATTTGATTATTTTCTCATATCCAATGTCTGGAGGAAGGTTTTCTTGTTTAGAAGCGGCTACCGCAAGTTCATCACAACGCTCATTTTCAGGAATATTAGCATGCCCTTTTACCCAAACAAATTTGACCTCGTTAGTCGGATAAATTAGTAAGAAACGTTTCCAGAGATCTACATTCTTTTTCCCTTTAAATCCTTTTTTCACCCACCCAAATAGCCATCCTTTGGTGACGGAATCTACTACATATTTTGAATCGGAGTACACCGTAATTTTATGTCCGGTCCCCTTGGCGGTTTCCAAGGCTACAATAACCGCTAAAAGTTCCATTCGGTTATTGGTGGTGTTTCGAAATCCCTCTCCAATCTCCTTACGATGAGATCCAGACATTAATACAACGCCAAAGCCTCCTGGACCTGGATTGCCACGAGCTGCACCATCCGTATAAACCGTAATAATAGCCATTAGTACTTGATGTGTTTTTCCGAATCAATGGCAATCCCATTCTCCCATAATTCAAAATGGAGATGGGGACCCGTAGTTTGTTCTCCGGTGTTTCCCACCACTGCAATTGGGTCACCTGAGTTTACCTTATCCCCTACATTTTTGAGTACGGCCGAACAATGTTTGTATACCGAAACCAGGTTATTCCGATGTTGGATTTGAATCACAAACCCTGATTTTGTGGTGTAATCAGCCATTATAATGGTGCCATCACCTACGGCTTTAATAGGTTCTCCTTTTTTGGTCACGATGTCGGTACCAAAATGTTCTTTTTGCATATTAAAATGATCTACTACCGTACCTTTTAAAGGCGTGAAGAAAAAATATACCTTGTCTTTTAGGTCGGATTTGGAATTGAGTAAAGCATATTTCTCTTGCTCTTCAATGGTGAGTCTCATTAAAGAATCTTCCAAAGATTTTACGTCCGCAATACGATCATAGCGGACATCTTCAATACTGTTTTCGTATAAAGAGTCTGTTGATATTTCACCAGAAAGAATGAGCCGAATGTTCTCTATGTACCGATCTCGAATGTTGAGTTCCCCTTCAATAGAGTCCGCTTTTTGATACGCATAGGCCGCTTGTTTCTTGGTTTCAATATTGGAATATCCAGGAATGTATTCTCTTAAAGGAGTAAAAGAAATGAGTCCACCTACCAGAAAAGTGACGATAAGAACCAGAATACCAATGGCAACAATTATGTTGAGTAAGCTCAGTTTAAGAGAGAAGTATTCTTCGTAAGTATCGTCATTGATAATAACCAATCGATATTTATGTCGAAGTTTTTTAATGACCCTTTTTCTTTTATTATTTGGTTTTTCTTCCATACAAGAATGGCAAAAATCATGTTTCTTTCGATTAATAGAAAAGAATAATCAATTTATTATGATAATTTAAAATAAATTTGGCCCGAATTAGTTATGTGCATCAAAATCACTTACCAAAGGTAGTCTTGTCTAAAAATCATCATAAATACGCTGTAGTAGTCCTCTTTTTCGCAGGACTTTTTCTTTTTAACGGTTGCTCCACTAAAAAAACGGGTTGGGCACACCGCTATTATCATAGTGTTATTACTCGTTTTAATGGGTATTTTAATGCGAATGAATTAATGAAGGAGGCCGAAATGAGTATCGACTTGGCCATGCCTGATGATTATACAGAGATATTACCGGTGTATAAGGAATTGCCTATTGAAAATTCGGAACTCGTGAGTTCGGATATGGATATTGTCATTGAAAAATGTGCCCGTGTGATTACTAAAAACTCCATTCGTAAACGAGGAGTAGAGCATACCAAATGGGTCGATGATAGCTATTTCCTTATGGGTAAGGCGTTTTACTATAAAAACGATTTTGCAAAGGCCAACAAGGTATTAAATCAGGTGGCCAAAAAATATAAGGATCAAGAATCTCGATTTGATGCCCGTTTTTGGTTAGCACGTATTGCCGCGAAAGATGAAAACTACGATAAGGCCATGAAATTACTGGCGTTGTTGGAAGGGGATAAAGAATTACCAGAGCGTTTGAAACTGGATATCTCCAAATTGTATACCTCCATTTTCTTGGCTAACGACAATACAGAAGAGGCTATATATGAATTAAAAAGAGCTATTTCTCAAGCTAAAAAGAAAGCCGAAAGATTACGACTGACCTATTTGTTAGGGCAATTGTATAAGGAAGAGCAAGAAAGCTCCGAGGCAATGAAGACCTTTGCGACCGTTTTAAAAATGCACCCGGAGTATACCATGGAATTCTATACCCGAATTCAAATGGCCATGTCGTATAGTGTGGGGAGCGGGGATCCTGAATCGGTGCGAAAGGAGTTAATGAAAATGCTTAAGGATGAAAAGTACGAGGAGTTTAGAGACCAGATCTACTATGCTCTTGCCGAAATGAGTCACAAAGAGGGAGACTTGACACAAACCATTGACTATTTGGTCTTGAGTACAGAAGTCGGGACAGATAATGTCAAACAGAAAACGAAATCCTTTTTACGCTTGGGACAGATCTATTTTGGTCGTCCTAATTACCCTCTAGCGCAAGCGAATTATGATAGTTGTGTGGCTTATATGCCTGAAAATTTTCCGAACGGAGATGAGATTAGAAAACTGGCATTGAACCTAACCGATTTGGTGGAGCAAATTGTAATCATTGAACGAGAAGATAGTCTTCAAATGGTGGCGCAATTGGATCCCGAAGACCAACGAGATTTAATTAAACAATTAATTAAGGACCGTAAAAAAGAAGAACAACAAAAACAATTAGAAGAACAAAACCGGAAGGAAATGGCGGAGGCCAAGGCAAATGATCCTGGAATTGGAGGCCCTGGTGGGCCTGGTGGTTTTGGTGGGCCGGGTAGAGGTTCTAACAAATGGTATTTCTATAACCCTACCGTAAAGGATGCGGGTAAAGCGGATTTCACGAGGAAGTGGGGAAATAGAAAGAATGAGGATGATTGGCGTAGAAGTTCTAAAGAAGAAACTTTTGCGAATGAAGAGGAATCAACGACAGAAGAACAAATTGTGGTGGATGAAAACGGAGATACCGTTAAAATTTCTGGAGATTGGTTGGATCCTTCTTTTTATTTAAAAGGACTCCCGGTAAGTGAAGCACAGATAAATGCATCCAATGAAAAAATTGTGGAGGCATTTTACAAATTAGCTGTTATTTATAAGGATCAAATGGAAGATACTCCAATGGCCATTTCTACTTTAGAAGAAATGAACAATCGATTTGACCCGAACGCACACACATTAAATAGCTATTACCGTTTGTATACCATGAATCTCGATGAGGATAACATTCCGCGTTCGGAGTATTATAAGAATAAAATTTTGAATGGTTTCCCAGATTCGCAATATGCAAAGCTTATCCGGAACCCGAATTATTTGGAGAATGAAAATAAGGACCTAAATACCGCTACGAAATTGTACGAAAAAGCCTTTATTAAATATTATCAAAGAGGTTACTATCGTCAAACAGTCAAGTCATGTAATGAAATTATTGCCAGTTATTCGCATACCGAAATAATTCCAAAAGTCGTTTTCTTAAAAGTGTTAGCCAATGGTAGAGATGCCGGTGAAACGGTGTTTAGGTCCGATTTACAAAAAATAATAACGGATTACCCAGGAACGGAATATGCCATAAAAGCCCAAGAATTGCTCGCTGGTTTGGATATTAAGAAAGAGGAAGAAAGGGCTCGAGAAGCGGCTTTGGCTACCGAGAAACAAAAGGAAAAATCGGTGGCGGAAATGAGCTATAAATACGAGCCTAATTCGAAACATAATTTTGTAATTATTGTCAAAGCTACGGGTCGAGAATTAATGGATATTAAAACAGCTATTAGTAATTACAATAAAAAGAATTATAAAATGGAAGGATTAAAAATGTCGGCAATTGTGTATCAGAAAGGATTGCAAATGATCACCGTTAAATCCTTTGATAGCGCCAAACAAGCAAAGGTGTATCAGCAAACCTTTATTAACAATTCCAAATTAAAGGATTTCGTGACTAAGAATCAAAATTATTTTGTGGTGTCCTTTACCAATTATGCTTTGTTTTATAAACCCAAAGATCACATTAATTATAAAATGTGGGCCGAACTTAAATACAAAAATTTATAGTTTTTTAAGAGAGGGAATAGTAGTCGGAAAGTGCGATTAATATACTAATGCATATATTTGCCGCCCTATAATATTTTTTTGTATGTTTAATTCAAGTTCTAAAATGGCAAAATCAAACGAGTCAGAAGGAGTATTACGTAATCACCTTGCTGCTGGAACGCAGGTAAAAGGAGATATCATTACTCAAGGAGATATCCGTATTGATGGTAAAGTAGATGGTTCTATCACCTCCAAAGGAAAATTGGTTGTGGGTAATACGGGTGAAATAGAAGGTGATATTAAATGTATAACCGCAAATATTTCGGGAATTATTCGTGGGGTTTTACACGTATCAGAGATGTTAAAGGTTCAAGCTACAGGTAAACTAAGTGGGGAAGTAACTTATGGTAAGCTTACCGTGGAAGCAGGTGCTGAACTGGAAGGTAATTATACGATTTCAGGTAAAGTAAAAGATATTTCAACCAGTGGACAACAGCAAAAACGAACCTCCGAAAAAACAGCCTAATACCTTTATTGTCCTTTCAGGGGTAGGTGCTCAAATGGGGGTGACTATTTGGTTAGGTGCCCAACTGGGTAAATGGTTGGATGAAAAATACCCCTTGGATAAAAACTGGTTTACCATAGCTTGTGTTTTGTTTGCCGTAGGGATTTCCATATACAATCTCATCGTTCAAGTCAATAGATTAAATAAATGATCCCGTTTAATCAATCTTTAAGCAGATTTACTTTTTTTTTAGGAACTTCGTTAGGAGTTGCCTTTTGCTTCCATTTTCTTTTTCTGGTTACCTATATTACCGAATATCAGTTTTGGGATATTGGAGTGACCTACTTGATTAATTTCTTTTTAGGTGTAGGCATTACCTACGGCCTTTTTAAATTGCGGGTGAAATACGCACATTCTTTAGGTTTTATATTTATGGCCGGGAGTATGTTGAAATTCTTGATATTCTTTTTGGCTATTCAACCTATTTATAAAGCGGATGGACATGTTTCTGTATTGGAATTTTGTTTCTTTTTTATACCCTACGCTATTTCCTTAGCCTTTGAAACCATGTTTATCAGTCAGATTTTAAATGATACAGAATTTTAATAGCCCTAATTAAGAAAGTTCCAAATTATATTAGCCCTCTATTTTTCAGTCATATAGCGAGTTTTCAAAGGAAATAAAAATCTTCAAAAAATACCCGAAATTTTCTCTAGCTAAATGAAATGGAAGTAGTAATTTTGCAGCGTTTTTTAGACACCAATTATTGTTTATTTGTTATGCAAATCAAATTAGTCGGAAATTTACTTTTAGCGTTGCTGTTCGTTTTCTCAATGAACGCAAATGCAAGTTCCCATTCTGAATCATCTGAAAAGGATGTAAAATCTGAGATTAAAGAGGGTATTGATCATCACTTGATTGATTCGTATGAATTTACGATTACCCACGGGGTAAGCATGCCTCTACCCGTTATTTTAATTGATAATGGCGTACACATTTTCTCTTCTAGTGAATTTCACCATGGAGAATCAGTGGTGGAGAAAGCTGGAAATTTCTATACTATAGTTCACGGCAGAATTTATAAAACGGATGCGGATGGTACCATTACTCATACCGAACCTAATGATAAAGGTCAGGTATTTGTAGCGAACGAAAAACCCTTGGATTTTTCGATTACCAAAAACGTTTTCATGATCATTTTGATGGCCTTGTTTATGTTCTTCCTCTTTAAAGGGGTGTCTAAATCCTATGCGAGCCAGTTGCCTACGGGTGCAGGTAGGTTTTTGGAGCCATTAGTGGTTTTTGTTAGAGATGAAATTGCACGTCCAAACATTGGCGAAAAGCATTATAAGAAATACATGAGTTATTTGTTAACGGTATTTTTCTTTATCTGGTTTTTGAACTTGGTAGGTATGATGCCATTCGGTGTAAATGTAACGGGGAATATTACCATTACCTTTTCACTTGCTATCATGACTTTTGTAATTACCAATTTTACAGCTAAGAAAGATTATTGGGGACATATTTTTTGGATGCCAGGTGTTCCAAAACCGATGCGTATTGTATTAGCTCCTATTGAGCTCTTAGGTGTGTTAATTAAGCCATTTGCATTAATGATTCGTTTGTATGCGAATATGAGTGCTGGCCATATTGTATTGATGAGTCTTGTCGGCTTAATCTTTGTTTTTCAAAGTTGGGCTGCTGCTGGTCCCGTTCTAGGATTAACGTTAGCGTTATCTCTTTTAGAGCTATTGGTAGCCGCTTTGCAGGCGTATATCTTCACTATGTTAACGGCATTGTACTTCGGTATGGCTGTAGAAGAACATGGTGATCACTAAAATTGTATATTAATAATTATTAAATTTTATATTATGACAATCCCAAGTATTGTAGGTGCAGGTTTGATCGTTATCGGTGCTGGTTTAGGTATCGGTAGAATCGGTGGTTCTGCGATGGAAGCTATTGCTCGTCAACCAGAAGCTGCAGGAAAAATTCAAACAGCAATGTTAATTGCTGCTGCATTGATTGAAGGTATCGGATTCGCTGCATTATTCGCAGGTTAATTCATTAAGAGGGAATCTCAACGGTTGGTTGAGATTCCTTTTTTATAAAATTTATTACAAAAGATAAAATGGAAAAGTTAATTCACGATTTCTCATTTGGGTTGTTTATTTGGCAATCACTGATTTTCATTGTACTTATTTTCTTATTAAAGAAATTTGCATGGAAACCTATTCTTTCCTCTGTTGAAGATAGAGAAGAAGGTATTCGTTCGGCATTAGACGAAGCAAAATTGGCCAAAGAAGAGATGGCTCAATTAAAATCGGCTAACGAAGATTTATTGAAAGAAGCCCGTGCAGAAAGAGAAGCTATGCTTATTGAAGCACGTGCCATTAAAGATAAAATTGTTGGAGATGCCACTGCTGCTGCAAAAGAAGAGGCGTCAAAAATTACGGCTGCTGCTAAATCGGCTATCGAAGGCGAAAAGAAAAAAGCAATGGTGGAAATCAAGAATCAAGTAGCAGAAATGTCTATTGAAATTGCTTCTTTGATTTTAAAAGAAAACCTTTCTTCGGATGCCAATCAAAAAGCATTAGCAGAAAAGTACGTTAAAGACTTGAACTTGAACTAAGATGAAGTTGAATAGAGCATCCATTCGTTACGCAAAAGCTTTGTTGCAATTTGCTGTAGAACGTAAAGAATTAGATACGGTTCATGCCGATATTATGGCTTTACAAACTGCGGTTAAAGGAAGTAAAGAATTAGCGATGATGATGAATAGTGCGGTTGTTCAGGAAAGCAAAAAAGTAGAGATGTATAAGTCAATGTTTGCCGATAAAATTTCAGCAACAACTTTAAACTTCATGCTTTTAATTGCAAAGAACAGTCGTTCAGCAGTCATCCCGCATATCTTAAATGCGTTTGAAACTCAGTATAAAGCCTACAAAAATATTGTTACTGTTAGTATTACTACAGCTACCAAAATGGATGTATCGCTTAAAAACGATTTAGTCGCTTATTTGAAAAAGGATAATCCTGAAGCGACTATTGAAGTAATCGAAGAAATTAATGAAGATTTGATTGGTGGATTTATTTTCCGTACCGATACTCATCAAATTGATGCTAGCGTTGCTAACCGACTGAAAACCCTTAAAAGGGAATTGAACAATACAACATACACGAGTAAATTATAATCTGAACTTACGGAGATGGCAGATATAAATCCAGCTGAAATTACAGCAATATTAAAAGAACAACTTTCTGGATTCAATTCAGAAGCTGAACTAGAAGAAGTAGGTACCGTACTAGAAATTGGTGATGGTACTGCAAGAATTTATGGTTTAACCAATATCCAGTATGGCGAGCTTATCGAATTCGAGAACGGCCTTATTGGAATGGCATTGAACTTGGAAGAAGATAATGTTGGTGCAGTATTATTAGGTAAAGAGGGTGACTTGAAGGAAGGTTCAACCGCTAAACGTACCAAACGTATTGCTTCGATCAATGTAGGTGAAGGAATGGTTGGCCGTGTGGTGAATACTTTAGGTACACCTATTGATGGTAAAGGACCTATCCAGGGAGAGTTGTATGAAATGCCTTTGGAGCGTAAAGCACCAGGTGTTATTTTCCGTCAACCGGTAAACGAACCGTTACAAACAGGAATCAAGTCAATTGATGCCATGGTACCTGTTGGACGTGGGCAACGTGAATTAGTAATTGGTGACCGTCAAACGGGAAAAACAACTGTTACTATTGATGCGATCATCAACCAAAAAGAATTTTACGATAAAGGAGAAACCGTTTATTGTATTTATGTAGCTATTGGCCAAAAGGCTTCCACAGTTGCACATATCGTTAAAACATTAACCGAAGCAGGAGCGATGGCTTATACAACTATTGTATCTGCATCTGCATCTGATCCAGCTCCAATGCAAGTCTATGCTCCAATGGCAGGTGCTTCTATTGGTGAGTTTTTCCGGGATACCGGTCGCCCAGCATTAATTGTTTATGATGATTTATCGAAACAAGCAGTGGCATACCGTGAGGTATCTTTATTGTTAAGACGTCCTCCAGGACGTGAGGCATACCCAGGGGATGTATTTTACCTTCACTCTAGATTATTAGAGCGTGCCGCCAAAGTTATTGCGGATGACGATGTCGCTAAAACAATGAACGATCTACCTCCTTCTTTGAAAGGAATGGTAAAAGGTGGTGGTTCATTAACCGCACTTCCAATTATTGAAACTCAAGCAGGTGATGTTTCTGCATATATTCCAACCAACGTAATTTCGATTACGGATGGTCAAATTTTCTTAGAGTCTAACTTGTTCCTAGCAGGGGTACGTCCAGCAATTAACGTAGGTATTTCTGTATCTCGTGTAGGTGGTTCGGCTCAGGTTAAATCCATGAAGAAAGTGGCGGGTACACTTAAGTTAGATCAAGCATCTTACCGTGAGTTAGAGGCTTTCTCTAAATTTGGATCTGATTTGGATGCCGCTACGAAAGCAGTATTGGATAAAGGTGCACGTAACGTAGAGATCTTAAAGCAAGCACAAAATGCTCCGATGAATGTGGGTGAGCAAGTCGCTATTATTTATTTAGGTTCTAAAGGTTTATTGCAAGCAGTTCCTGTAAATAAAATCAAGCAGTTTGAAGTCGCCTTCTTAGAAGCTATGCGTACCTCCAATCAAGCAACTTTAAATGCTTTAGCAGCGGGTAAATATACCAAAGCTGAAACTGATGTAATTGAAAAAGTGGCAGCAGAGATGACTGCAGCATACTAATTAAGCAAACGTAATACGTAAACAATGGCTAATTTAAAAGAGGTAAGAAATAGGATTACATCGGTGAATTCAACGATGCAAATCACCTCTGCCATGAAAATGGTATCTGCGGCTAAGCTTAAAAGAGCTCAAGACGCGGTGACCCAAATGCGACCATTTTCTGAAAAGTTATCTGAAGTATTGTCCAATTTGACATCTTCTTTAGATTCTTCAGAAGGAGTTTATGGTCCGCGTGGCGAAGTGAAAAATGTACTTTTGATTCCAGTGACATCCAACCGTGGTTTGTGTGGTGGTTTTAACGCTCAAGTGGTGAAAGCAACCAATCTTCTTATTTCTGGTAAATATGCTGGGAAAAATGTGAAGGTATTTGGGATTGGTAAAAAAGTTTCGGATGTAATGTCTAAAGCTGGAATGACAATTACCGATGGAAGTTTACCAGAAAATGCAAATCATATTTTTGATGATTTGTCGTATACAAACGTTGAAATTATAGCCCAACAGGTTATGGATTCATATGTTGCGGGACAATTTGATGAAATAGTACTGGTGTATAACACCTTTAAAAATGCGGCTACTCAAGTGGTGGTAAAAGAACAGTTTTTACCTGTTGTTGCACCAGAATCAAAAGATTCCTCCTCTTCGGTAGATTATATTTTTGAACCCAATAAAGAAGACATCTTAGATGTTATTGTACCCAAGTCTTTAAAAACTCAAATTTTTAAAGCCGTACTCGATTCTTTTGCAGGGGAGCAAGGTGCACGGATGACTGCCATGCATCAAGCAACAGATAACGCATCTGATTTATTAAAAGATTTGAAATTAACTTACAACAAAGCACGTCAAACGGCCATTACCACCGAGATCCTAGAGATCGTTTCAGGTGCAGAGGCAATGAACGCTTAGTAGGAGAATTCAAACCATATAAAAAGCCCCGTTAACGAAAGTTATCGGGGCTTTTTACTGGAATAAATTTTGATATTTTGCCCTTAGAATTTAAAACTATGAAAAATACCCTTTTGCTTTTAGTCGTACTTAGCCTATCCAGTTGCAATCGAATGATTATGATTGCTTTCGGGATTTCGAACCCCAAAGTTGTTTCGCAGAAAAAGGTGGTGCGAGAATATAATAAATATGGGTTTGAGGCGGATTATTCTTTAGCGATTTCAGATTCTGGTTTTTTAAGTTACATTCAATCTGATTACCAAATTAATGAAATATTTATATACACTAAAGAGGGGCGATTGGTGAAATCTAAAGACACTAATAGTTGTAGTGGAAACGTTGGAGCGTTTTTGGATGTGTTTCGTGATACTAATTATGCTGAATTGGTGGATAGAAATAATACAAATGCGTGGCAATCCCATTTTTTAAACCTGAATGGTTCTGAAGTGGAGTGTGATAATGATAAACCTTACACTGCTGTTGTTTTTTGGGCTACATGGGTAGGACGTTTAAACAGAAACACGAGCGCATTTTGGGTAGATAAATTATC
>MAAC01018393.1_pt1 | contig 12663 bp, 12 predicted proteins | sample 1115981 | NCBI WGS metagenome assembly MAAC01 (sample SAMN04961126, study PRJNA320927) | seawater metagenome | isolation source: sample BD02T64 sea water enriched with oil for 64 days | place: USA:Gulf of Mexico | collected 2013-07-27 | reverse complement strand
ACCGGAGCGATGAAACGCACCTTTCAGCCTTCGAACCTGGTTCGTAAACGTCGCCACGGTTTCCGTGCGCGCATGGCCACTAAGGCAGGCCGCAAGATCCTGAATGCACGTCGTGCACAGGGCCGCAAAGAACTGAGCGCTTAAACGCGCACCCAGTTTTCTGACGGATTTGACACCGCCGGAGGCCCCCATGGATGGCATTGCCGCCTTGGGGACATGCCTCCGGCGGTTTCCGTTTGTCTGCTGCTTTAAATTTGCCAAAGGTCGATATGCAGGTTCTTTCCAAACGCAGTGAATTTCTTGCCGCCGCCCGCGCCCGCAGGCAGGGCAGTAAGGGCATGATGGTGCAGGGCCTCAATCGCCGCGATGACGCCGGCATCCGGGTTGGCTTCACCTGCTCCAAAAAGGTCGGCAATGCAGTTGCCCGCAACCGCGCCAAACGCCGGCTGCGCGAAGTGGCACGATTGGTTCTGCCCAACCATGGGCGCGCGGGTTGGGACTACGTGCTGATCGGCCGCGCAAACGAGACCGCGCTGCGCCCGTTCGAGCAACTGCAGGGCGACTTAATCCAAGCACTAAAAAAGATCCACGCCGCACCCCGCCTCTAAAGCTGACCCAGATAAAACCGCCCCTATGGCCGCGCTATCCGGAAAATTCGAATTTTCCGGTTCGGAATTTTCCAAAATTCCGGTTTATCGTAGCTGAGTTCCGATTTCTTGTATCGCCCTCGAAGCATTGCAGCCCTCGGCCAGAGCCCCTATCTACCCCTCATGAACCCACTGGCCCATATCATCGCACTGCCCGTGCGCGCTTACCGGCTGATTTTCAGCCCCTGGGTTGGCTTCAACTGTCGCTATCAACCAACTTGCTCCGCCTACGCACTTGAAGCGTTAGAGAAGCACGGAGCCCTCAAAGGCAGTTGGCTAGCCGCAAAACGCATTGGCCGATGCCACCCATTTGGCCGTGATGGCTATGACCCAGTGCCCGATCCAAATGCTACTTCAGACCAAGCCCGCCCTTGTCAGTCGGACCACGAGTCGGAATGACTTCGCGATCCAGCTTGCCCATAAAGGTATGGAACAGATCCTCATAAAATCGTGGCGAGTCAAAATACCACCGGTGAGAAATTCCGACGCCCTCGCCAAAATCCGACTGGTGATCTCGGAAATAAGACCCGCAGTACATATTGACCGCCTTCTCTGAATGATCCGATGGCAGACCAACTCGACCCAGCCTGCGCGATACTCCTATGCGCTTGACCTCTGAGATCGACAAAACGTCATCAAAAGGGCTGCAATAATTGGTCAGCCGGGCACAATGGCGCAGCAAAGACGATGACTTGGAACTCCTGCTGCGCATCGACTTGGACGAAATATCCGCCGCCACCAAGGCTACTTGGCTGACACTCCAGCTGCGTTGTGCGGTCTTATGGTCGTCATCGGCATAATCAAACGCCTCGCGCACCACCAAGGATCCCATCGAATGCGCCAGTATGTGAATGTTGTACGCGCAATCAGGCCGCTGCAGTGCCGAAAACTGGGTTATCCCATGTTTGAACAACTTGTCGGCTGACAACCTCGCATCTCGGATATCCGCACAATATCCCAAGACCGATCCGTCGCTGGGCCAGTCAAAGCTGACCACAACCCCTTTGAACCCCTGCGCCTCCAGCCCGGTGCGGATTTTTCGATGACGCTCCAGCATGTCGTATTGTTCGGTGTTGAAACCATGGACAAAGAACACAATATGGCCCTTCTCGATCCCCTCGGCCCCGGCGGCGGCCTGTACATCGCCAAACCAACTGGTCCGCGAAATTTCATGGCTCTTTTGGGCGGCGTCAGCGGTCGCTGGTACCGAAATGTATTTGACCCCTCCCATTTTGTTGGAATAGCAATCGCCGTCGCGCCCGCGCACCGAAAAGAAAAAATCCATATCTAAATCCACTTCCCAAAATCACTAAACCTAAAAAGTATCACGAGCCCTGCGATCCACCTAAGGTTCTCGCAGGCAATCACAATCAACCTCAACTAATGCATAGAAGCGCCATGATCGGCTGACCCAAATTCTAACTGCGCGATCTCCATCCCCGCACAATGGTATCGATGATCATCCACATCAACAGTGCCATCGGCAGCATCGACAACATCGGCTGCCCATCGGCCAGGCCCTTCTTGGCCTCTTTCAGCAACATCGCGACACCCTTTGGTGGAACACTAATATAGGTCTCCATCTCACGCGCGGTCTTGACCAGCGCCTTGGCGTCTTTATCCGGCTTCTTTTGCGTCGCCTTTAACGCCCCAGACAGATAGCCCAGCGCGGTATTCAACCCGTTCACCACTCCGTCCAGCCAGACCACATCACCCTGCACCTCTTGCGGCAGATCGCCAAAGAACGGCGCATTCTGCAGTTTGGTCACCGGAGCCTGCTTTTTCATAAACGCCAGGATCTTTGCCCCTGCAGCCTTGGACTTGGCTGGCGTCAGCGTGCCCTTTTCAAATTGCTTGATCGCCGATTTCAGGTCCTTCTCCAGCGCCTTCAGGCCTGTTTCGGCCTCTAAAACCGCCTTGCGGACAATCCGTTCTTCCTTACTCACATCACTCATCACACATCCTCCAATACCCCAAGCCTAGACCCATGAATCCGGCTGACAAGGCTGGCAAACCTGACCTCAAGCCGGTTTTTCCTTGGCACAACGTCCCCCAACCGCTAAGGGGCCGACATGCTTGATAAAGAGTCTAACGAGATCCACCCGCTGTTTGCCGGCGCTCCCTCGACCACCGAGTTCAAAAAGCTGCGCAAGCGCATTGTGCGCCATACCCGCGAGGCGATTGAGCAATACGGCATGATCGAACAAGATGCGCGCGACGCCGATGCCAAGCCGCAAAAATGGCTGGTCTGCCTATCCGGCGGCAAGGATAGCTATACCCTGCTGGCAGTGCTGTACGAGCTCAAGTGGCGCGGATTGCTGCCGGTTGATCTGCTGGCCTGCAATCTGGATCAGGGCCAACCTGGGTTCCCGGCAACCGTCCTGCCCGAGTTTTTGGAAAAGATGGGTGTGCCACACCGGATCGAGTATAAAGACACTTATAGTGTGGTGATGGACAAGATCCCGGCTGGCCGCACCTTCTGCGCCCTGTGCTCGCGCCTGCGCCGTGGCAATCTGTATCGCGTCGCCCGCGAAGAGGGCTGTTCAGCAGTGGTGCTGGGCCATCACCGCGACGACATCCTTGAGACCTTTTTTATGAACCTGTTCCATGGCGGTCGTCTGGCCACCATGCCACCCAAGCTGCTCAATGAAGCGGGCGATCTGTTTGTTTACCGCCCGCTGGCACATGTCGCCGAGGCGGATTGCGAAAAATTTTCCCGCGCCATGAACTACCCGATCATCCCCTGCGATCTGTGCGGAAGTCAGGACGGATTGCAACGCCAGCAGGTAAAACAGATTCTCGACGGGTGGGAATCAAACAGCCCCGGACGCCGCCAAGTAATGTTCCGGGCGCTGATGAATGCCCGCCCCTCGCATCTTTTGGACCCCAAATTGTTCGATTTTTTGGGGCTGGAGCGTAAAAACTCGGAATCAGATACAAATTTAGACGAGATTCCCGTTCTGCGTTAACGGACGAGTCAGATCAGTGACCCTATTGTCGGGGCAGCGCAAAAGCTGCGTTTAGGCGAAAGGTCATTTTATGCTCCATCCGAATTCAGGTCACTTGATGCGAATTCGAAGCAAGGTCATTCCGGTCCTGCTTGGCCCGCCGATTCTTGCCTTTCTTCCCGCGATAACACTTGCCACATTCTGGCTGGGTGGCGAAGTTGCCTTGCTGGCTGTCGCACTGGGTTTGCCGGTGTTGTTTGCAGCCATGGGGGCCTTTGGCAGCCCCAGATTGTCTTATGTCCCGCGCGATAGCATCACTGGCATGCTTTTGCGCGACGGCTTTGAGGTGGAGCTGGAACGCGCCCACCGCGACACCGACGACACCGGTCTGAAATCCGCCGTTTTGATTCTGGAAATCGACGATTACAAAGAGCTCATCTCTCGTCACGGCCAATCCGCCGGCGATGCTGTGGTGCAGCGCTGCGGCGAGAGAATCATCGCCACTTTGCGCGACAAAGATACCGTTGCGCGGGTTGGTGACAGCAAATTTGCCATTTGCCTCACCCCAGTGCAGCAACTGGACCTCGAACTTACTGTGCAACTGGCAGGACGGCTGCAGGCCTCACTGGAAGAGCCGATTTCGCTGGATGGCGCCTCGATCTACCAATCCTGTTCGGTTGGCTTTTGCATGCGCACCCGGGCACCGGGATCTGGCGCTGATGACTGGCTCGCTGCCGCCAACGCCGCCCTGACCGAAGCCCAGCACAACGGCCCCTCGGGTATCCGCGCCTATAGCGCCGACATCCACCGCCGCACCAAGGCCCGCAGCGACCTGCGTGAAGATGCCGCCGCCGCATTGGAAGGCGGGCAAATTCAGCCCTGGTTCCAACCGCAAATCTCAACCGACACTGGCAAAGTCAGCGGCTTCGAGGCCTTGGCCCGCTGGTCGCATCCGGTGCACGGCATGATCCCGCCCTCGACTTTCCTGCCCGCGCTGCAAGAGGCCGGATTGATGGAGCAACTCAGCCAAGTCATGCTGTATCACGCGATGACCGCTCTCAAAGCCTGGGATGCTGCTGGTGTCGAAGTGCCCACCGTTGGCGTTAACTTTGCCATGGACGAGCTGAAGAACCCCAGCCTGGTGGATCGCGTCAAATGGGAAATGGAGCGGTTTGATTTGGCCCCGGGTCGGCTGGCAGTCGAAATTCTTGAAACCGTGGTCAGCGACTCACCCGACGACGTCATCACCCGCAATATTTCCGGTCTGGGCGCGCTTGGCTGCCAGATTGATCTGGATGACTTTGGCACCGGCCATGCCTCGATCGCCTCGGTGCGCCGCTTCAACATCTCGCGTATCAAGATTGACCGCTCTTTTGTGATGAAGGCCGACCGTGATCCCGAACAGCAGAAACTGATTGGCGCCATCCTGACCATGGCCGAACGTCTAGAGCTGGAAACCCTGGCCGAAGGCGTCGAAACCGTGGGCGAACACGCGCTGTTGGCGCAGCTGGGCTGCGACCATGTGCAGGGCTTTGGTATTGGTCGTCCGATGCCGTTTGATCAGACGCTGGACTGGATCACTGCGCATCGGGCAAAACTGCAAGACGCCCCGGTGATCGGCTCCCGGCGCAGCTAAGCGCCGGTAAATTACCTATTGGGGCGCAATGACGTCCCATTCCTCCCGAATCTGCTTGACCTTTGGGGGTCTTCTCTGTTGAACCACACCCTGTAATTCCATGTACAAGGTTGCAGTCCCAAATGGACGATCAGAACAAGAATCTAATACTCGCAACCGTGCTCAGCTTCCTGGTGATCCTCGGTTGGTATACCTTTTTCCCACCGCCAGAGCCGATCCCTGCAGTTGATCCTGCGGTAACTGAATCCGTCGCAGACGGCGGCACAGCGGGTGCCCCAGCGGTTGGTGGCACCGTTGCAACCGACGCCACCGCCATAGCGCAGGCCGACGAGGCCGAAGCCCCCAAGGCACCGCGGATCGACATCGACACGCCGCGCCTGTCCGGCAGCATCTCGCTGCAGGGTGGCCGCATCGACGATCTGTCGCTGAAAGATTACCACGTCTCGATCGAAGACGGTGCCGACATCGTCAAAATGCTGGCTCCAGTGGGCGAAGCTGGAGCCTACTATGCGCTTTACGGCTGGGCTCCGGGCGCCGGTTTGGCGGCGGATCAAGTTCCCGGTGCCAACACCATCTGGCAGCCACAGGGCGACAACATTCTAACCGTTGGCACGCCTGTCTCGATGACTTGGGACAACGGCAATGGCCTGATCTTCTCCCGCACCATCTCGGTCGACGAAGATTTCATGTTCGACGTCACCCAGTCGGTTGAAAACACCACTGGTTCGCCGGTGGCCTTGGCCCCTTACGGCACTCTGGCCCGCCACGGTGAACCTGCAGATCTGAAGAACTTCTTCATCCTGCACGAAGGCGCCATCAGCATGACCGATGGCATTCTGGACCAGATCAAATACTCCAACATGCCCGACCTTGACGTCAACGAGCGTGAGCGTGTCCCGGCAGAAGTCTACCAAGCAGAAACAAGTGGCTGGGTTGGCTTTACGGATCACTACTGGATGTCGACGCTGATTCCGGCCAATGGTCAGGCCTTCCGCTCAATCGCCAAATATGACGAGCGTCGCGACATCTATCAAACCGATATCGTGCTGCCGACAGTGACAGTTGCCCCCGGTCAGTCTTCCGAGGTCACCACGCGGTTGTTCGCCGGTGCCAAAGAATGGGCCACCATTCGCGCCTATGAGGCTGCCGGTGTTGAAAACTACATCGACAGCATCGACTGGGGTTGGTTTGTTTTCCTGACCAAGCCGATTTTCTGGCTCCTTCACAACCTGAACCAAGTGATCGGCAACATGGGTGTATCGATCATCGCCCTGACCCTTATCCTTAAGGCGCTGCTGTTCCCGCTCGCCTACAAATCCTACGTCTCGATGGCAAAGATGAAGGAATTGCAGCCCCAGATGGAGGAGCTGAAGAAAAAGGCCGGTGACGACAAGCAGGCCGTCCAGAAGGGCATGATGGAGCTGTACAAGAAGGAAAAGGTGAACCCCGCCGCGGGCTGTCTGCCAATCCTGTTGCAGATCCCAATCTTCTTCTCGCTCTACAAGGTGATCTTTGTAACCTTCGAGCTGCGTCAGGCACCGTTCTTTGGTCCGTTCCAGGATCTCAGCATGCCCGATCCAACCTCGATCATGAACCTGTTTGGCGTCTTGCCTTGGGGCGCGCCCGAGCCAGGCACCATGATGGCCACTGTGCTGATCGGTATTCTGCCACTGTTGCTGGGCATCTCAATGTTCCTGCAGCAAAAGCTGAACCCGGCACCGACCGATCCCACCCAGCAGATGATCTTTGCCTGGATGCCATGGGTATTCATGTTCATGCTGGGCAGCTTTGCTAGCGGCCTGGTGGTGTACTGGATCACCAACAACACCATCACCTTTACTCAGCAGTACCTGATCATGCGCAGCCAAGGCTACAAGCCGGATGTGTTTGGCAATATCAAGTCGGGCTTCAAGAAGACTCCCAAGACGGAAAAAAAATGACAAACCAAGTTACAGATATCTGGCGACACCCGATCAAATCACATGGCCGGGAGCCACTGGACACCGTAACAATGATCGCCGGGCAAACCATGCCCGGCGATCGTGTTTGGGCGGTAGCACATGAGGCGTCCAAGGCGGATGCCTCTAAATGGGTGCCCTGTGCCAATTTCAGCCGCGGCTCCAAAGCGCCCGACCTGATGGCGATCAATGCCCGTCTGGATGATACCAGTGGTCGTGTGACCCTAAGCCACCCCAATCGCCCGGATCTTGAGTTCTTGCCCGAATCCGCTGCGGACCTTCCCAGTTTTCTGGATTGGGTAAAGCCGCTGATGCCCGACAACCGCGCCGCATCGGCCCGCATCATCCGCGTGCCTGATCGCGGCATGACAGATACCGACTATCCTTCTGTCACCCTGTGCAACTGGGCCTCGCATCGCGCGGTGGAACAGGCCATCGGGCATGAACTGTCTTCAAAACGCTGGCGCGGCAATATCTGGTTTGATCTGGGCGAGGCTTGGGCCGAGCACAATTTGATCGACCGCAAAGTCCAGATCGGCGAAGTGGTGTTTAAGATACGGGAACGGGTCGTTCGCTGTCTGGCAACCACCTCTAACCCTGAAACCGGCGTCCGGGACGCCGATACACTTAAGGTCCTGAAAGACACCTGGGGCCATCAGGATTTCTCGGTCTATGCCGAAGTGATCCAGGGCGGTACAATCCAGACCGGCGACGCAGTAAAGGTACTCTGATGCAAATGCAATTTACCCTGGCCGAGGCGCCAGACCAGTTCACAACCGAAAAGGGCCGCAAGCTGTTTGCCGGCGAGTCCGAGTTTGTCAAAGGCGTGGTCGACATGTCCGGCCTGCCACCTGCTGACCGGATGGAGGTCTGCTTTGCTGGCCGTTCAAACGTCGGCAAATCCAGCCTGATCAACGCGCTGACTGGCACCAAAGGCCTGGCACGGGCGTCGAACACGCCGGGCCGCACCCAGGAAATCAACTATTTCACCCAAGGCCCCGATCACTATCTGGTCGACCTTCCCGGCTATGGCTACGCCAACGCGCCGCTGCCCGTGGTAGAGAAATGGCAACGTCTGCTAAAGCAGTACCTGTCCGGCCGTCAGACCCTGCGTCGCGCCTTTGTGCTGATCGATGGCCGCCACGGGGTGAAACCGGTGGACGAGGAAATCATGTCGCTGCTCGACAGCTCGGCGGTGACATTCCAGTGTGTGCTGACCAAAATGGACAAGGTCAAAGACAAGGACCATGATGCCATGCTGAACCAAGTGCGCAGCAAGCTGGCAAATCATCCGGCTGCTTATCCTGAAATGGTAATGACCTCGTCGGAAAAAGGCGATGGCATTGCCACCCTGCGTTCGATCATCGTTGGGCTGGTCTAAACCTTGAAGCACTTGCCGTCATATCTGTTGCTGTTCACGCTGGCGCTGGCCAGCCTGATCCCGACGGGCTGGATGCCCGCCAGCAGCAGTGACGGCAAGGTTCTTTTGGTGATCTGTACCACTGACGGGACCCAAGAACAGTGGGTCGATCTGGACGGTGACACCACCCCAGCCGAGCAGATGGACGACCGCAGCTGCCCGTTTTCCACCTTGACCACCGCCGGTGTGATCCCAGACATCGGCCCCATTCATATCCACGGCTCAGTGCTTTCTGCGCGGTGGGTCCATGAACCCTTTACCCATTATTCTGCCGGTTTCCACTGGCGCTATGATGCCCGCGGCCCGCCCGCACTCTCCTGACTTTCTGAACATTCCAACACTATTGAACCGGCGTTTGACGCGACCGGTCCCTGTTCCGATATGGAGAGACACCAATGGCATTCGACAGCCAAACTGCGGTTGAAACCCGCTCGCTATCCGAAAAATCCTATTTCGCCGTCTGGCGCTGGCACTTTTATGCCGGCCTATACGTCGTCCCCTTCTTTTTGATGCTGGCCATCACTGGCCTGACCATGATGCTGATCACCCAGGTCAGTGGCCGTGACGGGGAAACAATCCGCGTCACCCAAGGCGAGGCCGCGCTAAGCATCACTCAACTGTCCGAGGCGGCGCTAGAAGCGGTACCCGGCACTGTCACCGAATGGATCGGCCCCAAGGCACCCGATCTGGCCACCGTAATCCGCGTCAAGACTGAGGCGGGCCAGCGCATGGTCGCAATGAACCAATACACAGGCGAGGTCATCTCTAGCTGGGACCGCCGCGCTGGTTGGTACGACTTTGCTGACAACATCCACTCGGAATTAATGATCGGCACCATCGGTGACCGCTTGATCGAAATCTCTGCCGGGCTGGGTCTGGTACTGGTGCTGACCGGTCTGTACCTGTGGTGGCCTCGTGGGGGTGACACCAGCGTGCTTGTCCCCAATTTCAAGGCACGTGGCCGTGCTTTGTGGAAAAGCCTGCACTCGGTTGTTGGCTTCTGGATTTCACTGGTGCTGGTCACGTTCCTGGTATCAGGCTTGGCTTGGGCTGGCATCTGGGGCGGTAAATTTGTACAGGCCTGGAGCAGCTTTCCAGCCGCAAAATGGGACAATGTCCCGCTGTCGGACAGCATCCATGCCAGCATGAACCACGGCTCAACCAATGACGTGCCTTGGGCGTTGGAACAGACCCCTATGCCAGCCTCGGGGTCCGACGCGGGCCTGACCGGCATCCCGGCCGAGACTGCAGTGAATATCGACAGCGTGGTCATTCTGGGTCGCCTGCTGGGCATGGACGGACGTTTCCGCGTTGCCTATCCGCGTGGTGACGACGGTGTCTGGACCATCAACCGCGACAGCATGAGCGGCGACAGCAACGACCCGTTTGTCGACCGCACCATCCACATCGACCAGCACACCGGCAAGATTCTGGCCGACGTGAAATACGAGGACTACTCGTGGATGGGCAAAGCCATGGCCGTCAGCATTCCGCTGCACATGGGGCTGATGGGTCCGGTCAGCTTTGTCTTCAACCTGCTGTTCTGCCTGTTGGTGATCTTTGTCTGTGTGTCTGGCATTGTGATGTGGCTAAAACGCCGCCCTTCGCAGGCCGGCCGTCTGGCAGCCCCACCCGCACCTACAGATATGCCGCTGTGGAAAGGTGCTGCGCTGATCTGCGTCGTAACATCCATTGCGGTGCCGATGTTGGGCCTGACCCTGTTGGCCGTACTGGCCTTTGATGTGCTGATCATCGGCAATATTCCAGCCGTCAAACGCGCCTTCTCGTAAGCGACATCTCTTGAAACCCTGCCCGGCGGACCCGCCGGGCAGAACCAGATACCACCTTAAACGTGCTGTGCCCCGTTCACTTCTATTTCGGACCCCGAGATGTAGGAGCTATCGGGCGAACACAGAAAATAGATTGCGGCGGCCACTTCTTCGGGTTGCCCCAACCGCTGCATCGGCAGCTTGGCGACAATCTTATCCGTACCCGGCGACAGAATCGCGGTTTCCACCTCTCCCGGCGCAATTGCATTGACCCGCACCCCAAGGGGGCCAAAGTCATGCGCCATTTCGCGCGTCAGCGCCGCCAGGGCGGCCTTGGAGGTGGCATACGCCGCGCCAGCAAAGGGATGCACCCGACTGCCCGCAATTGATGTCACGTTGACGACAGAACCTTTGGCCGCCGCCAACTCATCTTTCAACCCGCGCGCCAACACCACCGAGGAAAAGAAATTGACGTGGAACACGCGGCCCCAGTCCATCAGATCGGTGTCCAGCGTACTCAGCCGCCCGCCGTTTGGCCCCTTGGGGGAGATCCCGGCATTGTTCACCAGCGCATCCAATTTACCGTCCAGCAGATCCTGAATCACTCCAACCGCGTTGATGGTGCCTGCAGGGTCGCCCAGATCAACCTGCACATGGTTCTCTTGCCCGCCGCCCCATGGGCATTCCGGCGGGAAAGGGTGACGCGAGCAGGTAATCACCCGCCAACCCTCGCTGTTGAACCGGCGTACGGTGGCGTGACCGATGCCCCGGCTGGCCCCTGTCAGCAACATTGTTTTCTGGCGCATAGGCCGATCCTCACCCTTGAACTTGGGGGTAACCCTACCACCACCCCCCCCAGCTGCAACGCCACACTTGGCAGCAACGCCAGAACCGCGTAACAGAAACCGTCAAAGGGACCCCAAGCGATGAAGAAACAAGATATGAACCGCGATTGGATTGCCACCGCCGCCACACTGTCCAGCGCCCTGCCTTATCTGCAGCGCTATGACGGGGCTATTGTCGTCATCAAGCTGGGCGGTCACGCCATGGGCAGCGACGAGGCAATGGATACCTTTGCCCGTGACATCGTGCTGCTGCGACAGGTCGGGATAAACCCGGTGATCGTGCACGGTGGCGGCCCGATGATCAACGCCATGCTGGACAAGCTGGCGATCAAATCCGAATTTGTGAACGGCAAGCGCGTCACTGACAAAGCCACCATGGAAGTGGTCGAGATGGTGCTGTCCGGTCTGGTCAACAAACGCATCGTGCAGGCGATCAACCGTCAGGGCGGCATGGGTGTTGGTCTGTCCGGCAAAGACGCCAACCTGATCAACTGTACGCAAACCGATGCCAATCTTGGCTTTGTCGGCACCCCCACCGACATGGATCCTTCGGTGCTGCATCACCTGTTTGAGAAAGACATGATTCCGGTGATTGCACCGATCGGCTCTGGGCCCGAGGGCGAGACCTTTAACATCAACGGTGACACTGCCGCCGGTGCCATTGCCTCGGCGCTCGCAGCGGATCGGTTGCTGCTGCTGACCGATGTTGCAGGCGTCAAAAACGCCGCCGGCGATGTGGTGACCGAGCTGAAGGCGACAGATGTCGAAGCCATGACCCGCAGTGGTGTCATCGCCGGAGGCATGATTCCCAAAACCGAAACCGCATTGCAAGCGATCCGAAACGGTGTACGGGCCTGTACCATCGTAGATGGCCGGGTGCAGAACTCGGTGCTGCTGGAACTGTTCACCCTGCATGGCGCCGGATCAATGATCCGCCCCGACTAATCCGTCAGGCGGGTAAAAAGCCAACCTTCTGCCGCTTTCTGACGATAACGTGTGCCCTTCGGGCTTGCACTTTGCAGTCGCATGCGCATTTCTGAATACATGGAACACGAAGCCACACTCCGTCTCACCATCTTTCTGGGGCTGTTCGCCCTGTTCGCCTGCGCCGAACAACTAGCCCCGCGTCGCAAGCGCCAGCTACCTCGTGCGGGTCGCTGGACCACCAATCTCGCGATCACGGTGCTGAATACCCTGACTTTGCGAGCACTGGCCTTTGGCCTGCCGCTGCTGTCCGTGGGGGCTGCACTAGACGCCCAGACCAAAGGCTGGGGCCTGTTCAACGCGCTGTTATTGCCCAGCTGGCTAGAGGTTATGCTGACGATATTGATCCTCGACTTTGCGATTTGGCTGCAACACTTGATCACCCACAAAGTGCCTGTGCTGTGGCGTCTGCACCGGGTGCATCATGCTGATCGGGATATGGATGTCACCACCGCA
>MAAC01009873.1_pt1 | contig 12666 bp, 7 predicted proteins | sample 1115981 | NCBI WGS metagenome assembly MAAC01 (sample SAMN04961126, study PRJNA320927) | seawater metagenome | isolation source: sample BD02T64 sea water enriched with oil for 64 days | place: USA:Gulf of Mexico | collected 2013-07-27 | reverse complement strand
CAATCTCAGGAAGAATCGGAACTGCGTCGTAGTATGGTGGGTAGCGGTGATCGTTCAGAGCGCATTCGCACCTACAATTTCCCCCAGGGGCGAGTGACCGATCACCGCATTAATCTCACCCTGTATAAAATCGACGAAATTATGCAGGGCGATTTGGGGCAGGTGATCCAGCCTTTAATTACCGAACACCAGACTGAGCAGTTGGCGGCACTGGCGAAATAAAACGCCGCCTGATAAGGATCGCTTAAAGATTATGCCCGCTGAACAGTCCAGTATCGCCGCGTTGTTACGTCTTGCTTCGCGGCTTGAAGGCATCAGTGATAGCCCTCGGCTCGATCTGGAAGTGCTGCTGTGTCATGTGCTCGATAAACCGCGCAGCTACCTGTTTACCTGGCCGGAGAACGTGCTCGATGAAAAGCAGCTTGTTCACTTTAGCGATCTGCTGAAACGCCGTTCTCGTGGCGAACCCATTGCCTATTTAACGGGGGAAAAAGAGTTTTGGTCTCTGTCTTTAGAGGTTAATGCCACGACCTTAATTCCCCGACCCGACACCGAGCTTCTGGTTGAAACGGCGCTACATTTGATCGATAAACCCGATGCGCGGGTGCTTGACTTGGGCACCGGCACAGGAGCCATAGCACTGGCCCTGGCGAGTGAGCGTGGGCATTGGCACGTAATTGCTGTCGACACCGTGCCCGATGCGGTGGCCCTCGCGGAGAAAAACCGGCAAGGCCTGGGCTTGGACAATGTGCGAGTAATGCGTAGCCACTGGTTTGACGCTGTTGCTTTGCAGGAATTCGACCTTATTGTCACCAATCCCCCGTATATAGACGCCGATGATCCTCATTTAGCCGAGGGGGATGTTCGCTTTGAACCGGGTTCTGCTCTGGTGTCAGGCAATGGTGGTTTGGCCGATATCGAACTTATTATTTGCGGCGCGAAAAAGTATTTAAGTGATGGGGGGTATTTATTGATTGAGCACGGTTATCAGCAGGCCCGCGCTGTGCGTGATTTGTTCCACGCCGAAGGCTATCACCAGGTTGTTACTGAAAATGATCTGGCGGGCCATGAGCGCGTGACTCTTGGGCGTGTTTGAAAAGTTCAGAATACCTCTAGCAGGCTGTTGAAATTCTACTGACCCGGCCATCTACCGCGTTAAAAACAAGCTCAAAGTGCTCATTTACATGAGTACCAAAAGTAGGCCTCATGAGAGGAGCTCCGCTTTTTCGCTTGGTTTTGCCTTGTATCTGGCTCGGCTCAGCGAATGCCAACAACCTGCTAGGCGGGATTAGTGTGGACGACACAATTACCGCCCTGTTTTTTGGCTTTACGCAGTGAGCGATAGCTAGAGGCCAGGGCGGCGGCAAAATCACCATGTTCTATTTCGCAAGCCCCTGCGCTGATAGTAATATCAATTTTATTACCGTCATAATTTATCGCCTGTGTGCTGATAAAATCCCGAAAGTCATCGGTGAGCCGGGCGGCTTTCTCTGCGGTTAGTTTGGGCATTAGCAGGGCAAACTCACCGCCGCCATAACGTGATGAGACGAACATGCCGATATTGCTTGATAATGACTTGGAAAATTCGATTAATAGATGATCGCCACAGTCGTGTCCCAAGCTGTCGTTGATGTCGTTGAAATTGTCGACACCCATCATGCATAGCGACATTACAGTGCCAATTTTTTCGTTTTCAACAATCATTTCCTCCGCTTTTTTATTGAAGCAACGGCGGTTGTAGAGCTCGGTTAAATGATCTCTGTCGGCATAGTCGCGGACTTGTTCCAGTAGCTCTCTCTCTTCGAGGTTGTGCATGATGCGGCAGTAAAACTCTTCATGAATAAAGGGTTTTTTAAGGAAATCGCTAGCGCCATTTTTAATAAAGCGTGCCGATAAATAGCGATCACTCTCTGAAGACAGGGCAATAATAATTAGCTGGTCATTACCCATCTTGCGGCGCACGTGCTTAGTAAGTTCAATGCCATCCATGACGGGCATATTGAAATCGGTAATCAGCAGTTTGATATCGGGGTTTTTTTCGAGCACGGCAATGGCTTCTTTGCCATCTTTCGCTTCGCTGACATTGAACAGGTGGGTTTTTAATAGCTTGCGCAGGTGAGCTCTGGCCGTGACCGAATCGTCGGTGATGAGGACATGGGTCTCTTCATTTTTACTGAGCCTGACCAATAGTTTGACGGCATACTCATAGGCGAAGCGACTTTCTTTTACCACGTAGTCAACAACGCCTCTGGCGATTAATGATTTCCTGTTTTCTTCGTTGTAACTACCGGTTAGCACAATGGTCGGAATTTTTTTGGCGAGGCAAAATTCGACGATTTCGCCGTTGGGGGCATCGGGCAGACCGAGGTCGGCAAGGCAGGCAAAAAATGGCGTCGTTGCACGGGCGATAAGCTCTGTTGCCTGGCCCAGGGTTTCGGCAAATTGTGGCTTTAAGTCGTCGTGTTGCCCAATAAATTGCTTGAGGACTTTCAACACCATGGGGCTGTCTTCGACAACGAGGATATGTTTCATGAGAGTTTTTCGCCCGTGCTTTTTATCAGAATTAGCAGCTCACTATAAATTGCGTGGGATTTGCGGGCAATTTGTCGCGAGCCAAACTGACGATTACTTCTCAAATTGTTGGCGTAGATGTATCTGGCAAAAAGAAAGGGCAGCTGGTGGGCTGCCCTTTCTGGTGCATTTTTTTGTTAAGTGAGGGGGTCTTTAACAGCCCTTTTTGGGATGGCACTTACCGCCACCATCGCCGCTATCGCCGCCGGTAGAGCCACCGCCACCACTACCGCCGATAGATATTGAAATACTGGCGGTGCTTTGTTTGTCGCCATCACTCACGGTATAAGTCACTGTGTCATTGCCGCGTTTTTTACCTGCGGTGTAGATAACGCTAGAACCACTGATGCTGACACTCCCCTTATTGGCGGAGCCAACGCTGACAAGTGACAGGGGAGAACCCTCTTTATCGCTGTCATTCAGTAGCACGCTAATGGTGACAGTGCCGTTTGTACTGACGGATACCGAGTCGTTGACGGCCGTTGGCGCATCATTGACCGGGTTGACGACAATATTGACCGTCGCGGTCGCACTGCCACCAGCGCCGTCACTAACGGTGTAGCTGAAGCTGTTGCTACCACTGAAATCAGTATTCGGTGTGTAGGTGATGGTACTGCCGTTGGTGCTGGTAGTGCCATTAGCGGCCGAGCCAACAGCCGTAATGCTTAGGGTTTGGCCATCGGGGTCGCTGTCATTGTCCAGCGCATTGATAGTGATGGCGCTATCTTCGTTGCCATTGGCGCTATCATTAGCGGCACTGGGAGGATTGTTTGACGCCGTCGTGGTCGTGGCAATGGCACTGGCGGTGGTCAGGTTATTGTAGAGGTCTCTGGCCACCACCTGGTAGCTATAACTGGTATTGGCGCTCAGGCCAGCTGCGAGATAGGACGTGCTTGTTTGCCAGGCACTGCTGGTGCAGCCGCTGGCACCTGCGACACAGGTGAATTGATATTCGACCAGACCCGAGTCGTCGCTGGCAGTGAGTGCTGTCATCGAGATCGAGCTACTACCAGCGGTGTAGGGTGCGACAGACCAGCCCATGGGATTGGGGCTTGGAGGCGTGGTGTCGCTCGTTTCGCCGGAGGGTGGCACGCTGCCGGTGAGAAAATATTGCCCGAGGCTGCCGTAGTCGGATGAATTGCTACTGCCGACACCACGCACCTCAAGGTAGTAGCGTCCTGCTGCCAGGGCTTGAACGATGCGAGCATCGGTATTGTCGCTAGGGTCACTGGTGGCAATAACACCGCTATCGTCTAAGAGGGTGAGCTCAATATCGAGATTGGCGCCGCGCCGGCTGCTGCGATAAAAGGCGTCCCAGGCGGGAAAGGCCGAGATGTCCAGGGTGCCGCCACCGGAAATGAAGGTGAAGGTATCAATGTCGCTGCGGGTTTCGATAATACCCTTATTGCCAGGAATCGTATTGGCCGGGTCGGTCTGTGGGTTGGATACACTGATGCTGCCATCACTGCCGATAACTAGTTGGGTGGCAGAGCTGATATTGGCCGCGTGATCATCGCTGCGGTAGGCGAGTCGGCTCGAAATAATAGCCATATCATCTTGTGTGTTGTTGGCATCGTTGTATTCACCCTTGCTCCACTGCGTCACGTTATTGTAATAACCGACGCCCATTACCGGTGCCCAAGAGGTGTCACCTGAGCCGTGGCCGCCGTAGTAGCTAGTAGACGATGTCGCGTCGTGGGAGAGAGCAAGATTGTGTCCGGCTTCGTGGGAGGCCGCTTCAGAAATATAGGGGGCATAGGATGACAGATTGTTGTAGTAGACCAGTGCTGGTGAGTAGTAAGAGGCGAAGTCTGAGCGACCCCAGACGCCAACATAGGCGACACCACCGGATGTGCTCCAGGGCATGGTTTTGCCGTTGAGATCGCTGTTTCTTGTAATAAGCAGGCGACCAGTGGTGCTGGTCAGGTTCGTGGGTTCTTCGGTGGTAATGTCAATATCGAAGGGGGCGAAATCTTCGGCAATGCGATGCCAAATTTCATGAATGGCGGCCCGCTCTGCATCGCTGACATTGTTGAAGTTGCCATCGGTATCAAAGGGCGTTGCTGAAAAGCTGTCGCCACCGTTCCAGGCAGTATCGCTAAACACATGACCGTCAAAATCGAGGATAAATACCTTACTGGCACCGGGCTTGCTGTGCAGGGCGAAGACATTAGTGGCAGCTTCCAATGCTGGCGTGCTGCCATCGCCGCTGGTGGTTTCTGTCGCTTCGGGGGTGGCATCGGGCGTGAAGGTATCTGCATACAAAACTCCCCCCTCATTATCCACCTTAATAAAGGGCAGATCGCTTTTGTGAAAGGAAAAGCTATTCAGCCAGCCAACCGCGCGCTCTTGTGCGCTCAGGGGAAGAGATTCAATTTTGCTTCTGGTTAGACCCGGGGGTAAGTCCTCGAGGCCAAAGGGTGTGTCGGGACGAAAGTTGCCATCGGCGGGGGGGGCGGAAATGGCAGTGCCGGGCAGGGAAATAACCGCCAGTCCGGCAGTGAGCTTGAGCAAGTTTGAGAATGAACGCATATCAATGGCCTCGTTGTTCGCTAGTTGGATAAAGTTCATTAGCCGTTGTGGATCTCAACTGACGGCTGCCGTACTAATTCGTTGACGCGAGGATAGACCTGCATTGCTTGATAAAAGTTGCATCAGTTGGCAGTTTTTTCTTGGCTGTCATGGGCGGTTATCAGAGCTGACGAACGGGTTTAGCCGCAGAGGGCGCGTTTAGAAAATGAAAGTACCTGATTACTCATAGTGTGATTGGGGCACAAAAAAACCGGGAAGCCGCCCGGTTTTTTCCCCGGTGATGCAACTTTAAGCCTTGCTCAACCATTGAGAGTATTGTGCTCATGCTGTTTCTCAGCTTTAGCAACACACCAAAATTTGCGGCAATTTGTCGCCAGTGAAATTGACGATGGCTTTTTAAATTGTGGCTGTGGCTATCTTGTGGCAAAAAGAAAGGGCAGCTGGTGGGCTGCCCCTGGTCGTTCATTTTATTATTGTTGAGCTAGTACTAACAGCCTCTTTTGGGGTGGCACTTAGCGCCGTCATCGCCGCCCGTTGAGCCGCCGCCACTACCGCCGATAGTTATTGAAATACTGGCAGTGCTTTGTTTGTCGCCATCGCTCACGGTATAGCTGATTGTGTCGTTGCCGCGTTTTTTGCCGGCGGTGTAGATAACACTGGAACCATTGATGCTGACGCTACCCTTACTGGCGGAGCCAACGCTGATCAGTGTTAGGGGGGAACCCTCTTTATCGCTGTCGTTAGCCAGTACGTCGATAGTGACGCTGTCTCTGGTTGCTACGGATGCCGAGTCATTGACAGCCGTTGGCGCATCGTTGACTGGGTTGACGGTAACGTTGATCGTGGCTGTTGCTCTACCACCGACACCATCACTAATGGAGTAGTTGAAACTATCACTGCCACTGAAATCGACATTGGGAGTGTAGGTAATGCTACTGCCATTGGTGCTGGTGCTGCCGCTGCTTGCGGAGCCAACTGAGCTGATGCTCAAGCTATCACCATCGGGGTCGCTGTCGTTACTCAGCGCGTTGATAGTGATGGTGCTGTCTTCATTACCACTAACATAATCATTGACAGCAGTCGGCGCGTCATTGACCGGGTTAACGCTAATGCTAACCATGGCCGTTGCACCACCTCCCGCACCATCGCTAATGGTGTAGCTAAAACCGTCACTCCCACTGAAACCAGTATGGGGTGTGTAGGTAATGGTGCTGCCATTGGTGCTGGTGCTGCCGTTGCTTGCCGAGCCAACTGAGCTGATACTCAAGCTATCACCATCGGGGTCGCTGTCATTGGTCAGTGCGCTAATGGCGATGGAGCTATTTTCGTTCACGCTGGCGTTATCATTGACAGCTTTTGGTGTGTCATTGACCGGGTTAACGGTAATGCTGACCATAGCGTTTGTATACAGCCCTCCACCATCCTTAATGTAGTAGAGGAAACTATCGCTACCACTGAAATTGGCAAGGGGTCTGTAGGTAATGGTGCTGCCATTGACACTGGTGTAACCGTGGCTAGGTGCGCCGACTGAGCTAATAATCAAGCTATCACCATCGAGGTCACTGTCATTATCGAGAGCATTATTAATGGTGATGTTGCTGTCCTCATTACCACTGGCACTATCGTTGACAGCACTTGGCCTATCATTGACCGGGTTAATGGTAAGGCTGACCGTGGCTGTTGCCTTAGCACCGGAGTCATCGATAATGGTGTAGCTGAAACTATCACTACCATTGAAATTGAGACTGGGTATGTAGGTAACGGTACTGCCATTTCTGTAGGCGAGGCCATGGCTGGCCGAGCGGACATCGTAGATGCTTAAGCTATCGCCATCGGGGTCGCTGTCATTGCTTAGGACGTCGATAGTGATAGCGCTGTCCTCATTACCACTGGCGCTGTCATTGACGGCAATTGGCGCGTCATTGACCCGGTTAACGCTAATACTGACCAAGGCTGTTGCGTCGCCACCCGCGCCATCATTAATGGTGTAACTGAAACTATCATTGCCACTGAAATCGACATTGGGTGTGTAGGTAATGGTGCTGCCATTGGTGCTGGTGCTGCCATTGCTTGCCGAGGTGACTGAACTGATACTCAGGCTATCGCCATCGGGGTCACTGTCATTGGTCAGTGCGCTAATGACGATGGCGCTATTTTCGTTAAGGCTGACGTTATCATTGACAGCTTTTGGCACGTCATTGACCGGGTTAACGGTAATGCTGACTATGGCGTTTGCATACAGCCCCCCACCATCGTTAATGTAGTAGAGGAAACTATCGCTACCACTGAAATTGGCAAGGGGTATGTAGGTAATGGTGCTGCCATTGGTGCTAACGTAACCATGGGAGGCTGGGCCGACTGAGCTGATAATCAAGCTATCACCATCGGGATCGGTGTCGTTGCTCAACGCGTCGATAGTGATACTGTTGTCCTCATTACCACTGGCGCTGTCATTGACGGCAATTGGCGCGTCATTGACCCGGTTAACGCTAATGCTGACCAAAGCCGTTGCGTTGCCACCCGCGCCATCGCTAATGGTGTAACTGAAACTATCACTGCCACTAAAATTGACATTCGGTGTATAGGTAATGGTGCTGCCATTGGTGCTGGTGCTGCCATTGCTGGCCGAGCCGACTGAACTGATACTCAGGCTATCGCCATCGGGGTCGCTGTCATTTTCGAGAGCATTAATCGTAATGCTGCTATTGTCGTTAACGCTGGCACTATCATTGGCGGCGTTTGGCGCGTCATTGAGCGAATTGACGGTAATGTCGATTCTGGCGCCACCTTCGCCACCCATACCATCATTGATGAAGTAGATGAAACTATCATTGCCACTGAAGCCGGCATTGGGAGTGTAGGTGAGAGTGTTGCCGTCGGTACTGATACTGCCATTATCGGCGTCGGTGAATGAGCTTATTACCAGGCTATCACCTTCGGGGTCGGTGTCGTTGACCAGGGCGTTGATAGTGATGACGCTGTTCTCATCGCCACTAGCAGTGTCAGCGTTTGCCGTGGGCATGAGGTTTTCAGCGGTATAGCCGGTAGCACTGGCACTGGCAGTGGTGATGTTGTTGTAGAGGTCTCTGGCAATGACCTGGTAGGTGTAGCCGGTGCTGGGGCTTAGCCCCGTCGCCACGTAGCTGGTATCGGTTTGCCAGGCGCTGTTGGTGCAGCCGCTACCGCCTGCGATACAAATGAATTGATACTCGACAACGCCTGACTCATCACTGGCCGCGAGTGCCGTCATGTTCATCGAATCCCGGGTGGGTGTGCCGGGATACAGAGCCCAACGCATAGGGTTGGGGGTTGGGGCGGTGGTATCAGAAGGCACTACATTGCCGGTAATAAAGTACTGGCCGAGGCTGCCATAGTCAGAATAGGGAGAGCTGCTGTTACCAACGCCCCTGACTTTAAGGTAGTAGCGCCCCGCCGGCAGGCTTTGCACTATTCGCGCATCGGTATTGTCGCTGGGGTCGCTGGTGGCAATGACGCCGCTATCGTCAAGCAAGGTAAGTGCGATATCGAGGTTGGCACCGCGTCGTATATCACGATAAAAGGCATCCCAGGCGGGAATCGCGGCGATGTCGATGTTGCCCTCACCGGCGTCAAAGCTGAAGGTGTCGATATCGTAGCGGTTTGTAATAATACCCTTGTTGCTGGGAATGGTATTGGCGGGGTCGGTTTGTGGGTTGGAAACGCCGATACTACCATCGGCGGCGATGATCAGCTCGGTGGCGGCGCTGGTGCTTGCCGAGTGATCGTCACTGCGATAACCGAGTCGACTGGAAATGATAGCGAGATCATCCTGTGTTTGTGTCGCACCGCTGTACTCGCCCTTGCTCCATTGGGTGACGTTGCGGTCATAGCCAACGCCCATCACCGGCGCCCAGGAGGTATAGCTATAGCCGCTGCCATGTCCTGCGTAATAGGTGGAGGTGCCTTGTCCATCATGAGCAAGGTTGAGGTTGTGGCCGGCCTCGTGGGAGGCCGCTTCGGAGATAATAGGCGCATGGGATGCAAGGTTGTTGTAGTAAACGAGGGCTGGTGAGTAATAGGAAAAATTAGAGTAACCCCAGGGTCCGACATAGGCGACACCGCCACTGCCACTGTGGGGCATGGGCTTGCCGTTGAGGTCGCTATTGCGGGTAATCAGCAGGCGTCCAGTGGTTGGGGTGAATGTTGCCGGTGCTTCGGTGGTCACATCTATATCAAAGGGGGCAAAGTCTTCGGCAACGCGATGCCATATCTCATGAATGTCGATGCGCTCTGCTGCGCTGAAGCTACTGAAGTTGCCATCGGTGTCGAAGGGTGTTGCCGAGTAGCTAGGTTCTGCACCGTAATTCCATGCGGTATTACTGATGACATGGCCGTCGAAATCGAGGAAATAAACTTTGCTGGCGCCGGCCTTGCTGTGTAGTTTGAAAACGTCGGCGACGGCCTCAAGGGGTGGCGTATCACCTTCGCCGCTGCTGGTTTCAGTCGCTTCAGGCGTGGCACCGGGGAAGGATGCATCCGTATAAAAAACGCCTCCCTCATTATCCACCTTGATAAAGGGCAGGTCGCTCTCGTGGAAGGAGAAGCTATTCAGCCAGGCCATGGCGCGCTCTTGCGCGGGCAGAGGCAGGGTTTCAATTTTTGCGCGGGTCAGCCCAGGGGGTAAGTCCTCGAGTCCAAAAGGCACGTCGGGCCGAAAAACACCACCTGGTGGGGCGGGGATGGCAATACCGGGCAGGGAAATAAGGGCCAGTCCGGCAGAGAGTTTAATGAAACTTGAGAGTGAGCGCATAACAATGACCTCGTTGTTAACGAATTGGTTAAAGTTCATTAGGCCGTTGGCGATCTCTGCTGACGGCCTCAGCACCAAGTTGGTATTGCGGAGAATAGGCTTGAAGAAGGGAGTAAAAGTTGCCTGAGTTGGCAGTTTTTTTAGGCTTGAAACAGGCGGTTGTGATCGCTGATGAATGACAGAAAACAGTGGTGAAAAGTTATAAAAATGAATATGGCTAATTCTTAAAAAATGGACAAGGCATAAAAAAACCGGGATAGCCCGGTTTTTTTATGCCTTGAGTTCTTACCTGTAGCGCTAGTCAATAATGGAGCGCTTTGAAATTTCCTCCAGCATCACCTCGGTGGCACCGCCACCAATGCTTTGTACGCGTGCATCTCTCACCATGCGTTCAATGGCACTTTCACGGATGTAGCCAAAGCCGCCGTGGAACTGCTGACAGGTGTACATGGTTTCATTCACGAGTTCGCAACAGAAGGCTTTCGCCATCGATACTTCTTTAACGCAATCCTGACCCATAGAGTCAAGCCAGGCAGCGTGATAAGTGAGCTGGCGACCGGCTTCAACCTTGGCCTGCAACATCGCTAAACGTTGGCGAATGGTTTGTTTGTCCCACAGGGTTTCGCCAAAGGCCTTGCGCTCCTGCACGTATTGCAGGGTGATTTCCAGCGCTTTAGCGGCTTCACCAATCGACTGGGCAGCCAGTACCGTGCGCTCGTTCTGAAAGTTGCGCATGATCGAATAGAAGCCTTTGTTCAGCTCGCCGAGGATATTCGCTTTCGGCACACGGCAGTTGTCGAACACCAGCTCGGCGGTGTCGGAACTGCGCCAGCCCTGCTTGTCGAGGGCGCGGCTAACGGTGAAGCCGGGTGTGCCTTTGTCGACGATGAAGATGGTTACGCCGCGTGAGGCTTTAACCGTGGTATCGGTTTTCGCCGCGACAAAATAAACATCGCCCTTGACGCCATTGGTGATAAACATTTTCGCCATCTTCCACGGCGGTGGTGCGCATGCCGGCCACGTCGGAACCGGCATCGGGCTCGGTGACGCCAACGGCGCAGATTTTCTTGCCGCTGATGAGGTCGGGCATGTACTTGTCTTTCTGGGCCTTGCTGCCAAAGTTCTCGAGGTGGGGCGAGGCCATGTCAGTGTGCACCATCACGGTGACCGCAAAGCCGCCAAAGCTGGAGCGGCCCAGTTCCTCGGCCAGAATCACGCTGCTCAGGGTGTTCATATTACTGCCGCCGTACTCCTCGCCATAGCGAATACCGAGGAAGCCCAGATCGCCCATCTTGCGCAGTACGTCGCGGGGCACAAAGCCGTCCTCTTCCCAGGCTTCGCCGTTGGGAACAATTTCCTGCTCGACAAAGCGACGGATCTGCTCGCGCAGCATGTTTTGTTCTTCAGAAAAATACAGTTGGTTCATGGTTGTCCTCGGCGTGTCTGGGGTTGTGGGTTAGATTGTAGAAGCGGGTTTGTAAAAATAAGGGTGTCCGTTATTCGGTGGGCTCTAGCTCAATCAATACGGAGCCGCCTTCAACGCTGTCGCCGACCGAGCAGAAAATTTCACCCACCAGGCCATCGGTGGCAGCGGTGAGATTATGCAGGAGTTTCATTGAGTCGAGTACCACCAGGGTATCGCCATTCTTGACCGCGTCACCGGTGGCGACTTTAATTTCGACTACCTGTCCGGGCAGGCTGGCGGTGACACTACTATCACCGCCGCTGGCATTATGAGCCTTGCCCAATGCCAGATCTTGCTCGCTCAGGCAGCGATAGCAATGACTGCTGCCTTTGGTCGTGAGGGTGATTGCAGTGTCGCTATTGTCGACGGCAAAGCTCTGGCTGTGGCCGTCAATTTCAACTTGCAGAGTCTGTTCGCCAATCCAGCCCGCGAGTATCTTGTGCTCACTTTGGGCTTCGCTGTCATCCAATACCTGGATTTTCAGTTGGTAGCAGCCCTGAGTACCGCTAATGGTGACAAGCTGAATAGAGCCGTCGTGATTCAGCGTGTCCTGCAAAATGACGCGACTCTTGCCCGCCTGTCCTGCTCGCTCGAGTACGCGGAAGGCGCCGAGGGTTTGAAAGGGCGATTGATGAATTTGTGTGTCGTGTTTTTCAATCAACATGATGCGAGCGACGGCAGCGCAAATTGCGGTTTTGTCATCGGCGCTTTGGGCTTGCCAGCCACCTGCAAATGCTTCTTCGAGAAAACGTGTGGTCAGGGCTTTTTCGACAAAGCTGGGGTGGCGCAGGATGTCGCCTAAAAAGTCGAGATTATTGCCGAGACCGCTGAGGCTAAAGTTTTCAACCCCCCGTAGCAGCGCACTGCGGGCTTGCTCTCGGTTGTCGCCAATGCCAATGACTTTGGCGAGCATGGGGTCGTAATAAGGGCCGAGTACGGTGCCGGCCTGTACGCCACTATCGACGCGAACGTCACTGTATTCAGGCTCGTTGTAGAGGGCAATCGTGCCGGTTTGCGGACGATAATTATTGGCCGGGTCTTCGGCGTTGACCCGCGCTTCAATCGCCCAGCCATCGCAAGGAATGTCACTCTGTGTGCTGGGCAGCGGCTCACCGGCCGCAATGCGGATTTGCCACTCGACCAAATCAAAGCCGGTAATGGCTTCGGTCACCGGGTGCTCAACCTGCAGGCGGGTATTCATTTCGAGGAAGTAGACTTCGCCATTACTTTGGTCGAGTAAAAACTCGACGGTGCCGAGGGAGTCGTAGCTCACCGCCTGGCCGAGAGTGATGGCGCTGCTGAAAAGCAG
>MAAC01017084.1_pt1 | contig 12667 bp, 8 predicted proteins | sample 1115981 | NCBI WGS metagenome assembly MAAC01 (sample SAMN04961126, study PRJNA320927) | seawater metagenome | isolation source: sample BD02T64 sea water enriched with oil for 64 days | place: USA:Gulf of Mexico | collected 2013-07-27 | reverse complement strand
GCCATGTCGCAATGTAAAAGGATGGTTGTGCCGATGCCGACGGCTACCTTTTCAACAGCAGCAATAACAGGCTTTTGAACACGGCTTAGCGTTGTGAAGATGCCAGAAACACCATTCATCACGTCTTGGCGAGTTTCATCACCAGCGACTAGATCAGATAAGTCGTTACCCGCAGTGAACTTGCCGCCAGCGCCTGTAAGAACGATTACATTTACGTCGTCAGAAGCATCGGCTTCTTTAAAAGCAGCAATTAGATCTTGATAAGTCTGTACACGAATTGCGTTTAGAACCTCTGGACGATTGATCTCGATAAGCGCAATTTTGTTGTCGATGGTTAGATTAATATCTTGGTACATGGTGGCTCCAGAAGGTTTAAAGGATAATAAAGAAGTAAAAGTTGGTTATAACAGGTTAGAATTAAATCTTGATTTGCTGTTTTTTCAGCTATTTTCAATGCCTCATTTCCATAAGCTAAAGCAATCGAGTCATTTTGAGGAAATTGTTTTTTGCTTTGGTCAAGTAAATAAATGATTTTCTCTAGCCCTTGTGTTGTATTAACATCTACTTTATTGGAATCTTGGCTATAACTGGAATGTATGAAAAGCCCAAAGATGAGGAGAAAAGAAAAATATTTATAAAAAGACAGTATAATCATAATTGTGTAGAGAAAAACGTAATGACTTTGCTTTGTTGTAAATATAAAATTTAAAATTCTATTAAGATTTATTTCATTCCATTTCTTTGTCTTTAAGGTAAAAAAAACAGAGAATGCATTTAGTTTGTAATATTTTGATAAAATTTAATTCTTGAAATGTAAATCTACTAATGTATCAGATGATCAGGTGGTTAAGGGGGGTGTTTAGCTAATTTGGATATATAAAATACCATATTTAAAAATAAAAACACAAAAAAGTTTGCATATTAACTTTTTGTGACTGAATATTTGCAACTCAAAGTTCAAACACTTATTGAAATTGTTATCAAGAAAGGCGGAGGGATTAGACCCATTGAAGCCTTAGCAACCCTTTATTCGTAAAGTAGGTGCTAAATTCTACTAAATTGTTATTTCGAGCGCAATCGAGAAATCTCAAATAGATAGATAACCAAAAAGAAATTACTTTTCGTAATTTCTTTATATTCTTAATAACATTTTTTTTAAAAGGTACGTCTGTAAAAAGGCGCATTTTGACTTTTGATTTAATCTATTTATTAATTCAAAATTAAAAAAAATGAATGCAACACAAATTATCCACTCTATTCCGAGTGATCCGTTAACAGGAGCTATTTCGGTTCCAATTTATCAAACCTCTACATTTATTCAAGAAGCACCTGGTATAAACAAAGGTTTTGATTATGCCAGAAGTAATAACCCAACACGTAAAGTTTTAGAAGACGTTGTAGCAAAATTAGAAAACGGCGATGCTGGCTTTGCTTTTTCAACTGGTCTTGCCGCAATTGATGCGGTATTAAAATTATTATCTACTGGCGATGAGATCATTGCTGTAGATGATATTTATGGAGGAGCTTATCGCTTATTTACTCATGTTTATGAAAAATTAGGGATAAAAGTTCATTATGTAGATACTACTGATGCAAGTAATATTGCTAAAAAGATTAGCAGTAAAACAAAGTTGATTTGGATTGAATCACCTACTAACCCAACTTTAAAAGTATCGGATATTAAAGAAATATCTAAAATTGCAAAAAGTATCGATGCCCTTTTAATTGTAGACAATACTTTTGCAAGTCCAATTGCCCAGAACCCAATCGATTTGGGTGCAGATATCGTAATTCACAGTGGGACAAAATACATTGCAGGACATTCTGATTTGGTTGCTGGTTTGGTTATTACAAAAACAGTAGCACTTTCAGAAAAAATTAAATTTGTACAAAATGCTTCTGGAGCTGTATTGGGACCTTGGGATTGTTTCTTAACTATTAGAGGAATTGAAACTCTGGAAATACGTTATAAAAAACAATGCGAGAATGCTTTCGAAGTAGCTAAATATTTAGTAGATCACGAAGCCGTCGAGGAAGTGTATTATCCGGGATTAGTTAATCATAAAAACCATGAGATCGCAAAACGTCAACAAAACGGGCTATTTGGTGGTATTGTATCCTTTACTTTAAAAGAAGATACCCAAGAGGAGGCGGTTAATGTGGTAACAAATACGCAGTATTTTAAACTTGCTGAAAGTCTAGGAGGTGTAAAAAGTTTGCTATGCCATCCAGCTCAAATGACTCATGCTTCTATTCCAAGAGAGATTAGATTAAAATCTGGTATTAAAGATTCTTTGATCCGACTGTCCTGTGGTATTGAAAGGGTAGAAGATTTAATATCCGATTTATCCGAAAGTCTTAAAAGTATAACTAAGGAAAAGAACTCTCTTTTTATTTAAATCCTATTGTAATGACTATAGCTGTAAAAGAAAGCGCTAAATCTTTAGTTGATTTAGCGCAATTAAAAAAGAAGCAAATTAACCTGGCAATTTTTGGACATGGTAATGTTGGAAGCATATTAATTGACCAAATACTAGCGTCACAGAAAGAAATTTCAAAACGAAGATCCTTAGAATTCAACATTTTTGCAATTGCTAATTCTTCAACCCTCTTGTTAAATGATGAAGGTGTTGATGCCAATTGGAATCAAACAAAAAATAAAAAGGGAGTGTCTTATTCGGTAACCGATGTGATAACTTTTGCAAAGAATAATAATTTAGAGAATCTTATTGCCATAGACAATACGGCAAACGAGACATTTGTGAAGGATTATAAATCTTTAGTAGAAGCAGGTTTTAATTTGGTTTCTTCCAATAAAATTGGGAATACACTCAGTTTAGATTATTACCAACAATTAAGAAATGTTCTAGCCTTAAATAAGAAAGAGTACTTGTATGAAACCAATGTGGGAGCTGGACTTCCATTGGTAGATACCATAAAATTACTACATCTTTCAGGGGAGAATATTACTAGAATAAAAGGGATATTTTCAGGGTCTTTGAGTTATTTGTTTAATAATTTTTCTGAAAACAAGGAACCTTTTAGTAAAGTACTTCAAAGTGCCATATCTAAAGGTCTTACCGAACCAGATCCTCGTGAAGATTTAGGGGGGAATGATGTGGGTAGAAAGCTATTAATCTTAGCTCGCGAACTGGAATTGCATAATGAGTTTTCAGATGTAAAGATTGAAAATCTTATTCCTAAATCGCTACGGAAAGTTTCCTTAGAGACTTTTCTGAACAGCTTAGATGAGTTTGACGTTCCTTATCATCTTAAAAAGAAAACTCAAGATCCAAATCATGTGCTGCGTTATGTTGGAGATCTTCATGGGGATCTTTCCAAAAACGATGGAGCTATTCTTGATGTTCGGTTGGTTTCTGTACCTAAAAACAGTATGCTAGGGCAGATTAAAGGAAGTGATTCTGTATTTGAAATCTATACAGAGAGTTATGGTAAAAACCCTATTGTTATTCAAGGTGCTGGGGCAGGAGCTTCTGTTACAGCCCGAGGAGTTTTTGGAGATATTTTACGGTTAAGTGATAAGTTAAATTAGATAATATGGGAACTATTTGGCAAGAAATTGAAAAGCGAATTTTAATCCTCGATGGGGCGATGGGAACCATGCTTCAGGATTATAATTTTTCTGAAGAAGATTTCCGTGGAGAACGGTTTAAAGACTATCCAAATCCATTAAAAGGGAATAACGATTTGTTGTCATTAACCCAACCGGAAGCTATTTCTGAAATTCATAGAAAGTATTTTGAAGCAGGAGCAGATATTGTAGAAACCAATACATTTTCGGGTACTAGTATCGCTATGGCAGATTATCAAATGGAAGATTTGGTTTACGAATTAAATTATGAATCTGCTAAAATTGCCAAAAAAGTAGCAGAGAGATTTTCTGCGGAGGAACCCAATAAACCCCGTTTTGTAGCGGGGAGTATTGGTCCCACAAACAAAACGGCAAGTATGTCTCCAGATGTAAATGACCCAGGATATAGAGCAATCTCTTTTAATGAATTAAGAATTGCCTATAAATTACAAGTAGAGGCATTACTGGATGGCGGGGTAGATGTATTGTTAGTAGAAACTATTTTTGATACCTTGAATGCAAAGGCTGCCTTATTTGCAATTGAAGAAGTGAAGGAAGAAAGAGGGATTGAGGTTCCTATTATGGTTTCAGGAACCATAACCGATGCTTCGGGCAGAACACTTTCGGGACAGACAGTCGAAGCTTTTTTAGCATCCGTTTCTCATATTCCCTTATTGAGTGTTGGCTTTAATTGTGCCCTTGGAGCAGATCAATTAAAGCCTTATTTGCAAAATCTATCCTTAAAAACAGATTTTTATACTTCTGCACATCCCAATGCTGGACTGCCCAATGCTTTTGGAGAATATGAACAAACTCCTAAGCAAATGCAAACGCTAATAAAAAGTTATTTACAAGATGATATCATAAACATTATAGGAGGTTGTTGCGGTACAAATCCAAATCACATTAAAGCTATTGCTGAAGTAGCAAAAGATTTTAACCCCAGAAAAATAAATATATATGCTTAAATCCAAACCAAAATATTTAACCTTATCTGGATTAGAGCCCTTGGTGATTACTCTTGAAACTAATTTTATAAATGTTGGAGAACGTACGAATGTTACAGGTTCTCGTAAGTTTTTACGCCTAATAAAAGAGGGTAATTACGCTGAAGCTATTGAGGTAGCTAGGAATCAGGTGGAAGGAGGAGCTCAGATTATTGATATCAATATGGATGAAGGATTGCTAGATGGTGTTGAAGCCATGGTGACTTTTTTAAACCTTATTGCTTCCGAACCCGATATTGCTCGAGTACCTATTATGATCGATAGTTCCAAGTGGGAAATTATTGAAGCAGGATTGCAAGTGGTTCAGGGAAAAAGTATAGTCAATTCCATAAGCCTAAAGGGAGGGCAAGACGAATTTATTAGGCAAGCAAAATTAATAAAACGCTATGGAGCTGCTGTGATTGTCATGGCTTTTGATGAGGAAGGACAGGCGGATACCTATCAAAGACGTATCGATATTTGCAAACGGTCTTATGACATATTGGTAAATGAAGTTAATTTACCATCACAAGATATTATTTTCGATCCCAATATATTTCCAGTTGCAACCGGTTTAGAGGAGCATCTAAAAAATGCAATCGATTTTTTTGAAGCGACAAAATGGATTCGGGATCATTTGCCAAACGTAAATGTTTCGGGTGGGGTGAGTAATGTGTCTTTTTCTTTTAGAGGAAATAATACCATACGAGAGGCAATGCATTCTGCTTTTTTATACCACGCTATTAAAAACGGAATGACATTAGGGATTGTAAATCCTGCAATGTTAGAAGTGTATGATAATATTCCAAAAGACTTGTTACAGCGAGTAGAAGATGTATTATTCGATACCAGAGAAGATGCAACCGAGCGTTTGTTGGATTATGCAGAATCTGTTAAGGGGCAAAAAAAGGAAGAGGAAAATGTAGTTCAGGAATGGCGTGGTTATGCCTTACAAGAACGAATTACGCATTCCTTAGTAAAAGGGTTAGATAAATTTATTGTTGAAGATGCCGAAGAAGCTAGGTTGCAATCTAAAAAACCTATTGAAGTGATTGAAAGGTTTTTGATGACAGGAATGAATGTGGTTGGAGATTTGTTTGGAAGTGGAAAAATGTTCCTTCCACAAGTAGTAAAATCGGCCAGAGTGATGAAAAAAGCAGTGGCTTATTTGCAGCCCTTTATCGAAGCTGAAAAAGATGGAAAAGCATCCTTTGCTGGTAAAATATTAATGGCTACCGTTAAAGGAGATGTACACGATATTGGTAAAAATATCGTAAGTGTTGTTTTGGGCTGTAATAATTACGAAATAATTGACCTAGGTGTCATGGTTCCACCAGAAAAAATAATTGAAGCTGCTATAAAAGAAAAGGTAGATGTTATTGGCTTAAGTGGTTTAATTACTCCATCCCTAGACGAAATGGTGTATTTGTCTCAAGAATTAGAAAAACAGAATATAGATATTCCTCTATTAATTGGAGGTGCAACAACCTCAAAGGCGCATACTTCAGTAAAAATTGCTCCACATTATAATCATACCGTAGTTCATGTAAATGATGCGTCTAGAGCGGTTACCGTAGTTGGGAATTTATTGAAAAAAGACAATGCTATTTATAAAAATCAAATACGAGAGGAATATGATTTGTTCAGAGAAAAATTTTTAAATCGGGTAAAGAAAAAAGAGTTTTTAAGTCTTGAAAAAGCAAGAGAGAACCAACTAAAAATTGATTGGGATACTTCAGAAATTCATAAACCCAATCAATTAGGAGTGCAAGTAATTCAAGAATTTGACATTTCTAAATTAGAAAAATTTATCGATTGGTCTCCTTTTTTTAGAAGTTGGGATTTGCATGGAAGATATCCCAATATTTTAAAAGATGAGGTCGTAGGAGAACAAGTAACTCAATTGTTTAAGGATGCACAAGCATTGTTAGATCGAATTATAAAAGAAAAATTACTACAAGCAAAAGCTGTTTTTGGTTTGTTTAAAGCCAATACAGTGAATACAGATGATATTGAATTTCTTTATGGAGAAGAAGAGAATTTGAAAGGCACCTTTTTAACACTTCGACAGCAGTTGAAGAAAAAAGAGGGTGCTTCAAATTTTGCATTATCTGACTTTATTGCTCCAAAAGAAACAGGAAAACAAGATTATATAGGTTGTTTTTGTGTGACAACAGGTTTTGGAACTCAAGAATTAGCTACGCAATTTGAAAAAGATTTTGATGATTATAATTCCATCATGATAAAAGCATTAGCAGACAGATTAGTAGAAGCTTTTGCTGAATATTTACACGAAGAAGTTAGAAAAGAGCATTGGGGTTATGCTTCCGATGAAAAACTAACCAATTCAGAATTGATAAAAGAAAATTATAAAGGGATTAGACCTGCACCTGGTTATCCTGCTTGTCCAGATCATTTAGAGAAAAATACGATATGGGAAGTACTTCAGGTTAAAGAAAACATAGGGGTAACGCTAACCGAAAGTTTGGCAATGTGGCCAGCAGCAAGTGTAAGTGGTTATTATTTTGCAAATAAGGAAGCGAAGTATTTTGGACTAAGTAAAATTAAACAAGATCAGGTAACGGACTATAGTAAAAGAAGAAAAATTAATAAAGAAGAGGCTCAAAAATGGCTGAATCCAAATATTGCATTGTAAAAAAGTCACAAAAGAGGAAACTCAAAAATGGCTAAATTCCAATTTGGCATAGTCCTGCAAGGTTTAAAATCCTTGTAGGTTTCAAAAAAGAACAAAAAGATTCCTGCTTTCGCAGGAAAATAATATGAAAGTAACAGAACATATAAATAAAGCTAAAGGAAGTCCTTTGTTTTCATTCGAAATACTTCCGCCTTTAAAAGGGCAACACATTCAGTCTATATTTGATAATATAGATCCATTAATGGAATTTAACCCACCATTTATAGATGTTACCTATCATCGAGAGGAATATGTCTATACCGAATTGAAGAACGGGTTACTTCAAAAAAAAGTGGTCCGTAAACGTCCAGGGACGGTTGGAATTTGTGCTGCGATTCAAAACAAGTATCAAGTAGATGCCATTCCTCATATTTTATGTGGTGGATTTACAAAAGAAGACACAGAAAATTTCTTGATAGATTTAGATTTTTTAGGAATAGAAAATGTGATGGCATTGCGAGGAGATGCTGTAAAAAGTGAAACCTATTTTGCACCTGAAAAAGACGGGCACTCTTTTGCAAGTGAATTGGTAACTCAGGTTCAAGATTTAAATAATGGCGTGTATTTAGACGATTCATTGCAAAATACATCTGCTACAGATTTTTGTATTGGAGTGGCTGCGTATCCTGAAAAACACATGGAAGCTCCAAGTTTGGAAAGTGATATTCATTTTTTAAAAGAGAAGATTAAAAATGGAGCAACCTATATTGTAACTCAAATGTTTTTTGATAATGAAAAGTATTTCAATTTTGTAAAAAGATGTAGAGCAGAAGGAATTACCATCCCAATAATTCCAGGGTTAAAGCCAATTGCAACTAAGAAACAGCTCAATCTAATACCCCATCGTTTTCATGTTGATTTACCAGACGATTTGGTTCAGGAAGTATTGAAATGTAAGGACAATACACAGGTAAGAGAAGTTGGAATAGAATGGTGTATACAGCAATCTAAAGAATTAAAAAATAATGGAATCCCTGTATTGCATTATTATTCCATGGGAAAGAGTGATAATATTAAAGCAATCGCAACTTCTGTATTTTAACTATTTTTTTGCCTAAAGCCTAAAGCCTAAAGCCTAAAGCTTACCACCAATTTTCACAAACAAATCCCAAACAACAACCCCACAACTTACCGAAATGTTTAAAGAGTGTTTGGTGCCATATTGTGGAATTTCAATCACAGTGTCACTTGCTGAAACAACCTCTTGTTGTACTCCTTTTACCTCATTGCCAAAAACGATGGCATAGGTTGTGTTTTCTTGGGCTTTAAAATTTTCTAGGGAAACGGAATTTTCAGATTGTTCGATGCTTAGTATTTTAATTTTTTCATCTTTTAATTTTTTTATAAGCTCCATGGTGTTTTCGGTATATTCCCATTCCACACTATCTGTTGCTCCTAAAGCAGTTTTATGGATGTCTTTATGTGGAGGTGTTGCCGTGATTCCGCAGAGATATATTTTCTGAATTAAAAAAGCATCCGCAGTACGAAATACAGAACCAATATTGTTCAGACTTCTAATATTGTCTAATATAATAATTAGAGGTGTTTTTTTTGAAGTTTTATATTCTTCTGGAGAAATACGAACGAGTTCGCTATTTTTTAACTTTCGGTTTTGCATAATTTATGGAAAGTTCAAAGGTACAATCTTCAAATAGTTTAGCACAAGGCATTTTTAGGATTGTTGATAAAAGGCGATAATTCAGAAGGCTAGAGTTTTAAATAAATGCAGTATTTTTTTAATTTAGCCTATTCAGTTAATTTAAGTTATGGCGAAGAAAATCACCCCTTTAATGAAGCAATATAATACCATCAAGGCTAAATATCCTGATGCGTTATTATTATTTCGAATAGGTGATTTTTATGAAACCTTTGGAGAAGATGCCATAAAAGCAGCAGGAATTTTAAACATTACCCTTACTGCCAGAAATAATGGAGGTGATGGAGAAAAGATTGAATTGGCTGGTTTTCCTCATCATTCGTTAAATACTTATTTACCAAAATTAGTAATGGCGGGTTGCCGTGTTGCCATTTGTGACCAATTGGAAGATCCAAAACTTACCAAAAAAATTGTAAAAAGAGGAGTAACGGAGTTAGTTACCCCAGGGGTTGCCTTAAATGATGATATTCTTCAAGCGAAATCTAATAATTTTTTAGCGGCTATTCATTTTGGTGTTTCTAATAAAAAAGGAGGCGATCAAGAAATTGGGATTTCCTTTCTAGATGTATCTACGGGAGAGTTTCTAACTTCACAAGGATCTGCAGAATATATCGATAAATTACTTCAAAATTTCAGCCCTTCAGAAGTATTATTCTCTAAGCAAAAACGAAAACTTTTTTCTGAAACTTTTGGTGATAACTTTCATGTATTTCATTTAGAGGATTGGGTTTTTCAAACCGATTATGCTAGTGAAACATTGAACAGTCATTTTAAAACCACTTCCTTAAAAGGATTTGGGATAGAACATCTTTCTTCAGGTATTATTTCTGCTGGTGCAGCACTTCACTATTTAGGGGAGACGAGACATAACAAGTTGCAACATATTGCTAAAATATCTAGAATTGCTGAAGATGCCTATGTTTGGATGGATCGGTTTACGATGGGAAATTTGGAGTTGTACCATTCTACTTCACAAAATGCAGTAACCTTATTGGATGTAATTGATACTACAATTTCTCCAATGGGAGGTCGATTGTTAAAACGTTGGGTAGCCCTTCCGTTAAAAGATAAAGACAAAATAACCAACCGTCATGAGGTAGTTAGTTATTTGTTAGACCAACCGATAGTCCTCGATAAAATTCAACGAAATATTAAGCGTATTGGAGATTTAGAACGGTTAATATCAAAAGTTGCCACAGGAAAAGTAAGTCCGAGAGAAGTCATTCATCTTAAAAATTCATTAGAAGCTATAATCCCAATTAAAGCTCAAGCTCAAGAAGCGAACAACGAATCGATCAAAATTATTGGGGAACAACTGCAGGATTGTGAATTACTTCGTGAGAAAATAAAAGCTACTTTAAACGAAGAAGCTCCTGTGATGATTCAAAAGGGGAATGCTATTGCTGAAGGAGTTTCAGAAGAGTTAGATGAATTAAGAAGCATAGCTAAAGGAGGAAAAGATTACCTAAATGCCATGCTGGAGCGAGAGACAGAACGCACAGGAATTACTTCTTTAAAAATTGCTTCCAACAATGTGTTTGGATATTATATAGAAGTTAGAAATAGCCATAAGGATAAGGTCCCAGAAGAATGGGTTCGCAAACAAACTTTGGTGAATGCCGAACGTTATATCACCGAAGAATTAAAAGAATACGAAACTAAAATTCTAGGAGCAGAAGAAAAAATTGGGGTATTAGAGCAAGATATTTTCGGAAAATTAATTGAATGGATGCTTCAGTATATTGGCCAAGTACAGCAAAATGCAAGACTAATTGGCGAATTAGATTGTTTATGCTCCTTTGCTTCCAATGCAAAAAAATCAAATTATACTCGACCTTTTATCGATGGTACTTTCGAGATAGATATTAAAGAAGGAAGACATCCCGTAATAGAAAAACAACTTCCGCCAGATGCACCTTTTATAGCAAACGATGTCTATTTGGATAGAGAGATGCAGCAAATCATTATGATTACGGGCCCTAATATGAGTGGTAAATCTGCGATACTTAGGCAAACTGCATTAATTGTTTTAATGGCACAAATTGGTAGTTTTGTTCCTGCTAAGGAAGCAAGATTGGGTGTAGTAGATAAAATATTTACTCGAGTTGGTGCAAGCGATAATATCTCTATGGGAGAGTCTACATTTATGGTAGAGATGAATGAAGCTGCTAGTATTTTGAATAATATTTCAGATAGAAGTCTGGTATTATTAGATGAAATTGGCAGGGGGACTAGTACCTATGATGGTATTTCAATAGCTTGGGCTATTAGCGAGTATTTGCATGAACACCCTAGTAAGGCAAAGACTTTATTTGCTACACATTATCATGAGCTCAACGAAATGACGGAAACTTTTGAGCGGATTAAAAACTATAATGTTTCGGTTAAAGAATTAAAAAACACGGTACTTTTTCTTCGGAAATTAGTTCCTGGGGGTTCCCATCATAGTTTTGGAATTCATGTGGCAAAGATGGCAGGTATGCCACAAGCCGTTTTAGATCGAGCAAATAAAATATTGAAACGTCTTGAAAAATCACATTCATCAGAAGAATTAACCGAAGAGATGAAGTCAATCGCTAAAGATGAAATGCAATTGAGCTTTTTTAAATTAGATGACCCCTTGTTGGAAGAGATTAAAGATGAAATTCTCGATTTAGATATTGATACCTTAACTCCTGTGGAAGCATTGATGAAGCTAAACGAAATTAAGAGAATGTTGCTTCCAAAGGCGAACATTAAGTTTAAAAAATAATCCTTATTATTTTTAATTTCTATTATAATTTTAGGTAAAACCTAGAACTCATTTTGTTAAGGATTATATTTTCTTTTCAATACTTTACAAGTATTCAAAGTAATATGAATAAATTAATAAAAAAACCTCCTTTTCTATATTAAGAAAAGGAGGCTAATTGTTTATTGGCAAAAAACTAGTTATTATTAATTACCTACAATTAATTGTTTAGTTGAGACACCTTGTGCTCCTTTAATTAAAACCATATAGGTAGCGTTAGCTAGATTAGAAACATCGATTGTTTTATCTATTCCCATATTGGTTAGATCCACTCTATTTATTATTCTTCCCGTTAAATCATAAATAACCATCTCAATTAATTCTAACTGATTTGGGTTATTTAAATTAACATAATTATTAGCAGGGTTAGGGTATAATACAAGTGACCCTAAATCTAAATTATCATTGGCTCCTAATAATTCTTGAATATTAAGTTCGAAACTACAGGTAGATACATTTCCATACTCATCTTCTGCAGAAAAAGTAATGTTATGTACTCCATATCCTAATACTGTTCCTGCAGCTGGATCTTGTGAAAAGATCGTTACTGGGTCGGTACAGTTATCGGTTACTGTTGCAATACCATCTGCAATATAATCCCCAAGGGTATGAGTACCATTAGGCTCTACAATAACAACCTCGTTTGGTGGACAGGTAATATCTGGCCCTAGTGTATCTACAACAGTCACTTCTAAAGAACAGAAAGAAGGATTACCGTTATTGTCTATGGCAAAAATATTAACCTCTATAGGTGTTCCTATATCTGCACAACTAACCTCAGTAAGATCTGCTGTTAATACTACAACACCACAAGCATCTTCTACGCTTACCACAAGGTCTGATGGGGAAATATAAGTAATCCCATCCTCTCCTAGTTCGATGGTAACATCCATACAAACCAATTCTGGAGCTATATTATCCTCAACCGTTACTGTAGCCGTACAAG
>MAAC01016546.1_pt1 | contig 12669 bp, 14 predicted proteins | sample 1115981 | NCBI WGS metagenome assembly MAAC01 (sample SAMN04961126, study PRJNA320927) | seawater metagenome | isolation source: sample BD02T64 sea water enriched with oil for 64 days | place: USA:Gulf of Mexico | collected 2013-07-27 | reverse complement strand
TTAGGATCTCCTTCAAAGGGCGCTACTATTCATACTATGCAAAACACGGCAGTTCATGTATCCTCTAATAATGTATATAAAGGATGTTTTATATTCTACAATGAATATCGCAGTGGTGTTCAAGACGTGTTTAACCAGTTGAAGAAGTCTGTTAAAATTGCGATTCTATCTGGCGACAATGATGGTGAACGAGAACATCTGGCAAGTATTTTACCGGCAAACACTACGTTGCTTTTTAATCAAAAACCTGAAGACAAACTAGATTATATCAAAAATCAACAGCGTGCTGGTAAGACCGTACTCATGGTAGGTGACGGACTTAATGATGCTGGTGCACTGGCGCAAAGCGATGTAGGTATCACAATCTCTGAAAATATTAATGTGTTCTCTCCAGCATGTGACGGTATTCTAGACGCTTCCAGATTTAGCGATATAAGTACGTTTTTAACTGTTGCTCAACAAGGTTTAAAAACTATCAAATATGCGTTTATTTTCTCCTTCTTTTATAATATGATAGGACTAGGCTTTGCACTTACAGGAAATCTCAAGCCAGTAGTTGCTGCTATTTTAATGCCCTTAAGCTCCATAAGCATCGTGATCTTCACAACAGTGATTACCTATTTTTTACGTAGAAAATTGAAATAAAATGTAAAGCTGACAAAAGTCATCTTTTCCCTTACAGACAGATTCTAATTTTACCCAATAATTCAAACGGTATGAATATTATTTATATGCTTCTCGCAATAAGTGTTGTTGTAGCTCTACTATTTCTCGCAGCATTTATTTTCTCGGTAAAACTGGGACAATATGATGATACTTATACTCCATCAGTTAGAATGCTATTTGATGATGAATTGATAAAAGAAAACCCTAAAGAAAAACAACAATCGATTAATTTAAATCAACAACCTAAATAATTATGGAAGTACAAAAGTTTTATTACGATAATAAAATCGTAAGCAAATTTATCATCGCAACATTGTTTTGGGGTGTGATAGGTATGAGCGTTGGGCTTTTACTTGCGTACATGTACCTATTCCCTAACCTAACCGATGGAGTTTCCTGGTTAAGTTATGGTCGCTTAAGACCGTTACATACTAACGCAGTGATATTTGCCTTTGTAGGAAACGCTATATTTGCTGGTGTTTACTACTCTACACAGCGTCTTTTAAAAGCGCGTATGTGGAAAGACTGGTTGAGTAATCTCAATTTTTGGGGCTGGCAAGCCATTATTGTAGGTGCTGCAATTACATTGCCATTAGGTTACACAACTTCTAAAGAATATGCAGAGTTAGAGTGGCCTTTTGATATCGCTATTGCCTTAATTTGGGTAGCTTTTGGAGCAAATCTAATTGGTACAATACTTAAAAGAAGACAGCGTCACCTGTATGTGGCTATCTGGTTTTATCTAGCAACATTTGTTACCGTAGCTGTTCTACATATAGTAAACAGTATGGAGTTACCAGTAAGCGCTTTAAAAAGTTATTCTGCTTATGCTGGTGTACAAGATGCCTTAGTACAATGGTGGTACGGTCATAATGCAGTTGCCTTTTTCTTAACTACACCATTTTTAGGATTGATGTACTATTTTGTTCCTAAAGCGGCAAATAGACCAGTATATTCTTATAGACTTTCTATTGTTCACTTCTGGTCATTAATTTTTATTTACATCTGGGCTGGACCTCACCACTTGTTATACTCTGCTTTACCAGATTGGGCTCAAAATTTAGGTGTTGCTTTTTCTGTAATGTTAATCGCACCATCTTGGGGTGGAATGATCAATGGATTATTAACCTTAAGGGGCGCTTGGGATAAAGTACGTACAGATCCTGTTTTAAAATTTATGGTAGTAGCTATTACTGGTTATGGTATGGCAACATTTGAAGGACCTATGCTTTCTCTTAAAAATGTAAATGCCATTGCACACTTCAGTGACTGGATTATTGCACACGTGCACGTGGGAGCTCTTGCGTGGAACGGTTTCCTAACATTTGGTATGGTGTACTGGTTAGTTCCTAGACTGTTTAAAACAAAACTATGGTCTATTAAACTAGCAAATACTCATTTCTGGATAGGGACATTAGGTGTAATCCTATATGCATTACCTATGTATGTTGCTGGATTTGTACAAGCTTCTATGTGGAAACAATTTAATCCAGATGGTACGCTTACTTACGGTAACTTCTTAGAAACCGTAACTCAAATCATGCCTATGTACTGGATGAGAGCAATAGGTGGAAGTTTATTTATAGTAGGAGCTTTAATAGGTGTTTATAACATGATCATGACAGCACGTGCTGGTAGTAAAGTTACTGATGAACTTGCTGAAGCTGCAGCTTTATCAAATGTGACTAGTAAACGTACTGTAAAAGAAGGTTATCACACCTGGTTAGAAAGACGACCTGTAAAGCTTACCATTTTTGCTACCATCGCGATCCTTATAGGTGGAATGGTACAAATTATCCCTTCATTAATGGTGGATGACTATGTTCCCGTTATTTCTAGTGTTAAACCTTATACTCCATTAGAACTAGAAGGAAGAGATATCTATATACGTGAAGGTTGTGTAGGATGTCACTCTCAAATGATACGTCCTTTTAGGAGTGAAGTAGAGCGTTATGGAGAATACTCTAAAGCAGGAGAATATGTATATGACCATCCTTTTTTATGGGGCAGCAAACGTACCGGCCCAGATTTAATGCGCGTAGGAGGAAAATACAGTGATAACTGGCACATCAACCACTTTTATGATCCACAAAGTACTTCATCAGGTTCTATAATGCCTTCTTATAAATGGCTTATTAAAAATGAGCTCGATAAATCTGATACAGAAGCAAAAATGAATGCTATGATAAGTCTAGGCGTTCCATACACTCAAGAAGAAATTGATCGTGCACAAGAATCGATGACAGAGCAAGGAACTCAAATAGAAAAAAGTCTTTATAACGATCCTGACTTTGCAAAAACTTATGAAGCAGATAAGCAATATGCTCAAGAGAACAACTTGCCATTTGTAGAAATGCGCAATAGAGAGGTTGTGGCAATCATTTCCTACCTGCAAAGATTAGGTACCGATATCAAAGTCACAAATGCAGATGGATCAGTAACCAACTTAAACGAATAAGACGATGTTAAAATTTGTAAAAGGAAACCTAGAAAACATAGATGGCGTAGAGATCTACCCCATCATATCACTACTTATATTTTTCTTCTTTTTTACAGCGCTTTTCTGGTGGGTTTTCACTGCCAAAAAGAATCATATAGAAGAAGTAAGCAACATCCCACTAAGTGATGATGCTTTAACAAATAAAGACCACTAGACATGAATAATACAGCATCATTTATAAGAACAATTGCCTTTGCTGTTCTATCCTATTTTTTCTTTAATTGGATAGGCACTACCGAAGAGGCTACAGCATTTGAAAACTTGCCATGGCTTTGGGTAGTTTATGGTGTCATTATCTTGTTTTATATAGCAGGTGAAGCGAGCTTAGGAGCGCTAAGTAGAGTCCTATATGCAAGTCTCAAGCCTGAGGCAAGGGAAAAGTATGATGAGAATCTCGCTTTCGCGAAAGCGAACGAATTCAAATGGATCAAAAATATTTACAAGAAATCTCTAGGAAGCAAAGCCATAGAACAAGAACATGAGATCATACTCGATCATAATTATGATGGAATAAAAGAACTAGATAACAATTTACCGCCATGGTGGGTTTATATGTTCTATGCTACCATCCTATTTGCAGTCATTTATCTAGTAAGATTTGAAGTTTTTGATGATTATGATCAAGAACAAGAATATGAAACAGCAGTTGCAGCAGCTCAAATAGAGATTGATGAATGGAAAAAAACAGCCAAAAACCTTGTAGATGTGAACACAGTAGTATTGCTAACTGATGCAGCAGATATTAATGCTGGTAAAGCCATTTTTCAATCTAACTGCGTGGCATGTCATAAGGCCGATGGCGGCGGCGGGATAGGACCTAATCTTACTGATAGATACTGGATACTGGGTGGCGGCATTAAAAATGTCTTTAACACCATATCAGAAGGTGGTAGATCTGGTAAAGGTATGGTTGCATGGAAGCAAGATTTAAAACCTCTAGAAATGGCACAAGTAGCTAGCTATGTTTTAGGATTTGAAGGAACTACTCCTGCAGAGCCAAAAGCAGCTGAAGGTGAAATATGGACCGATCCTGATACACCTCAAGTAGAAGAGCAAATCAATGAGATTATTACAGACTCTCTAGATCATCCAGAGGTAGAAATAGAAGAGCTCAAAGTTGCACTAGATAATAATTAAGCAATCATGACACTCAACGAGATAGAACAAGCATCCATACACTCAGAATCTCCTATTATAAAAAATATTTTCCATGCAAATGGATCATCAGTAATTGCAATAGGTATGAAAAGTGGTGCAGTTCTCGATGAACATAAAGCTCCTTACAGAGCAAAGCTTATGGTTATAAAAGGAGAGATTGATTTTAATACTGAGACAGAAAGTAGAAGACTAGCTGTCTATGACAGTTATGACATACCACTTGATGTCACACATTCTGTCGAGGCTTATGAAGATGCACTTTTTCTTCTTATGCAAGAATCTTAAACGAGTATAAAAATGGCAGAGCAAGAAAAAGATAACTTTAGAGACACGATAGGAACGCTGGACAAAGAAGGACAGCGCGCATGGGTATATCCTAAAAAACCAGATGGCAAATGGTATGAATACCGCAAGTATGTAAGTTATATTTTACTTGCGTTTCTATTTGCTGCGCCGTTTATTAAAATTAACGGTAATCAGTTTTTAATGTTCAATGTATTAGAACGTAGGTTCAATATTTTTGGATTCCCATTCTGGCCGCAAGATTTCCATTTGTTTGTCATTATGATGATAACTGGAGTAGTTTTTGTCATCCTGTTTACAGTCGCATTTGGAAGACTATTTTGTGGATGGGTTTGCCCGCAAACCATATTTATGGAAATGGTTTTTAGACGTATTGAGTACTGGATCGATGGCGATCGAGGGAAACAAATACGTCTGGCAAAAATGCCTTGGAATGCAGAAAAAATTAGAAAGCGAGTGCTCAAATGGTTCATATTCTTTGTGATATCTTTCCTAATAGCAAACATTTTTCTCGCTTATTTAATTGGTAGCGATCAACTGTTGCGCTACATCACAGATGGACCTATAAAACAGCTCAGCACATTTATTTCTCTGCTCATATTTACCGGTGTTTTTTACTTCGTTTTTGCATGGTTTAGAGAGCAGGTTTGCATCATTGCCTGTCCATATGGTAGGCTTCAAGGTGTGTTACTGGACAATAAATCTATTATCGTTGCCTATGATCATAAAAGAGGTGAAAAAGAAGAAGGCCGCGCAAAATTTAAGAAAAATGAAGAGCGCGCCTTAACAGGAAAAGGAGATTGTATCGATTGCTCTGCTTGTGTAACGGTCTGTCCTACTGGAATAGACATCCGTAATGGAACGCAACTAGAATGTGTCAATTGTACTGCATGTATTGATGCGTGTGATAAAATGATGGAAGCTGTTAACCTACCCAAAGGATTAATACGTTACGCCAGTGAAGATAATATTGAGAAAAAAGAGAAATTTAAACTCACTCCTAGGCTTAAAGGATACATAGTCGTTTTAGGAATTTTAACCTCAGTTTTAATCGGGATGCTATTCTTACGTAATGATATAGAAGCTAATATATTAAGACTACCTGGCCAACTTTATGAACACAAAGGTGAATTTAACATCAGCAATGTCTACACCTATAAATTAGTCAATAAAACGGTAGATAACATTGAAAATATCGAGTTCAAATTACTTTCTCATAAAGGAACAATTCAACTGGTTTCTCAAGATAAATTTACTGTAGAAGGACAAGGCCTTTCAGAAGGAACCTTGTTTATAGAAATAGATTCTCGTGCTTTAAGTGGTGATAAAGATCGCGTAGAAATAGGAATTTATAGCGATGGTGATTTGATTGAGACTACTACAACAGCATTTCTAGGACCTCGTAGCTTTAATTAGCCACAAGATTCTAGTACGAGTTGAGGTGGTAGTTGTTGTTCCGCTTTCGCGAAAGCGAGATACTTAAAAAGGTTACATATGAAATCAAAAGAAAAAGACGATTGCTGCAACGGTTGCCAAAACGGACAACCTGGAAAAAATCCTTCTTGTCAAGCAAAATTGATGATAGAAGAATTAAATAGAAAAAAGGAACTTATTAAAAATACAACATCATGAAATGGAATTGGGGTAAAGGAATTGTGTTAGGTATGCTAGCATTCATGGGGTTTATACTATACATGGTGATTACCATGAGCGTAGATAAAAATTACAGTCACGATCTTGTAACTGAAGAATATTATGCTAAAGAAATGGTATATCAAACTGAAATAGATGCCGAGAAAAACTTAAATGGACTCAACGAGAAAATAAGCGGTCAAAAGACGGAAGATGGCTGGTTATTAAAATTCCCGACAGAGTTGACTAATGAAAACTCTACTGGTAAAATAGCGTTATACCGACCTTCTAACCAGAAATTGGATTTTGAAATACCTATGGATTTAACAAACTCTCAAGTAGTAATACCTAAAAAGAACCTTATCGATGGTCGATGGAATATCACCATAGACTTTCAATATGAAGGTAAAAACTATTTGTACAAAAAAGAAATAGTCTATTAATGTTATACGCTGCCATCATATTAGGATTATTGGGTAGTTTCCATTGTGTGGGAATGTGCGGTCCTATTGCATTTATGCTTCCTCTGGATCGTGTAAACCGGTGGAAGAGAACTTTACAATTAGTAAGCTATCATTTTGGCCGGATTCTCACCTATTCTTTGTTAGGTCTTTTGTTTGGGATCGCTGGTAATACCTTTCACTTTTTTGGAATACAGCAGCAACTATCCATTGCCATAGGGATTATCATGATCTTGACTATTATTACACCTACGCATATCACTAGTAAATACAGTCTTACAAGACCTATTTATAAACTGGTTAGTAAAGTGAAGAGTGCTTTAGGAGCTGAGCTTAAGAAGAAAGATCCAGAAACTTTTTTTATTATAGGTTTTCTTAATGGACTTCTTCCTTGCGGGCTGGTATATATGGCCGTTTTTGGAGCTATTGCTCTAGGTGAGCCATTGCAAAGTAGTTTATATATGGCGTTATTTGGTCTGGGAACAGTTCCCTTAATGACTACTGCCATCTATTTAGGTAATTTCTTAACAGGCAAAGTTAAACAACGTATTCTCAAAGCGGTACCGTATGTAGTAGTAGCTATAGGTATATTGTTTATTTTGAGAGGTTTGGGATTAAATATCCCATATCTATCTCCTTCAAATATGGTAACGGTGGAGCAAGTTTCATCACAATACGACTGTCATTAAAATCAACTTCTAAAATATAAAATTATGAATTTAACAACATCACTTCCTTTAGTAAATTGGGGCATGGGCGTTATAATAATAGGCGTGTTTGCAATAGTATGTATTGCAATGGCCTGGATCGTTTATAATATGGCAAACAGCGATAAAGGAAAAGCAAAAGACAGCGAGTAAACTTTATACTAAAAACTCCATAACTATTTACTCGAATCGAGTAAGAAAAAACCTCCATGAAAGCTGCGCTTTCAAGGAGGTTTTTTTTGTTGCCTTTAAATAGGTTATCACATTCTTTAAACGGTCATTGAAAACAACTGAGTCTCTGGCTTATTGCGTTGCAATCTTAAATCAAAAGGCAAACAAACATTTCTAACGTAAGGACGTCCTTTTTCTGTTACTAAGAGCTGATTACTTCTTATTTCTATTAGATCATCTTTTTCTAACTCAATAAGACTCAATAGCACGTCTGGTAATTCATTAAGGTATAGGTCATCATCTTGCCATGAAGTCTCAAACCTGCACATTAAGTTTAAAATATGTTTGCGTATAATTAAATCCTCTTCAGTTAATAAATGTCCTCGATAAACCGGTAACTCGCCTTTTTCTACTAGACTTTGATACTCATCAATGTTTTTTACGTTTTGGGCAAAACTGTACCAAGAATCGCTTATGGAAGATACTCCTAGCCCTATCATCACTTGGGTATTGCTAGAATTATACCCCATAAAATTGCGGTGTATAGTTCCGATTTGTTGGGCTTGATATAGAGAATCGGTTTTGAGCGCATAATGATCCATACCTATTTCTACATATCCAGCTTCATCAAGCAACCTCTTACCTATCTCGTATTGCTGTCTTTTTACCGCAGCAGTAGGAAGGTCTTCATCTTTAAAACCTCGTTGCCCATTTCCTTTAATCCATGGCACATGCGCATAGCTGTAAAATGCAATACGATCTGGTAAAAGCTCTATAGTACGCTCAATTGTGTGAACAACATTATCAATAGTCTGAAAGGGTAAACCATAAATAATATCATGCCCTACAGATGTATATCCAGCCTTTCTTGCATTATTTGTAGCAGCTTGCACCTTTTCAAAAGGTTGTACTCGATTAATGGCTATCTGTACCGATAAATTATAATCTTGAACTCCATAACAAACTCGATTAAAACCTAGTTGATGTAATGTTTCTAGATGCTCGAGCGTCGTATTGTTAGGATGCCCTTCAAAGCTAAACTCTACATCTTCAGCACGATCAGCTAATTTGAAAATCTCATTAATCAAATATTCTAAATTTGATGAAGAGAAAAACGTAGGTGTTCCTCCACCTAAGTGAATTTGCTTGATTCTAGGTTTGTCAGAAAAAAGTGCTACGTAAAGTCTGAGTTCTTTTATTACAGATTCTAGATAAGGAATTTCTACCTTATGATTTTTTGTAATGCGCTTATTACAACCACAAAATGTACACATACTTTCACAAAATGGTAGGTGAATGTAAAGGCTTATTCCTTCTTTGGTATTACTTTCCTTAAAACTCCTTTGAAGAGAATCTTTCCAGCTAGAAACAGAAAAGCTATCCTGATCCCAATAAGGAACTGTAGGATAGCTTGTATATCGTGGTCCAGCTACATTATATTTAGAAATGAGCGAGTCACACATATATTTTAAAATATAAAATTAAAAATCGCTAAAACAGTGCAAATACTCACACTTGCAATCACCGCTTTTAAAACTAGAGCAGGCTTTTGAACGGTTAAAATAGATGCAAGAACTGTGGTACAAGATATAACTACTGCAAAAATCTGAATGAAATGAAAAATACCACTACCATTCTGAAAAATAGACATAACTGTTAAACCACCTAGACAGGTACAAACGATAATCGCGGTAGAAGCATAAAGCATAAAATGTTCTTGCCAGTCTTTTTGTAATTTTAAATATGCAGTACTCATAACTTATTGTTTTAATTATTATGGTACAAATTTAGAAGTACATGCAAGCTTCAAACGATGACTTTTGTCAGCTATTGATTTTAATTTAAAAATGAGCTGTTGTTGATCTCGCTTTCGCGAAAGCGGGAATAAATACCCTATTCAAATTATAATTTGAAACTGCACGCTAAATAAATACAAATATTCAGGCTCAATAACATGAGTATCAAAGTCCCGCGCATTTGCATTGCATGAAACTTAGAGTCTGTTTGAACTCTATTCGCATTGCAAAAGCTTAGTAAAAACGCGCGCGACGCAATAACGCACAAGGAAATTGATATAAAAGCTTAAAACACAAATTTATTCAGTATCCAGTAAGCATTCTCGATTATTTTGGAGTTCTCGATCCCTTAAATCAAGTCTTCTGCTTTTTCTTTCTCGCGGCAGGAAACAATACATTATTTAAAATTAATCGGTATCCTGGCGAGTTAGGATGCAAGCTCAATTCTGTAGGTGGATCTCCTACTCTATGCTGGTAATCTTCTGGATCGTGACCGCCGTAGAAAGTAAAAAATCCTTTACCGCGTATGCCGTGAATGTATTTGGCTTCTTTGTTAGATCTATTCTCTCCTAAAACCAATACGTTTTTCTTTACCTCATCACGATCATAACTAGTCGTTTGTCCCATAAAACCTTTTACCAGACTGGTATGATTTTGATTGAGCATGGTAGGAATAGGATCCCATTTTGCGCTAAAATCCATCAACGAGAAGTAATCTAGTTCTCGTTTAATTTTACGCTTTGTGGTCATATCTATAGAACTAAATTCATACACCATCGGTGAGCGTTCTAGTGTATAATCTGTAAAGGCAAAAGTCTTAGAATAATCTATTTTATTCTGGTAACCAGGATCACTAGCATCACCATCAAACATAGGCTCTGCGATATCAACTCCTTCAGCACTTAGTGCGATGTCAAAACTATCTGTCGCGCTACACATCGCAAACATAAATCCTCCACCTACTACATAATCCCTAATCTTGAGCGCTACATCTCGTTTTGCCTCACTTACCTTACTGTAACCTAGTTTTTGCGCTAGTTCTTCGGCTTCTTTTTTTTCTTGAATGTACCACGGTGCTGCTCTAAAACTGCGGTAAAACTTACCATATTGTCCGGTGAAATCTTCATGATGCAGGTGCAACCAGTCGTATAGTAAAAGCTGGTCGGTAAGCACTTCCTCATCGTAAACTTTTGTATAAGGGATTTCGGCATAGGTGAGTACCATAGTAACCGCGTCGTCCCAAGGTAATTTTCCAGTAGGCGTGTAAACTGCAATTTTAGGTGCTTTTTCTAGCAATACTTCTTGCATATTTTGTGATGGACTGGCTACTAATTCTAGTATCGTACTTACTTCGCCTTCGGTCATTTCCTCAAAGCTCACGCCTCTCACGATCAATTCTTTCTTGATTTCTTCTACGTTAGGCAGGAGAAAGGAGCCACCGCGATAATTAAGCAACCACTTGACTTTGGTACCTTTTTCCAGCACCCAATAGGAGATTCCGTAGGCTTTTAAATGGTCTGCCTGAGTCTCGGCATCCATGGGTATGAATAAATATTGAGCTTGTGCAAATAGCCCACTTGCACAAAATAAGAGGAGTAAAATATATCTTTTAAACATTCTTTAGATTTATGGAGTTCTCGCTTTCGCGAAAGCGGAATTACAACCAACCGCTTTAATATACTAGCAATGCACTAATATAAGAATTGGGTGCGAGATGAGGAACAATAATCAAACCAAGTTTTCTATGAAAAACGAGTTCCAAAAATTTAAAGAAATGCTAAAAGCCGCTACTTAGAAAGGCATATCATCATTAGGAATTCCAAAAGCATCACCTGGATTTCCTGCTTTAGGAGTATCAAATGGATCTGGTTTATGCGTGTCGTCATTTGCTGCATTCATCTTTGAACCAAATTCTTCTGGAGTACCGAAAAACTGATCGAGATTATCAAACTTACCGAACTGTCCTAAGAACTTCAATCTTATAGAATCGGTCGCACCGTTACGGTGTTTTGCAACGATAAACTCACCTTGATTAGCGGTAGGGCTACGGTCGTCATCATCCCATTCTTCAAGACCATAATATTCTGGTCTATAGATAAATGAAACAATATCTGCATCTTGCTCAATCGCTCCAGATTCACGCAGGTCAGATAGTAAAGGTCGCTTAGATCCTCCACGAGATTCTACGGCACGAGATAACTGTGAAAGTGCGATAACTGGTACTTCAAGTTCTTTGGCAAGCGCTTTTAAGTTACGTGAGATAGTAGAAATTTCTTGTTCACGATTTCCACCTTTATTACCTGTTTGCGCGGTCATCAATTGCAAGTAATCAATCATAATTAACTTGATACCATACTGCGAGGCTAGTCGTCTACATTTTGCACGTAAGTCAAAAATCGATAGCGATGGCGTATCGTCTATAAAAATAGGAGCTTGTTCTAAGTCTTTTACTTTTACGTTAAGCTGCTCCCATTCATGTGGTTCTAATTTTCCAGTACGTAACTTTTCAGAACTTAATCCTGTCTCTGAAGAAATCAAACGAGTAATTAATTGAACTGAACTCATCTCAAGAGAGAAAAATGCCACTGGAGTATTACTTCCTACAGCGATATTACGAGCCATACTTAAAGTAAATGCCGTTTTTCCCATACCAGGACGTGCAGCAATGATAATTAAATCAGATGGTTGCCATCCACTCGTTAAACGGTCCAGATCTGTAAAGCCAGATGGTATTCCTGAAAGTCCATCACGGTTTGCAATTTCTTCAATACGTTCCTTTGCCTGGCGTACGAGATCCATCGCAGTTTCTGTACTTTTACGTATGTTACCTTGAGTAACTTCGTATAACTTAGATTCAGCCTTATCGAGTAGGTCAAAAACATCAGTAGATTCTTCATAAGAATCATTGATGATTTCAGTAGAAATTTTGATCAAACTGCGCTGAATAAACTTTTGCAAAATGATTCTTGCGTGAAATTCAATATGCGCTGTAGAACTTACTAATTGTGATAATTGAACTAAGTAATGGTCTCCACCAGAAGGTTCTAATTTCTCCATTTTACGCAATTGCGCGCTTACGGTTAATAAGTCTACTGGTTTTCCTTCTTTAAACAGAATATCAATGGCTTCAAAAATGAATTGATGGCTTTTTGAATCGGGTTTTTATTATCATTTACATGTAATTTATGTCCAATTAATAATCCAGCGATAACCATTGCTAGTGGTGCAGATACGTGCAGCATAAATGCTCCAGCGGTTCCTCCCATTACTACAGC
>MAAC01019456.1_pt1 | contig 12672 bp, 13 predicted proteins | sample 1115981 | NCBI WGS metagenome assembly MAAC01 (sample SAMN04961126, study PRJNA320927) | seawater metagenome | isolation source: sample BD02T64 sea water enriched with oil for 64 days | place: USA:Gulf of Mexico | collected 2013-07-27 | reverse complement strand
TTCCTCGACGATTAAGTGCTGGATGATCGCAACATCGAGGTTTCGCCATGCTTGCGACTGGTCAGGGAACTGAGGCTCAAGGGTGTCCTTGACCGCGGGCCAAGCACCGTAGCACAATCCAGTTGCGTAGTCGAAAATTCCGAACACATTGGTGTGTTCGCGTTCGGCAATCGTGTCCATCTGCGAGAGGAACTCGCTTGGATTGTTGGCGATCGGTTCGATGTTGAGGAGCCCCTGCGAGACCTCGATGAACTTCTCGATGGTGTAATGTTCCATGCCGCCGAGTACGCGATGGGTTGGACCGATCGCCAAGCCCGGATCGGACATCGAAACAAGCACGAACATGGTCCGTCGGGCCGGGTGATCCGCAGCCACTTCGCCCTTGGATTTGAGGTCCGTGAGGTAATCGAGTGCGGTGTTGTATCGGTGGTGCCCGTCAGCGACGAACACATCATCGCCAGCGAGTGCCTTTTGGTACTTGGCGATGGTCGCGTCGTCGTCGATCGTCCAGATTTCGTGCTTGATGCCATCGCCCATGTCTGCGGTGATGTCGGCATCGCGTGAGTTCATCACGGAGTGGAGGAGTTTGACCGCTTCGCCATTGTCATCAGGATGAAGCCCGAAGATTGGCGAGGACTGGCAGACGAGCGCGTTCATGAGTGCTTTGCGATCTTCCTTTGGGCCGCCGAAGGTTTGTTCGTGTGCGAGGATGCCGCCGCCATCGCGGTTGCCAAAGGGCACGGTGTCGAGGTTGGCGACCATGCCGCAGCGTTGATAGATTTTGTCTTCAAATGTATAAGTCTGGCGATAGCCAAAGATCGCGGGTGTTTCGCGTTGCGCGAGCACGCCCGAGGCGAGCATATCTCGGTATGAGCTCCCCGCGTTCTCGTAGGCCGCGTCTGGGCCGAGTTCCTTGGCGGGTACATGAGGCAGATCGATCCCGACCACATTGTGTGCATTGCGATCGAGCAATGTTTTTTTGGCTGCGAGATCGAGCACATCGTAAGGCGGCGCGATCAGTTCGGATACGTCGCCGGAGCCTTGGTTATATTGAACAGCTTGAAACGGGTGTACTACAGGCATCGGTGCCCTTTCTTTGACACGAACTCATGATCGTGAATATCGAACTTGTCCCCGACGGGCAACTCTCCGTCGTCTCGCCAATTATATACACCAACTCGTCAAATCTCAGCCTGACCCGGCGAGAGTTGCGAGCTACGATCGTTCATGCCCACGCCCAAAGCACTCGTGATCAGGACGGCTGGAACCAACTGCGATGTCGAGTTGTGCCGGGCGTTTACGCTCGCAGGCAGCTCAGTCGATCTGGTCCATCTCGATCGTTTACTCGCCAATCCGACCCAAATCGCCAACTACGACCTCATCGGGTTCCCCGGAGGGTTCTCCTACGGCGACGACATCGCCTCTGGACGCATCAAGGCGATGCACACCCGCGAGAAGCTGATGCCCGAGCTGAATTTGGCCGCCGATCGAGGCGTGCCGATGATCGGGATCTGCAACGGCTTCCAGGTCATGGTGCAGATCGGGCTCTTGCCAAACAGCTTGCCAGGGACACAGAACCACGATTCTTGTGTGGCCCTGACCGACAACGATCACGGGCGGTTCATCGATCAATGGGTCGGGATGGAACCCAACGCCGAATCGAACTGCATCTGGACCCAAGGGCTCAACGATATTGAAGGCGAAATCCTCTATCCCGTCGCACACGGCGAGGGGCGATTCGTCACCAAAGATCAGGCGACGCTCGATCTGCTCAAAGCGGGCAATCAGATCGCTTTGCGATACACCAGTGATATCAACGGCTCGCTCGAACAGATCGCAGGCATCTGCGATCCGACCGGTCGGATCTTCGGCTTGATGCCTCACCCAGAACGGGCGCTCGAATGGAACCGTCATCCATACTGGACACGGCTCGACGAACAAACGAAAAAATCGCAGACACCAGGATTGAGCATCTTCACCAGCGCGGTCCAAGCGGTCGCCAAGCAAACAGTGTGAGCTGAAAGGGACTAGCAATGGGCGAAACCGCAGTCTATGCCGGGAGCTTTGATCCGCCGACTAACGGGCATGTGTGGATGATCGAGCAGGGTGCTCGGCTCTTCGACAAGCTGATCGTCGCTGCTGCTCGCAACCCAGAGAAGGGCTACACCCACGAACTCGATCAGCGTATTGGGTGGTTGACGGAGATCTGCTCTCAGCATAACAATGTCGAGATCGCTTCATTAGAGAACGAGTTTCTCGCGCATTATGCAAGCCGAGCCAACGCTCGGTATGTCATCCGAGGCATCCGCAATGAGATGGATTATCAGTACGAACGCGGGATGCGCTATGTGAACTCTGATCTGAACAACCATCTTTCGACGGTGTTCCTGATGCCTCCGCGTGAGTTGTGTGAGGTGTCATCGAGCTTTGTCAAAGGCATGATCGGCCCAGACGGGTGGGAGCCGGTCGTCGAGCGCTATGTACCATCATGTGTGTTCGCCGATCTGCTCAAGGAGCACAAAGTTGAGTGAGCATAACTACATTTCAGCAAAGACACCGATCGATGAAAGAGTCATCGCGATGCGCATCGTCACCATGCCCCGCGAGACCAACCCCTATGGCACGATCTTCGGCGGGATCATCCTCAGCTACATCGACCAGGCCGGGTTCGTCGAAGCGAGGCGGCACGGAAACCTTGATTGGGTGACCGCAGCGATGGACAAAGTCGAGTTTCACGCGCCGGTGTTTGTTGGCGATATTGTCACCTTTATCACGCATACCACTCGGCTCGGGCGTACAAGCATTGATGTCCAGATTGAGGTCGAAGCCGAGCGGTTTGATAGCCATGAGGTGGTTCGTGTGACGAGCGCGAACATGACCCTCGTCGGCATGTGCGACGGCAAGCCCTTCCCGTTCCGCGAAAGCCCATGCCAGAGCAGGCATTTTCCTGATGAGCAAGCCACATGAGCTTTGATGCGCTGCCCAAGTTCCACTCCCCGGCTCGGCTCATGGTGTTGCTCTCGGGCTCGGGCTTCACGCTCGATAATCTCAACAAGCACATCGCCTCGGGTGATCTCAGCGCCGAGATTTCGGTAGTCATCGCATCGAAAGAATGCTTGGGCGCACAAAAAGCAAGAGACGCAGAGGTCGAAACGCATGTACACTCCAAGACGCTCGACCCTGCGTTGCTCGATGAACTCTGCGCCAAGCACGAGATAGATCTGGTGGTGTTGGCGGGGTATTTGAAGCTCTTGCCCATCACGGATCGGGTTCGCCATCGGGTTATCAATATCCACCCGGCCCTGCTCCCTAACTTCGGCGGCCAAGGCATGCACGGGGCGATCGTACACCGAGCGGTGATCGAAGCAGCCAAGCAGGGTGAGCTGACAGAATCTGGGTGCACGGTGCACTTCGCCGACGAACACTACGACACCGGCTCGACGATCGTCCAGCTCCGATGCCCGGTCAAGGGCACCGATTGTGCGCAAGAACTTGGCGATCGGGTCTTCGAGCTCGAATGTCAAGCGTATCCACAGGCAATCAATTTGCTAATTGATCGCAACGCCAACGCCAACTCGCACGAATAAGACACCATGAACCCACTCCGCCTCGCTGCTGTGCTCGCTCTCTCCATCACGACATCGTTTGCTGTTGCACTCGCCGAGCCATCTCCCTCGCAACTCGAAACATCGGGTATCCAAGCGATGGGGGCGGGAGAATATGAGCAAGCCGAGTCTGTGTTCCGCGAGTTGATCGAGCTCCGCCCAGATTCATTCGTCGGGCACTACAACCTGGGCGCCGCGTTGTCGATGCAGGGCGATGGCTCGGGTGCGGTCAACGCGATCTCGGCAGCGATCACGCTTGGGTTTTCTGATATTACCCAAATCAAACGCGACCCAGATCTCGTTTCATTCCGTGAGACCGCATTCTTTGGCGAGCTGGTCGCCAACTGGCAGGCGTTGGTTGAGGCTCGTCGGCTCAACGACTTTGAGTCCATCAAGCCTTTGATTCGTCGGCACCTCGAAGCACGGACGGATGATCAACTCAAGATCGAGCTGCTCTCCGCCCATGACCAGATCGCGACCGATCAGGCGCACGCCGAGCTCTTGATGCTCGCCGATTGGTCGTACGGGCACTTGTTTTCAAGCATTGGCAAACCCGGAGCGATCGAGGATCACCCGTGGGTGATGGTGGTGCTCCCGGACCGTGCGGGGTTCGCCAAGTGGGCGATCACGGTGTTTGGTCCGGGTGTCAAAGGCAATATCAGCTCTGTCGGCGGTGCATACGAGCATCAAAAACGTCGACTGGTTGCCCAAGACCTGGGCGCGACACTCCGCCATGAGTTTATCCATGTGCTGCACTGGCGCGATATGAATCGGCTCGGCCAAGCCCATGCGCCGTGGATCCAAGAGGGTTTGGCATCGCTCGTCGAAGACTACGACATCATCAATGGCAAGCTCGTCCCGGTCGCATCGTGGCGCACCAATATTGTTCAACGCATGAGCGAGCGTCACCGGATGCCTTCTATCGAAGCATTGGCATCGACCCCGATGCAGGCGTTTACATCAAAGCGTCCATTGGCCAAGTATGCCCAGGCCCGCACGATCATGCTGTACTTGCTCGACCATGACCAACTCGGGGCGTTCTACACAACCTACACCAATGAGTATGCTACAGACCCAACCGGGATCAGCGCGCTCGAACATGTGCTCGGCAAAGAGATCGATTCCATCGAGAAGGATTTTCGCAGTTGGGTCGAGCAACTCGAAACGGTGCCAGAGACCGGGAGCGATCTGGTTGCAACGCTTGGCATCGAGATCGAGACGGGAACAGGCGACGGCGTCGTGGTCAAAGGGCTGGCAGGCAATGCAAGGTCACGGACCGGGTTGAGGCTCGGTTCAGTCATCACCGCGATCAATAATCATCCGACACGCGATCTCTTTGAGCTCATTCGTATCCTTGGCCAATATAAGCCAGGGGAAACAGTGACGCTCTATCATCGGCGTGGAAAGGTGCATTCAGAGTCAGAAGTGACGCTTCTTGCTCGATGAGTTGTTGAATGAAGGTCTGCGGCTTGTACAGTATTGGTCGGTTTGTTGCTTGTGTTGTTGCTGTTGATTTAGTTGTTAATATATTCATATATTTCGTTGGGCTTGCGGGTGTTATCGAGTATGATCCAGTCAGTGCCGAACTCTCGGCCACTATTTCAAGGCCTCGGATTGTGCATCGGGGCTCAGGTCATACTTTGGAGGAACACATGAAATACACATTCACTGCAGTTACACTCGCTGGATTCGCCATGGCCGCCGGTGCTCAAGATTTTTCGTTGAGCATTGTCGCTGCGGGTGATCCATTTTCGGGCACGACCATGACACTCGATGTGATCAGCGATGCGTCTGCCGGGACTCACATGCTCGGTGGCGGGTTTGCGCTGTCCATCTTTGAGAATAACAGTTTGATCAATAACATCACCTGGCAGGCGGCGAGTTGGTCGCAGTTCAACACCGATGACGGGTACGACGCCGGGAGTGGTGACTATAACCAAGTAATCTTCGGGCAGCTCGTGATCCCCGGAGTCCCCCCATTTGATGTGCCCGCACCGGGTTCAGAGATCGGTGGTTTGATCGGGAGCTTTGTGGTCGAGCTTGACCGTGAACTCAACTTGTTCGATCAAATTTCGTTCGAGTTTGTCGCAGGTTCGCCGTTCACATTACAAGTGATCGATATCAACACAGGCGAATCTTTCGAGAGTTCACAAGGCAATCTTGCACTCAACGGCTTGTACATCAACATCCCGGCGCCATCATCGCTCGCTTTGCTCGGGCTTGGCGGGTTAGCCGCGAGTCGGCGTCGGCGGTAAAGCCTTGCATCGTTCATGGTTCCCAAATCCCCGATCCGGGGATTTTTTTGTGGGATTGATGTATTTCGCCGAGGGTGTGCAACCGATCGGCATGCTATGTGGTACATAGTATGGGTGGCGTAGGTATGCCCATTGGAGAACACTGATGAAACTCGAACGCGAACTCATGCGTGGTGCCGGGCCGACGGCTGTATTGAAACTTCTCTCAAAGCACGAGATGTACGGGTACGAACTCGTCGAAGCACTCGCCAAGCAGACCGATGGCGTGCTGGCGATGGGGCAATCCACGCTCTATCCGATGCTCTACAACCTCGAAGCCAAGGATCTCGTCGAGGCCAACTGGCGGTCGGCGGACAATGGACGCGATCGGAAGTACTACAGCCTCACCGGCAAGGGCAAGAAAAAGCTCAAGGCTGATATGGCCGCGTGGGCGAAGCTCAACGAGGCGATGACATCCATCGGCGTGCTGAAGGGAGTCATGGCATGAGCAACTCAGGACTCTCAAAGGCATGGGGTTGGTCGGTCGAGGCGTCGCCTTTGCTCAATCTATGTCGTCGACTTCGGTACATGGGCTATCCCAACCACAAGGCGTTCGCGTTGTTGGAGGCTGCCGGATTGCCCAAGCCCGTCGATGCCCTCATCAGAAAAACAGTCAGTAAATCAAAGCTCTGGGCAGCCGAACGCGCCGAGATCGCCCGCGAGCTGATCGCCCATGCCCAAGACGCGATCGAAGCCGGGCGGACCGGCGAAGAGATCGTTGAATCCTTCGGCGATCCCAAACGAATCGCCAAACTCATGCGCCGATCCATGAAACGCAAACGCCCGTTGTACTGGAGAGCCTATCGCAATATGAAGCGGGCGACAGTTGCGATGGTCTTGGTATTGATCGTTGGGTATGGCAGTCTGGCAGCACGGTTCTATATGGGCACGCCGAGCATCAATCGGAACTTCATCGCAGAGCTGAATGCACAGAATGATGGGTATTCAGAGGATCAAAAGGCGTGGTCTGTCTATCGCTCGGTTGATATTGAGTGGCAGAGGTTGACGCTTGCTGCTTGGGATATCCATCAGGGAACCGATGGGCATACAGGAACAGAGAATGCGTATCGGAACTCTTGGTTGAGTGAACTTGTAAGTCTTGAGCGTAATGATCAGCAGTTCATTGAAGGTGCCCAGAGCATCAGAGCGTTTGAGCCTCACCTCGCCAAGATTCGTGAAGCAGCTCATCGCCCAGTGAGTGGTATGTTGTTTTCTGATCAGCAAGAAACAGTTGAAATAGAGCCTGGAATCTATGCAACCGATCCGATCGAGCCATCTGCTGATCCAAGCATGCAAGAGACACTGGCCTATGTGTTGTTGCCTGATTTGGGCATGATTCGTAGATTCAGCCACTTGCTCAAGTTCGATACAGAGTTGGCGATAGTGGAAGGTGATTATCAGAGGGCGAGCGGAAATCTATCTGCAATCTTGGGCTTAAGCCGCCAGGTCAATAAAGCAGGGTTTCTCATTAATCATCTCGTAGCGATCGCAATCATAGACGATCTGTCGAGTTCCTTGAAGTCGCTTTTAAACGATAATCCCAATGTGCTTACAACGGGTCAACTCATCGAGTTGTCTCATCGTTTGGCAATGACAAAGAGTCAAGTTCAGATGGAGCTCGATGGTGAAGCCATGTTTTTCGACGATGTTCTTCAACGAGCATACACAGATGCTGGCGATGGGAATGGAAGAATAACCCGCCAAGGAATGGAAATGCTCGCAGGAGATTGGGTGTTAAGCGGGAACTTAGATGCTGACGATCCGATGCAAATCAATGGACTTGTCAAGTCGCTTGCCGGTCCCATTTCGATGGTTGTGATGGAAGATCGGCAGACGCAGCATCGACGATACCAAGCGATGATGCAGACGATTTATCGAACTCTCAGAGACGGCCCTGAAGCTCTAGGAGGTGTTCAAGTAGCTTCGATGGAATTCAGTGATCAATCGTCTATTCCTCAAACGCCTATTGATATGCTGATGCCTGCATATGGAAAAGCGGTTGAACGAGAGTTCCTAAGCCATATGCGTGTTGATGCCACGCTTGCAATGCTCGCAATCGAGATATTCAAGCGTGAGCATGGGGACTATCCAGAGACACTCGAAGAGTTGGTGCCTCGGTATTTGCCCGAGCTTCCAGCAGATTACTTCAATCCTGGGTATTCGATCCAGTATGTGATTGTCGGCGACGGGTATCTGTTGTATTCCGCAGGTACCGATGGTGATCTTGATGGCGGGGTTGATTTGAAGCCGTCAAATAATAAGCAATATTCGCTCATGAAACGGTTTGGCGTAAAAACGGAGATGAATGCAAAGGGTTCAATGGAAGTTGTTCGTGATGCTCAAGGCGATCCAGTTCTTCGCAATCCCACGGAGCCAGACTCAGATTGGAACCTTATCGACCTGCGGCGATTGACGGAAACAGTGCCAGAGCCGATCACTGGGGAGTGATTGGTCTATCCTCTCCACATGACCGATTCTGTGCCATTTGAATTCCGAGCATTCCATGCAACTCACAAGATCGCCATGATTGTCGCGTGCTCCCAAAACGGAGTGATCGGTTCTGATGGCGATCTGCCTTGGCATCTGCCTGCGGATCTGAGGCATTTCATGCGATCGACCAAAGGTTGCTCCGTGATCATGGGGCGCAAGACCTTTGAGTCACTCGATCACCCCCTCCCGAATCGGCTCAATATCGTGCTTTCTCGTTCGATGCGTGATGATCGTGATGATGGCGTGCGGATTGCATCTTCTATAGAGGACGCGATCGAGATTGCTCTGGTGTCTGATATGGAGATGCCCATCTGGGTCGCTGGCGGCGGGCATATCTATCGCCAGGCGATGGAGATGCCAAATCTGGTCGATTTAATCGTGCGGACCCGGGTGCATGCTCGGGTTGAGGGCGACACAGCATTCCCCGAGATCGATCAGGGTGAGTGGGAGAGAGCTCATTTTGATGAGTTCGAGCCCGACGGTCGGCATGCGTTTGGGATGACGATTGAATGGTGGGTGAGGCGTTTGGATGAGAATGACCAATAACCATGAGCTGTTTTTCAAAATGCCAGTGTTTGTCGAATTTGCAGTGTAATTTAATACAGTTTTTCGGACGCACGCACCATCACTTATTGGCTAAAAACGGGGTTTTGCAAACAATTGGCGGCTTGTGTTTGGCTTTGTCATGCTCAGAAGTGAAAAAAGCCCCTGAAGATGCGGAGAAAGCGCTTGCAAGTGTGTGGCAGTTTGGTTAACATATCCGCGGGTCAGGAACGAATTTTCGTTCTTACACGGTATTCGGCCAACTAAGGTCGAAACCAGAAAAATTCACGAGGAGATAGAGATATGAAGACTTCAATTGCTCTCGTAGCAGTAGCCGGCTTCGCAGCCGCTGCATCAGCTGGTCAGAACTTTAGCCTGAGCATTGCTGGCGCGCCAGCAACCGTCGATTCAACCGGCGGCGCAACCATCACCGTTGACATCATCGGTGATTCCGACTTCGGTACTCACATGCTCGGTGGTTCATTCGCAATGACTTCCGGTAGTGGTATGGTTTCGGGCATGACATGGGCAGCAGCTTCATGGTCAGCATTCAACACCGACGGCGGCTACGCAGGCAACGGCGATTACAACGCTGTAATCTTCGGCCAGCTCGTCATCCCAGGTGTACCACCATTCGACGTCCCAGCCGCTGGCTCGGAACTCGGTTCAGCAATCGGTAGCTTCCAGATCGTCATCGCTGACGGTTCGTTCGGTACCCTTGATCTTTCACTTGAAGGTCAGAGCCCATTCACCCTCCAGGTCCTCGACCTCGTTGGTGGCGGTACTGCTGACAGTGCAAACGGTAGCCTTACCCTCAACGGTGCATCAATCAATGTTGTACCAGCACCATCCGCAATGGCCCTTCTCGGCCTCGGTGGTCTCGTTGCAGGTCGTCGTCGCCGCTAATCGCTGCGATTTGATGAAAACAGCTGATATTCCTCGGAGTATCAACTGAGTGGAAACACTATTCCCCCGATCGGTTCGCCGGTCGGGGGTTCTTTTTATAGATACTCCGGGCATAATCTTCGAATTGGTCAGAATCTCTTTTCGGACCTTAAATGGGTCAAAACCGAGATCAAATGGATTTGAGGGTGTTTTTGAGGACACGGATCGCGAAAAAAGCCCTGAATTCCGCAAATTTGCGAATTGAATTTGGTAATCAACTGGCACCAACCCCAAAATGGGATTACTTTTCGAGCGGGTCACGAACAAGTTGTTCGTTTCAACAGGTCAACGGTTTTACAAAACGATTCAATAACCAAATCGAGGAGAACTTAAAAATGAAGAACGCACTTACACTTATCGCAATCGCAGGCATGGCATCAGCAGCATCCGCTCAGAACTTCAGCTTGAGCATCGTTGCTCCAACAGAAGTTGCTGAAGGGGCAATCTTCACCATCGAAGTAATCGGTGACGCAGATGTCGGCACTCACATGCTCGGCGGTTCATTCTCAATGACTTCAGGCAGTGGCCTCATCGCTTCTATGGCATGGACACCTGCTGGATGGTCAGCATTCAACACCGACGGCGGATACGCAGGCAACGGCGATTACAACCCAGTAGTCTTCGGCCAGCTCGTCATCCCAGGTGTACCACCATTCGACGTCCCAGCCGCTGGCTCGGAACTCGGTGAAGCAATCGGTAGCTTCCAGGTCACCCTCGGTGCTGGTGCTGGCGTAATCGACTTCGTCCTCGTTGGCGAATCACCATTCTCGCTCGAAACCATCGACGCCAACGGCGGCGGCGGCAACAGCTCGAACGGTAACCTTACCCTCAACGGTGCGTCCGTCACCGTGACTCCTGCTCCATCAGCTTTGGCCCTTCTCGGCCTCGGCGGTATCGCAGCAGGTCGTCGTCGCCGCTAATCGCAGCGAACGACAATCAGATCAACTTCAACTGAAGATGAGCTGAATGTAAAAAATAAAGTCCCCCGATCGGTTCGCCGATCGGGGGTTCTTTGTTTTTGGCCCCCCCAATCTCCCAACCCACCAAAGAGTGGGTTGGGAGATTGGGGGCCTGTGGTATCATCAGGTACTTATGGAGGTTCCCTACCAATGGCACATATACGCATCATCCGATCTCTGGGCATACTCGCAGCTTTCGGGCTCGCGACGACAGCACACACGCAGGACTATATTTTGAGTCTAGAGGGTGGCCCGGCTCAGATAGACACGGCAGACGTATCCGTCACCTTCACGATTGATGTGATTGGCGATGTCTTTGAGAGCACCGGCGCAGAGTTTATGCTCTGGGGTGCGTTTGCGCTCGAAACCTCAGGCTCGGCGGTTGTTGAAGGGATTGCCTGGACGCACGCCGATTGGTCCGAGTTCAACCTCGATGGCGGGTACACCAACGACGGCAACTACGCACAGGTCGAGTTCGGGCAATGGCAAGGGCTGGATTGGACACTGCCTGCCGAATCGGCGATCGGCAATCGCATCGGCAGCTTCCAGATCACGCTCTCGCAGAGTGATCTGAGTGGTGATTTTCATGCGAGATTGATCCATGGGAATCATTTTTCATTGAGCACGATCAATGTGGATACCGGGGTATCGTATTATTCGACGCCCGATTCTTTGGTGCTTCAAGGTTTTTCGACGAACATTGTCCCGTCGCCGAGCACGCTCGCGATATTGATTGGATCAGGAATCATGGGGATGCGCCCAAGGCGCTGATTGTAGAAGTGAGCGGGTCGATTAGGGCGTTTGATCGCCTTCGAGGGTCATAAAGGTCAGGACGATCGCGCCGTCGGCGAGCATATCGAGCTTTGTTGGTTCGGCGTGGTAGGCATCAATTTGTTTGAGCAGGTTGAAGAACCGTGATTCTTGTTGCATGACGCCGGTGGGATCAGAGCAATACATGCGTGTAGAGAGCACCTCGGTCATCTTGAGCCCGGCGTCTGCCTTGCGAACATAGCTGGCGGTGAACCGATTGCACCCCGCGTCGCCTTCGAGCCAAGTGTGTTGTTTGAAACTCAGGTTGATTGTGGTGCCTGTGATTGGGGCTTCGCCATCGATGGTGACCAGGTACCATTTTTCGCCTGAGATCCAAATCCAATCCTGCTCTGCTTGTTCGATGGCATTGACCATCGGGCGGGTATCGGTGCGTGGTTCGAGTTCTTTTTGTTTATCGGCACACCCATCGAGCATGGCGAGTGTGCCCAGAGCACAGATGGTCATCATGGTGATCTTTGGAATAGACATTGCTTGAGTTCCTGTTGATTGAAGTGCCCTCTCGACACTCATCATACGGCTTCACTCGCCTTGCGGTTCTGGCGAGGGCGATGGCTTGTCTGAATGGCTCTCTGATTCATCGGCGAGTGCACCCATTGAGGCGTCGTAAAGCTCGTGCATTTGGGCATTGGCGATTTTCTGGCCGATGAGTGATGACCAGTACATCACGGCGCCAATAGCAACGAGTACTGGGATAATCATGAGTGACTTGGGTGGCTTGTCCATCATCCACTGGGCGATGGCAAACATCGACGCAAAGAAGATCAGGGTGAGCAGCGAGATATACCCGAGCATATACCCGGTCCAGACGCTCGGGTTTGGGCTGAATCTTCCGTGGATGAGGGCGCTATCGGTGGTGTCCGTGTTTTTTTTGTGGACTTCGATCTGTAGCCAGGGCGACCAGAAGTGTCGCCGATCTGGTGGGATGACCAGCATGAGGTGTGTGCCCGCGATTCGTCCTTCGACTGGATAGTCCGCATCATCGAGCAATAGGCAAAGCCGATCGAT
>MAAC01018820.1_pt1 | contig 12673 bp, 6 predicted proteins | sample 1115981 | NCBI WGS metagenome assembly MAAC01 (sample SAMN04961126, study PRJNA320927) | seawater metagenome | isolation source: sample BD02T64 sea water enriched with oil for 64 days | place: USA:Gulf of Mexico | collected 2013-07-27 | reverse complement strand
GTTACACGCGTTGTGGCAGCCGTTCGAGACCAAAAACAAGACGCCGCTTAAGCGGTATCTTAAATTCAGTAATTAACTAAATCGGGAGATTGAGTGATGGCTCTATCTAAAGATGATATCTTAAATGCAATCGCAGAAATGAGCGTAATGGAAGTTGTTGAGCTCGTTGAAGCAATGGAAGAAAAGTTCGGCGTATCGGCAGCAGCTGCCGTTGCCGTTGCAGCACCAGCCGCTGGTGGTGATGCCGGTGCCGCCGCTGAAGAGCAAACAGAATTTGATGTTATTTTGGCGTCTATTGGCGACAAGAAAATCAATGTCATCAAAGCTGTTCGTGCGATCACAGGTCTCGGCCTGAAAGAAGCCAAGGCTATGGTCGACGGCGCACCGTCTGCTGTTAAGGAAGCCGCATCTAAGGAAGACGCAGAAGCTGCTAAGACGCAGTTGGAAGAAGCTGGCGCAACAGTCGAGCTTAAGTAAGTTTTTCGCCCTTTATGGCGAAAGTCTGATTATTCAGGCACAAAGGCTGGTGGGTTATCCCACCGGCCTTTTCCCGCTTACAGGATCTGCCTTTTAAAAAAGTAAGATTCTTTGGTCAAAGCGGCGCAATTGTAAGACGTTAATTATTCGCAAGGTTCACGAGTCGGGGAAACTATATGGCCTATTCATACACACAGAAAAAACGGATTCGCAAGGGCTTTGGCAAGCTTTCGCAGGTGATGGACCAGCCCTACCTGTTGGCAATTCAACTCGACTCCTATCGAAAGTTCACCCAGGATGGTGTTGCTGCTGCCGATCGTAAGCCTGCTGGCCTGCACGCAGCATTAAACTCCGTATTCCCGATAGAGAGCTATTCGGGCAACGCCCGCCTGGAATATGTTGATTACAAGCTTGGCAAGGCTGTTTTTGACGTCGAGGAGTGTAAATTACGGGGCGCCACATATGCCGTGCCCTTGCGTGTCAGAGTGCGCCTTATCTTAATTGACAAGGACTCTGCAAATAAGACCATCAAGGATATTAAGGAACAAGAAGTCTACATGGGTGAGATGCCCCTGATGACAGACAACGGTACCTTTGTGGTTAATGGCACAGAGCGAGTCATTGTTTCCCAGTTACATCGTTCCCCGGGTGTTTTCTTTGACCACGATAAGGGCAAGACACACTCATCGGGTAAACTGCTCTATTCAGCACGTGTGATTCCCTACCGTGGTTCCTGGTTGGATTTTGAATTCGATCCCAAGGATATGCTCTACGTGCGCATTGATCGCCGTCGAAAATTACCCGCTTCAATCTTACTACGTGCCATGGGTTATACCACGGTCGAAATGATTGCAATGTTCTACGATACTAGCGTCTTTCATTTTAGAAAAGACGGGGTAATTACCCTTGAACTCGAGCCCGCCAGACTGCGTGGTGAGATGTCCGCCTTCGATATCAAAGGCAAAAATGGCAAGCTCATCGTAGAAAGTGGCCGGCGCATCACTGCACGGCATATTCGCCAGCTTGAGAAAGACGAAATCACCGAACTAGATGTGCCTGCTGAGTATCTTCTTGGCCGCTCCTTAGCAAAGGACATCATCAACGAAGAGACCGGTGAAATACTACTCGAGTGTAATACCCTGATCAGTGAGGAAGTCCTTGAGCAGATACTTGATGCCAAGTTGAGTATCCTGGAAATTATCTACACTAACGATCTGGATTGTGGGCCCTTCCTGGCTGATACCCTGCGCATTGACGCGTCGCGAACCGAGCTTGATGCCTTGGTCGAAATATATCGCATGATGCGTCCCGGTGAGCCGCCAACCAAAGATTCGGCTGAAAACCTCTTTAAAAATTTGTTCTTCAGCTCCGAGCGTTACGACCTATCCGCTGTTGGTCGAATGAAGTTTAACCGCCGTCTGGGTCGCGACGAAATTGTCGGTGAAGGTACTCTAGCAAGAGAAGACATCGTCGATGTCTTAAAAGTCCTCGTTGGCATTCGCAACGGTCAGGGCGTCATTGATGATATCGATCACCTCGGCAACCGTCGTGTACGTTCCGTTGGTGAGATGGCAGAAAATCAATTCCGTATTGGCTTGGTTCGTGTAGAACGGGCCGTGAAAGAGCGCCTTTCAGTTGCAGAGTCCGAGGGCTTGATGCCCCAGGACATGATCAACGCCAAGCCTGTTGCCGCGGCGATGAAGGAATTTTTTGGTTCCAGTCAATTGTCTCAGTTTATGGATCAAAACAACCCTCTGTCAGAGGTGACACACAAACGTCGTGTATCGGCCCTCGGCCCGGGTGGTTTGACGCGTGAGCGTGCCGGTTTTGAAGTCCGCGATGTACACCCGACTCACTACGGTAGGGTTTGTCCGATTGAGACACCTGAAGGCCCGAACATTGGTCTGATCAATTCTCTGGCGAACTACGCGCGCACCAATGATTACGGCTTCCTAGAGACACCCTATCGCAAAGTCGTCGATGAGCTTGTTACCGATGAAATTGAATATCTGTCGGCCATCAATGAAAATGACTTCGTCATCGCTCAGGCATCGGCTACGATCAATGCGAAGGGCAGACTTATTGATGACCTGGTAACGGTGCGCCACCAAAGTGAAACCACCGTTAAGGTGCCTGCAGATGTGCAGTATATGGATGTCTCTCCGCGCCAGGTGGTATCGGTCGCGGCAGCACTGGTGCCCTTCCTTGAGCACGATGATGCCAATCGCGCCTTGATGGGCTCGAACATGCAGCGTCAGGCAGTACCGACATTACGCTCGGACAAGCCGCTGGTTGGTACGGGTATGGAGAGCATCGTAGCCGGTGACTCCGGTGTATGCGTGGTTGCCAGGCGTGGCGGCACAATAGAAAGTGCCGACGCAGGACGCGTTGTGGTACGTGTCCATGATGATGAAGTCGACAGCGGTGATGCCGGTGTCGATATTTACAATTTGACCAAATATACCCGTTCCAACCAGAACACCTGTATTAACCAGAAGGTAATCGTCGAGAATGGCGATGTCATTGCACGCGGAGATATACTTGCCGACGGTCCCTCCGTCGATCTCGGCGAGTTAGCTCTGGGGCAAAATATGCGCATCGCATTTATGCCCTGGAATGGTTATAACTTCGAAGATTCAATTCTTGTTTCTGAGCGTGTGGTCGATGAGGACCGCTTCACCACCATTCATATTCAGGAGCTCACCTGTGTCGCGCGTGACACTAAGTTGGGTGCCGAAGAAATTACGGCAGATATACCCAATGTTGGTGAATCGGCGCTGGCCCGGCTCGATGAATCCGGTATCGTTTACATCGGTGCCGAAGTGGGTGCTGGCGATATTCTTGTTGGTAAGGTAACACCCAAGGGTGAAACTCAGTTGACGCCGGAAGAAAAGCTTCTGCGTGCCATCTTCGGAGAGAAAGCCAGCGATGTAAAAGATACCTCGCTGCGTGTACCGGGGAGCACCAAGGGTACTGTCATTAATGTCCAGGTATTCACTCGTGATGGTCTCGAGAAAGACGCCCGCTCTCAGGCCATCGAAAAAACTGAACTCGACCAGTTCCGTAAAGATGTGAATGATGAATACCGCATCATGGAAAATGCCACCTTCCAGCGTCTACGTTCTGCTCTGGTCGGCAAGGCAGTCGTAAAAGCGTCCGAGTTGAATAAAGGTGATCTACTTTCCAGTAAAGTTGCCGAGACCTATACAGCCGAACAGTGGTTCAGTGTGCGCATGGACGATGATGAGTCCAATCAATTGCTTGCTCGTACCGAAGAGCAATTGCAAGAGCGTCGCAAGCTCCTCGATGAGCGCTTTGAAGACAAGAAGGGAAAACTTGAAACCGGCGATGACCTGGCACCTGGCGTTTTAAAAATTGTTAAGGTTTATCTGGCAATCAAACGCCGCATTCAGCCTGGTGATAAAATGGCGGGTCGTCATGGCAATAAGGGTGTGATCTCGGTGATTATGCCGGTCGAAGATATGCCCTACGACGAGCATGGCGAGCCGATTGATATTGTTCTCAATCCCCTTGGTGTGCCTTCTCGAATGAACGTTGGCCAGATTTTGGAAACCCATCTCGGGCTTGCGGCCAAAGGACTGGGCAATAAAATCAATCGCATGATCAAAGAACAGCGCAAGGTGGCCGAGATCAAGGGTTTCTTGCAGGAAATCTATGATGTCGGCGATAGTGCCAAGAAAGATGACCTCAAGCCCTTTACGGACAAAGAGATTATGTCTTTGGCCGGTAATCTTCGCGGCGGCGTACCGATGGCTACAGAGGTCTTCGACGGAGCTTCAGAGGCTGAAATTAAAGAGCTTTTACGTCTTGCTGGCCTTGCTGATAGCGGCCAAATGACCTTATATGATGGGCGCAGCGGTGACGCATTCGGTCGTGATGTCACCGTTGGCTATATGTACATGCTCAAGCTCAACCACCTGGTTGATGACAAAATGCATGCGCGCTCTACCGGATCCTATAGCCTTGTCACCCAACAGCCTCTCGGCGGTAAAGCCCAGTTTGGTGGTCAGCGCTTCGGAGAGATGGAGGTTTGGGCGCTCGAGGCCTACGGCGCAGCATATACCCTGCAAGAAATGCTTACAGTAAAGTCCGATGACGTAAATGGTCGTACTAAAATGTATAAAAATATTGTCGATGGCGATCATCGAATGGACCCTGGTATGCCCGAATCCTTTAATGTATTGGTTAAAGAGATTCGATCGCTGGGTATCAATATGGAGCTGGAATACGAATAAAGACGCTGTGCCCGTAAACGCAGCCGGGTGTTCGCACCCGGCTAGACAGCATCCACTGGAGGAAAGGTCTTGAAAGATTTATTAAATTTGTTGAAGTCCCAGGATCAACGAAGTGATTTTGAGGGTATTCGTATTTCGTTGACTTCGCCCGATATGATCCGCTCGTGGTCATTTGGTGAGGTAAAGAAGCCGGAGACAATCAACTACCGAACGTTCAAGCCAGAACGCGACGGTTTGTTCTGCTGCAAAATTTTTGGCCCCGTCAAAGATTACGAATGTTTGTGCGGCAAGTATAAGCGCATGAAGCATCGTGGCATCGTCTGTGAGAAATGCGGTGTCGAGGTTACTCTTGGCAAGGTGCGCCGTGAGCGCATGGGTCACATTGAGCTGGCCAGCCCGGTTGCCCATATCTGGTTTCTGAAATCACTGCCCTCGCGCATTGGTTTAATGCTGGATATGACGCTGCGCGAAATAGAGCGCGTCTTGTACTTCGAATCATTTGTCGTTGTCGATCCCGGCATGACCACACTTGAACGTGGTGAGTTGCTCACCGACGATCAGTACTATGAGTCCATGGAAGAGTTTGGGGATGAGTTCACCGCCCTCATGGGCGCCGAGGCAATTCAGGCGCTGATGAAGGACCTCGATCTCAAACATGAGATCTCTGAGCTGCGCGGAGAGATTCCCAATACAAAGTCTGAAACTAAGATCAAGAAATTTTCCAAGCGCTTAAAGTTGCTTGAAGCCTTTCAGAATTCCGGCAACAAGCCAGAGTGGATGGTGCTTGAGGCGCTGCCCATTTTGCCACCTGATTTGCGTCCTCTGGTGCCTCTCGATGGTGGTCGCTTTGCGACTTCTGACCTCAATGACCTCTACCGTCGAGTCATCAACCGTAATAATCGTTTAAAGCGCCTGCTTGAGCTCAACGCGCCCGATATCATTGTCCGCAATGAAAAGCGCATGTTGCAGGAATCAGTCGATGCCCTGCTCGATAACGGTCGTCGTGGTCGCGCCATTACCGGTTCCAATAAGCGCCCGCTGAAATCCCTTGCCGATATGATCAAGGGTAAGCAAGGTCGCTTCCGTCAAAACCTCCTTGGTAAGCGCGTCGACTATTCTGGTCGTTCGGTTATCGTGGTTGGCCCGACCCTGCGCCTGCATCAGTGTGGCTTGCCTAAGCGCATGGCCCTTGAGCTTTTCAAGCCCTTTATTTTTTCCAAGCTTGAGTCACGTGGTCTGGCAACGACTATCAAAGCCGCCAAGAAAATGGTTGAGCGCAGCGAAGCTGTGGTTTGGGACATTCTCGAAGATGTTATTCGTGAGCATCCGGTGCTTTTGAACAGAGCCCCGACGCTGCACCGTCTGGGTATCCAGGCCTTTGAGCCTACCCTGATTGAAGGTAAGGCGATCCAGCTCCACCCCTTGGTCTGTGCGGCCTACAACGCCGATTTTGACGGCGATCAAATGGCGGTGCACGTACCACTGACGATTGAAGCACAGCTAGAATCTCGTGCCTTAATGATGTCGACTAACAATATTCTGTCGCCCGCGAGTGGTGAACCGATTATTGTGCCGTCTCAGGATGTCGTCTTGGGTCTGTATTTCATGACCCGTGAGAACATCAACGTGCAGGGTGAGGGCATGGTCTTTGCCAACCTGAAGGAATTGTCGCGTGCCTTCTATGGCAAATGTGTCGATCTGCAGGCCAAGATCAAGATTCGTATTAGCGAATCAACAATCGGTGATGACGGTGAGTTGACGGAAAGTATTACACTGAAAGAGACTACCGTCGGTCGTGCCTTGCTGTGGGAGATAGTCCCTGCCGGCCTGCCCTACGACCTGGTCAACCAGCCGATGAGCAAGAAAGCCATCTCGCGGATTATCAACCAGTGCTACCGCGTGGTTGGCCTCAAGGCTACGGTCATTTTTGCCGATAAATTGATGTATACGGGTTTTGAATTCTCTACTCGCTCTGGCGTGTCCATCGGTGTAAATGATTTCATTATTCCCGACGCCAAGGCGAAGATCATTGATAGCTCCTACGCCGAAGTCGCTGAGATTGAATCGCAGTTTGCCTCGGGTCTTGTCACCCAGGGTGAGAAATACAATAAGGTCATCGATATTTGGTCCCGTGCCAACGACCAGGTCGCCAAGGCGATGATGGACGTTCTGTCTAGTGAATCTGTGGTCAACAGTGATGGCGAAACGGTTCAGCAGGAGTCTTTCAACTCGGTATATATCATGGCCGACTCCGGCGCCCGAGGCTCTCCCGCACAGATTCGTCAGCTCGCGGGTATGCGTGGACTGATGGCTCGTCCCGATGGTTCCATTATCGAGACCCCGATCACGGCTAATTTCCGTGAGGGCTTGAACGTACTGCAGTACTTTATCTCCACTCACGGTGCGCGAAAGGGTCTTGCCGATACCGCATTGAAGACTGCTAACTCTGGTTACCTGACGCGCCGTTTGGTAGATGTATCACAGGATCTAGTGGTTACTCAGGAAGATTGCGGCACAACTGAGGGTCTGTTGCTGACCCCAGTTATTGAGGGTGGTGATGTCATTGAAACCCTTGGTGACCGTATCCTCGGTCGCGTTGTCGCCGATGATGTATACAAGCCGGGTACCAAGGAAGTTGTAGTTCCGGCGGCTACGATGATCGACGAAGCCTGGGTGGATGCTATCGAAGAGGCGAGTATCGATGAGGTCTTTGTGCGATCGCCAATTACCTGTACCACTCGCTATGGTATTTGTTCGCGCTGCTACGGTCGTGACCTGGCGCGTGGGCACATCATCAACTCCGGTGAGGCTGTCGGTGTTATCGCCGCCCAGTCGATTGGTGAGCCAGGTACACAGCTCACTATGCGTACCTTCCACATTGGTGGTGCGGCCTCTAGAGCAACTGCAGTCGATAATATTCAGGTCAAGACGCAGGGTACATTGCGACTCATTAATGCCAAGGTTGCCGAGCGAGCAAGCGGTGAGTTAGTTACGGTGTCGCGCTCCTCTGAATTGGCTATTGCCGATGAAAATGGCCGTGAGCGAGAGCGCTATAAGTTGCCCTTTGGTGCGGTAATTAAAGTCAAGGACAGTAGTGCCGTTGCCCCGGGTGATGTGGTGGCGAACTGGGACCCCCACACTCACCCGATCATTACAGAAATTGCCGGTAAGGCCGTCTTCTCCGGTATGGAGGAGGGTTTGAGCATCAACCGCCAGACCGATGAAATGACAGGCCTGACCAGTATTGTGGTGCTTGACCCCAATGAGCGCCCTGCGGCGGGTAAAGACATCAAGCCCATGGTCACTCTGTACGACGAAAATGGCGAGGAGCAATTTTTTGCCAACTCCAAGGTGCCTGCACACTACATGCTGCCTGCCAACGCCGTTATTACCATCGAAGACGGGGCCGATATTGGCAGCGGTTCGGTGATCGCGCGTATTCCTCAAGAGGGCTCAAAAACTCGTGATATTACCGGTGGTTTGCCACGAGTAGCCGACTTGTTTGAGGCCAGAAAGCCCAAAGATCCTGCCATCCTGGCGGAGGTTAGCGGTACTGTAACCTTCGGTAAAGAAACCAAGGGCAAGCGCCGCCTGGTGATCACGCCCAACAATGGTGACGATCATTACGAGGCTCTGATCCCCAAGTGGCGCAATATGGGCGTCTATGAGGGTGAGAACGTCGAAAAGGGCGAGGTGATTTCCGAGGGTGCCTCTAACTCACACGACATTCTGCGTCTCAAGGGTGTCGATGAATTGGCGCGCTACGTAGTGAATGAGATTCAGGAAGTTTATCGCCTGCAGGGTGTAAAGATTAACGATAAGCACATTGAGGTTATCGTTCGTCAAATGCTGCGCAAGGTTGAAATTACCGAGATGGGAGACTCGTCCTTTGTTAAAGGTGAGCAGGTTGAATATAACCGCTTGCAGGAAGTTAACGAAGAGTTGGTCGCCGCCGATAAGATTCCTGCAAAATTCCAGCGTGTGTTGCTGGGTATCACCAAGGCATCCTTGGCAACGGACAGTTTTATCTCTGCCGCGTCCTTCCAGGAGACGACCCGTGTTCTGACCGAAGCTGCCGTTACGGGCAAGCTAGACAAGCTACGTGGTCTTAAAGAGAACGTTGTTGTGGGTCGTTTGATCCCGGCGGGAACCGGTCTTGCGTATCACGCCAAGCGTCGTAAAGACAAAGAAGCTGCCTTGAAGGATACAACTGTTTCCGCCAGCGACGTTGAAGCAGCGTTGTCTGAGGCTTTAAGCGTAGAAGACGAAAAGTAAGCACGGCGTAATATGGCTTGACTCTGGGAGGCGCGGTCTTTAGAATGCCGCCTCCCTGAGTTATAGGCCTCAAGACTCGCCTCACATTTAGGGTTGTAGAGCCTTCACAAGAGGGCCTTTTTATCAGGAGAATTATTGATGGCAACGATCAATCAGTTGGTTCGTAAGCCGAGAAAGCGAAAAATTGTCAAGAGTGACGTACCCGCACTGCAGGCCTGTCCTCAGCGCCGTGGTGTATGTACTCGTGTCTATACCACCACTCCGAAAAAGCCAAACTCAGCAATGCGTAAGGTTTGTCGTGTGCGCTTGACAAGTGGTTACGAAGTGACGTCCTACATTGGTGGTGAAGGCCACAACTTGCAGGAGCACAGCGTGGTACTTATTCGCGGTGGTCGTGTTAAGGATTTACCGGGTGTGCGTTATCACACTGTTCGCGGTAGTCTCGATACTTCCGGTGTTGACGGTCGTAAACAGCGACGCTCGAAGTACGGTACAAAACGTCCCAAGGGATAGTTTTTACCCAGTTAATTTAAGGTCGGCGCAAGCCGAGTAAGGCCGGACGGCATGCTGCCAGTTACCGGAATAACCTGAAGAGTAGAGAAGAATATGCCAAGAAGACGCGTTGTTGCCAAGCGAGAAATTTTGCCCGACCCCAAGTTCGGCAATACTACCCTCGCCAAATTCATGAACCACGTCATGGTCAGTGGTAAAAAAGCTATTGCTGAGCGCATTGTATACGGTGCCCTCGAAATGGTTGAAGAGCGCCTGAAATCAGATCCACTTGAGGCTTTCGAGCTGGCGCTTGAGAATATCGCGCCGATGGTCGAAGTTAAATCCCGTCGTGTGGGTGGTGCTACCTATCAGGTGCCCGTTGAAGTCCGTGCCTCTCGACGTGGTGCTCTGGCCATGCGTTGGTTGGTGGACCATGCCCGTGCACGAGGCGAGAAATCGATGGCGCAGCGACTAGCCGGTGAAGTGATGGATGCTTCCCAGGGCAAAGGTGGTGCCGTTAAGAAACGTGAAGATGTACACCGCATGGCAGAAGCCAACAAGGCCTTCTCCCACTTCAGGTTCTAATTACACCTGGCGGAACAAGCAAATCATAAAAAGGCGGCTATTTTTAATAGCTGCCTTTTGTGGTTTCAGGTGGTTCACTTTTAAAAAGTTAAGCCCATGGTTGTGGAGAAAGTTGTGGCACGTAAAACGAACATAAATCGATATCGAAATATTGGTATCGTAGCCCATGTCGATGCGGGCAAAACTACGACCACCGAGCGAGTGTTGTTTTACACCGGCATGTCTCACAAGATTGGCGAAGTGCACGATGGTGCTGCCACTATGGACTGGATGGAGCAGGAGCAGGAGCGCGGTATAACCATTACTTCGGCAGCAACCACCTGTTTCTGGAGTGGCATGGAGGGCCAGTTCGACAAGCATCGTATTAATATCATTGATACTCCTGGTCACGTCGACTTTACTATCGAGGTTGAGCGCTCACTGCGTGTCCTGGACGGAGCGGTAGTGGTGCTGTGTGGCTCGTCCGGAGTTCAGCCTCAGACCGAAACGGTCTGGCGTCAGGCCAACAAATATCATGTGCCACGGATGGTATTTGTCAATAAAATGGACCGTGCAGGTGCCGATTTCATGTCGGTTGTCGAGCAATTAAAAGAGCGCCTGGGTGCCAATGCCATCCCCTTGCAGATGGCTATTGGGGCCGAGGACGAGTTTAAAGGCGTCGTTGACCTGGTTAAAATGAAGGCCATTTTCTGGAGTGAGAATGATCAGGGGATGAGCTTCGAGTACGCTAATATCCCCGAGGACATGATCGGCGAGTGCGGCGAGATGCACGAGTTATTGGTCGAGGCTGCGGCCGAGGCCAGTGATGAGTTGATGGAAAAATACCTCGATACTGAGCAACTTTCCGAAATCGACATCAAACAGGGTATTCGAACTCGCACTTTGGCCAATGAAATTGTGCCCATTCTATGTGGTTCAGCCTTCAAGAATAAAGGCGTGCAGGCGGTGCTCGACGCTGTCATCGAATTTCTGCCCTCACCCGTCGAGGTTAAGCCCATAGAAGGCATACTTGACGACGAAGAGGCGAGTGGTGTGCGCCATGCCGATGATGACGCGCCCTTTGCGGCGCTGGCCTTTAAAATTGCTACCGACCCCTTTGTGGGTACGTTGACCTTTATCCGTGTCTACTCCGGCGTTTTGTCCCAGGGCGATGCCGTCTACAACCCTGTCAAAGGTAAGAAAGAGCGTGTGGGTCGCATGGTGCAAATGCATGCCAATGACCGTGAAGAAATAAAGGAAGTGCGCGCGGGTGATATTGCCGCTGCCATTGGCTTGAAAGACGTCACAACCGGCGACACCCTCTGCGCACTCGGCAATATTATTACTCTGGAGCGCATGGAGTTTCCAGACCCAGTGATATCTGTCGCCGTAGAGCCGAGATCCCAACCCGATCAGGAAAAGATGGGTGTGGCTCTGGGTAAATTGGCTCAGGAAGATCCCTCTTTCCGTGTTAAAACGGATGAAGAAACGGGTCAGACGATTATATCTGGCATGGGTGAATTACACCTGGATGTCCTAGTCGACCGCATGCGTCGGGAGTTTGATGTTGAAGCCAACATTGGCAAGCCGCAGGTCGCATACCGTGAGGCGATCCGCAATACCTGTGAGGTTGAGGGTAAGTTCGTGCGACAGTCCGGAGGTCGTGGCCAATATGGTCATGTATGGGTTAAATTTGAACCCCGGGAAAATGGTGAGGAAGGCCTTGAGTTCATCAACGAAATCGTTGGTGGCTCAGTCCCCAAAGACTACATTCCGGCAGTGGAAAAGGGTATTGCCGAACAAATGAAGAATGGTGTGGTGGCGGGATATCCCCTGCTGGGCTTGAAGGCGACACTGTATGACGGCTCCTTTCACGATGTTGACTCGAATGAAATGGCCTTTAAGGTCGCCGGCTCACTGGCGACGAAAAAATTAGTCGACGAGGGTGGCGCCGTATTGCTTGAGCCAACTATGGAGGTCGTAGTGGTGATGCCCGAGGAGAATATGGGCGACGTGGTGGGTGACCTCAATCGCCGCCGTGGCATTATTTTGGGCATGACGGATAATTCATCGGGAAAGGTTGTGACGGCGGAAGTACCTTTGGCCGAAATGTTTGGTTATGCCACCGATGTTCGTTCGGCGACTCAGGGGCGTGCAACATTTACTATGGAATTTCTTAAATACAGTGAAGCGCCACCAAATGTGGCGAAAGAGATTATTGCACGCAATGGCTAAAGACGAAGTTTGTGTGTGCGAAGAGGGGCGTCGGAACTACAGCGGCGTATTTGATGGGTATTCATTTTATTATTTTAAAGGAGAGCGGCAATGGGAAAAGAGAAGTTTGAACGTAATAAGCCCCACGTCAACGTAGGTACAATTGGTCACGTTGATCACGGTAAAACCACACTTACAGCGGCCCTGACACGGGTTTGTGCCGAAGTCTGGGGTGGCGAAATGGTTGCCTTTGACGGCATCGATAACGCCCCTGAGGAGCGCGAGCGCGGCATTACTATTGCCACCTCCCACGTTGAGTACGATTCTCCGATTCGTCACTACGCTCACGTCGACTGCCCTGGTCACGCCGACTACGTTAAAAACATGATTACTGG
>MAAC01016162.1_pt1 | contig 12678 bp, 7 predicted proteins | sample 1115981 | NCBI WGS metagenome assembly MAAC01 (sample SAMN04961126, study PRJNA320927) | seawater metagenome | isolation source: sample BD02T64 sea water enriched with oil for 64 days | place: USA:Gulf of Mexico | collected 2013-07-27 | reverse complement strand
GCCTATCCAGACAAACAGTCGTTATTAAACATGCACCCAACCAAAATATCTCCAGATAAACAGCCGGATGGAAGAAGCTCATTTGAAAAATCAAATGAAATAATGAGCAAGGGTTATTTAGAAAGCTCGAATTACTTTGAATGGACACACCTTAAATACGACGGTTCGCCAATTATGGTCGAAGCCATGCTAACCCCTGTCTCTATTAATAATGAAGACATGATTCACGTTATTTGGCGTGACCTAACGGATATAAATAAGCAAAAATCAGCTCTTGCTGACAGTGAGCAAAGGTATAAGTCTATATTTGATGATTCTGCTGATGCGACCTTAATTTTAGAAGCTGGGCGATTCACCAATTGTAATGATGCTGCTGTACAGATGTTTGGTTTTGACAATAAAGAACAACTACTAAGTACTAAAACTATTGAGCTATCGCCTGTTAGTCAGCCTGACGGGATTGAATCCATTGTGAAGGCTCGTGAGTGTATTGCTACTACTTACAACAAAGGTACTCATCGGTTTGAGTGGATGTATCAGCGCAAAGATGCCCAGACTTTTCCTGTTGAAGTCGTCATGACCGCCATCATACAAGGAGGCAGAAAGATAATACATTTTGTTATGCGTGATATTACTGAGTTTAAATCTCAACAAAGAGAATTAAGGAACTTAGCACATTACGATGTATTAACGGGCTTGCCGAATCGAGTGTTATTTGCAGATCGTTTTGCTTTAGCCATTGCTCATAGTAGACGTACAGAAACACAACTAGCTGTTTGTTTTCTAGATCTTGATAATTTTAAGCCCGTTAATGATGGTTACGGACATGGTATTGGTGATGAATTATTAAAACAGGTTGCTGCTCGGATCAGCGCAACTATTCGAGATGAAGATACTGTCTCACGCCAAGGTGGCGATGAATTTGCGCTGCTATTGGGTGAGTTAAAATCTTATCAGCAATGCGAAAATCTGATCAACCGTGTTCTATATACCTTGTCGGAGCCGTTTATCATTGGTGATAATACACACCTTATCGGCGCGTCATGCGGAATTACATTATATCCAAGCGATGATAATGACATTGATATTTTATTACGTCATGCAGATCATGCTATGTATGATGCCAAAATTTCGGGTAAAAACAGGTTTGCTTTTTTTGATGCCAATACTGAACTGTTATCACAAGAACATACGCACTTTTTAGCTCAAGTATCACAGGCAATTGACGACATTGAATTTGTGTTGTTCTATCAACCTAAGATCAATATGAAAACGGGTGAAATGTTTGGTGCAGAGGCACTAATCCGTTGGCAAAAACCTGAAGAGGGCTTGCTTTCGCCTGTTGATTTCTTGCCTAAAATTGAAAGTAGTCAAGTCATGGTCGATTTAGGTAATTGGGTGATTAATGCGGCCCTCACCCAGCTTGAACAATGGTGTAAAGAAGGTAAGCGTTGGGTTGTTAGCATTAATATTGATGCTTATCACTTTATGCAAGAAAGCTTTTTTGAAGATTTAAAACAGGCTTTAGAGAGGCACAGTGATGTGCCATCTGAATTATTTGAAATTGAAATCCTTGAAACTATTGCCTTTGATGACATGGCTAAAGTTTCTAAGCTTATTTATCGATGCCAAACATTAGGTGTTAGCTTTGCATTAGATGACTTTGGCACGGGTTATTCATCACTTACTTATCTTAAGCGGCTCCCAGTTCAGTGGCTAAAAATAGACCGAACTTTTGTGCGCGACATACTAGACGATGAAGAAGATTTTGCCATTGTGGAAGGTATTATCTCACTCGCAAAAGCGTTTAAGCGAGACGTTATTGCCGAAGGCGTAGAAAGCACAGAGCACGGGACAGCATTAATGGCATTAGGTTGTTATAATGCTCAAGGGTTCGGAATTGCTAAACCGATGCCCGCAGAGAGCGTTACAGAGTGGGATAGTAGCTATCAGCCTGATAAAATATGGACTCATCATGCGAAACTGGGTCTAATTGGAAACGAGCTGTAATTTTTATACTGACTTTGGTATTAAAAAAACCACTGTTGATAAAACCGAGTATTTAAATAAAGCCATAACGTTAGAGAGTAAAAAAGGAGTTGCTAATGTTTAACAAGCTAAAGGCATCGTTCCTCATAGAATGGAATCGTCTGTAGCAACATTAACATGCGAGAATAAGGTTCCGTGAACTTCGAAAACATCATCACTTGCTTTGATAAAGTATTAAGTAAATGCTCAATTAAAGGAGTGTTTCTTACTCTTTTACTTTTTACAACGCTGTCACTCATTTTTCTTTTTATTTTAGGCTTTGCCGAGGGCGCGCATTCAGGTTTGATCGATCAGTCGAGCCTTGCTTATTTGACTGGCGTTTTCATTGTTTTTTTTACGTTATTTCTGATATTTATTTATCGTCGTGTTTATTACCCCATTCGAGAGTTAAATAAGACAGCTTTACTTTTAAAGGGGGGCGATTTAACAGCGAGGTTAGCAAAAGCGGATGTATTACCGCCGGAGTACAGCAAGGTTTGGGATAACTTTAATGCCTTTGCAAAGAACAGCGAAACAACTATTCAAGAGCTTCAATTGATTTTTGATAATGCTGAAATTGGTATTACATGGGTTAAAAAACGTCACTATTTAACAGTTAACAATAAATTATTAGATATATTTGGTTATTCAAGAGAAGAGTTCATAGGGAAAAGTACCCGCCATGTTTATTGCAATGATGATGACTTTGAACGAGTTGCTGAAGGGTATGAGTTACTTTCTAGAGGAGAAACCTTCTCAATTGAAATTTTAATGTCAAAAAAAGATGGTTCGACTTTTTGGTGTAATTTAACAGGCCGAGGTACAGGTGGTACCGGCGATAGCTCGGTGTGGTTATTTGAGGATATTTCAAAAAGAAAAGTAGTTGAAGAAAAGCTCTACACAATGGCAAATTACGACCCGTTAACGACTCTTGCTAATAGAAATTTATTTAACATTTACCTAAAAGAGGCGATTGCTAAGAGCTTTCGACAAAAACGGTCTTTTGCCGTTATGTTTATTGATTTAGACCGGTTTAAACACGTTAACGATTCTTTAGGTCATGATGCGGGTGATGAAGTTCTTAGGCAGGTTGCCCTAAGAATGAGAAATGTTCTAAGAGAATCCGACATTATTGCGCGTCTGAGTGGGGATGAATTTACCATTATTATTGATGATGTTTCGAATACAGCGGGGCTTGAAACGGTCGCTAACAATATTTTAAACGAATTGGCTAAGGTCTTTCGTTGTGTGGATAGCGAGGTATATATAGGTGCTAGCATCGGCATTAGCCGTTACCCAAATGACTCAACAATTCTCAGTGATCTTATGAGTTTTGCTGACTCGGCCATGTATGTTGCAAAAAAATCAGGGCGTAATACATTTAAATTTTATTCGGAACACATAGGACTTAGTGCTGAAAAATTTACAACCTTATCGCAAGGGTTACATAAAGCCTTGGAGCGCGATGAGTTTGAACTTTATTATCAACCCAAAGTTGATATGAGAACGCGTGAGGTGATAGGGTGCGAAGCACTGATCCGTTGGAACAGTCCTAGCAAGGGGTTGGTATCACCCTTTGAATTTATACCGGTGCTAGAAGAGTCTGGTTTGATGGTTCAAGTTGGTGAATGGGTCATATTTGAGACCTGTCGAGCAATTAAAAAGTGGGAACATTTAGGTATTAACTTAGGGAAGGTCGCTATAAATTTATCTGGGCGTCAATTTGGAACGAAGTCTTTATTGGAAACAATCGAGCAAGTACTTCTGGAGACAGGGGTATCGCCCGAACAATTAGAATTTGAAATCACAGAAAGCTTAATGATGGACGATTCAACTCGAATTATTGATACATTAAATAGTATTCAAGAACTAGGAATACACATTGCTATTGATGACTTTGGAACAGGCTACTCATCGTTGGCGTACCTCAAGAAATTTCCAATTGATATTTTGAAAATTGACCGCGCTTTTGTAAAAGATATTACTGAAGATGAAGATAGCGCGATCATCGTTGATGCCATCATTGCCATGGCAAAACAGTTGAAACTTAAGACGGTTGCCGAAGGCATAGAAACAGAAGATCAATATGCCTTATTGGCGAGTAGGGGTTGTGAAATTGGGCAAGGCTATTTGTTTAGTCAGCCAGTTTCTTTTAATGAAATGGTGAAGCAGTTTCAAACTATTCTTAAATAAGCGGGTTTTAATGGTTTTTTATTGTCGGTGTAATTTTATAGACCCGACCGCTATAGTCATCACTTAGGTAAATGCTTCCATTTTTACCCTCCACAAGGTCTACAGGTCTGCCGATAACTGTGCCATCCGTTTCAAAACCAGTGATGAAATCTTTCTGTGCAATGTCTGTATCGCTGTTAAATGATAGAGCGATCACTTTATAGCCAGATTTCTTTGACCTATTCCATGAGCCGTGTAATGTCACTAATGCTATGTTACTTATTGTTTTATGGTTTCGCAGGAACAAAAGACTTAAAGGGGTGCTGTGGGCCGTCATTTGATGAATAGGAGGGATCATTGTTATGGCATTAGGTGGGCTGTCTGTAAATTTGGGGTCTGAGATATTATGGCCATATTTATAAGGCCAGCCGTAGTGATGCCCTATATTGAGCTGGTTTAGTTCTTCGACGGGGGTGTTGTCACCTAGATAATCTCGCCCAATATCTAAACCAAACATGAGGTTGCTGCTTGGTTGCCAATCAAAGCCAGTTGTATTCCTTAAGCCTTTTGCATAAATAATTTCATTTTTGCCGTCTAAATCATATTGTAGGATCGTGCCTCGCTTTTCAGATTGTTCAAGGCAAGCGTTACAGCTAGAACCAACACTGACGTATAGCTTGTTATCTGGGCCGACTTTTACAGTCCTTACCCAATGGTTACCACCACCTGGAAAGCTATTTCGTATGATGTAATGTGGTGTTCCTAGAAATTTACGCTGCTTGGCATCGTACTTAATTCTTAGCACAGCACTTGTTTCAGCGATATATAACCAGCCATTATGAAGGGTGACACCGTGTGGATGATCCAGACCCTGCAACAATAGTTTTTTACCGTCAGAACGACCGTCATTATTAGAGTCATTATAAACAAGAGTCAGTTCCCCAGTTTTTGGCCTTGAAACAATAAGATCTCCGGTGTTTGTGATAGCAAGAGCACGGACTCCAGTTAATTTATCGGCATATATTGAGAGGGAAAAATTGTTGGCAATCTTTAGTCTGCTTAGTATTTCTTCATCAGCAATAGAGTTAGCTAATTTAATGGGTGCGTTAACCGTGTACCTTTCGGGTAAGAAAAGCCAGAATAAAATACCGGCAATACACATGTATAAAAGGCTTTTAAGGTGCTCTTTCATGGTTTCTTAATCAATAGGCATTATTGAAGAAATTGATAAGTACGTTATTTTTGTTGGGCCAGGTTGCATGGGAGCCAGGGCCTTCGCAGTAAAAGGTTTTAGACGATGTGGGGCAATTTTTGTAGGAACGACAACCATTCGTGTCTGTCTCATTGAGTCCACTGTTGCATTGGTTGCAATTTGCCCACCAATCGGCTGCTTGCTTACCAAAGCCGCTGAAGTGAGAATCATCGGCGTTGTGGAAAACCATGACCGGCAGCGGTGCGGGGCATTTGTACTGTTTGAGACTCTCAGCATCCATGCCAGCTGCACTTGGGGCAATGGCCGTGGGTTTGTGTTCCGATGAGGGTAAGAAAGTAAGCGCATTGGTGATTGTTCCACCATCTGAATGCCCTGTGTAGTAAATGCGTGTCGAGTCTATACACCATTTTTGTTGTATGTCTTGAGGAATAGACGATAACTTATCAATGGCTTCAAGTGAAAGACGGATATTACTTGCATAAGCAATGATATAACCTGCCTCAGTTGCTTCTTTTGTAAGGTGAACGTGGTGCTCAGACTTTTTAGTGCTGGTGCCCGCTGGAGCAAATACGACAATAAGAGGGTGGGCGACGGTTGGATTGTAGTTAGAGGGTGTCCGGAGGTTGTACTTGGCTCCGGACACTGTTTTGTTGTTTTCGCTGATGCCTGCAAGGCCACTGTCTGCCTTGTTCGAACAGCTAGCCTTTACCGATGTTGGGTAGGCGTAACTCGCTGGCTTTAGTAAAGCGGGGTCAATCGATGGGGCGCGAAATTGAAAGAAGACGATTAACGCGACTAATAAAATCAATGTTGAGGTAATAAAAAATGAACGCATTTTTGATAACCTAGTTAGGATTTATTTAATTGAAACGCAGTGAGCCCAAAAATGTCAATTTACTTGATAACTTGATCAAGTTTCCCAGAATCGTAATGCAGCACCATCGTCTCTAGATCGATAGGCTTAATCTTTCCAGCTTGGCCAGATGTTCCAAAAGCGTTCATTCGAGCTTCACAAATACTTTGCATTGCATCGGTAGAGACAGCTAAGAATTTTCTAGGGTCAAAGTTCTTAGGGTTTTCTGTTAAATGGCGGCGAATAGAACCAGTGGAGGCTAAACGTAAGTCTGTATCGATATTGACTTTACGTACACCATATTTAATGCCTTGTTGAATTTCTTCTACTGGTACGCCATAGGTTTGACCAAGGTCGCCACCGAACTCATTAATGGTTTTTAACCAATCCTGAGGAACAGATGAGGAACCATGCATAACAAGGTGGGTATTAGGTATGCGCTCATGGATTTCTTTGATACGTTGAATAGCAAGCGTATCGCCCGTTGGAGGCTTAGTGAATTTATAGGCGCCATGACTTGTACCAATCGCGATGGCCAAGGCATCGACACCTGTTTTTTTAACAAAGTCAGCCGCTTCTTCAGGGTCCGTTAGCATTTGCTCGTGGGTTAATATACCGGATGCACCAACACCATCTTCTTCACCGGCTTCTCCAGTTTCTAGTGAGCCTAAGCAACCAAGCTCGCCTTCAACTGAAACACCGCAAGCGTGCGACATTTCGACAGTTTTTTTCGTTACCTCTACGTTATATTCATAACTGCTAGGCGTTTTACCGTCAGCTTCTAAAGAGCCATCCATCATCACTGAGGTAAAGCCTAATTGAATAGAACGTTGGCAAATAGCAGGGCTTGTGCCGTGGTCTTGGTGGAATACAACGGGAATGTGTGGATATTGCTCAACGGCCGCTTGGATTAAATGCCTTAAGAATGATGATCCAGCATATTTTCTAGCACCAGCAGAGCCTTGAATAATAACTGGGCTATTGGTTGCGTCTGCCGCTTGCATAACAGCGTGAACTTGTTCCATGTTATTGGCATTAAAGGCAGGTACGCCGTAGTTGTTTTCTGCAGCGTGGTCGAGTAATTGGCGTAGAGAAATTAAAGCCATTTGAAATCCCCTTATTTCTAGGTAAGTTGTTTGATGACGAATCAATGCAATTCGTTTGTTTGCTTAGTTTAACTTTTCTAAGAGAGGGTTTCTATTTTAAATAAGCTTTCAGGCATAAAAAAGCCACTACCTTTCAGTAGTGGCTTTTTAAATTAGCTTAATTAAAGAAGCTTATTTTTTTGGTGTTAAAGCAGCCGTACTTTCTTTAACGATGTTTAATACTTGCTCGTTATAGGCTTTAGTGTCTTCGAATAAAGCTTTGCTATCAGCAACAACTTTTTCAAGACCTGACTGAGCAAGTTCAACTTGTTCTTTAGCGAACACGTTAAGCGCGTCAGCGTCTTTGATGTTAGTAGCCGCTTTAATGCGAGCTTCAGCTAATGCAGCATAGTTTTTAGCCGCTTCTTGTTGAGCAGCAGCCATTTTTTCAAACTGAGCTTTGTTTAATTCGATTAATTTAGTGATAGGTGCAGCAAATGCATTAAAGTCATTCATGTTGTTTTTCCATTAGGGTTTGTTTAAGTTGAATGCAGTATAAACGTTTTTATATTGCAGTGCAACATTTTACTTGAATTCCCGGTTCCATAAAATGATGTTAATCAAATTTAGCGTAAAGAAAAATATTACTTCTTCGACGTTTCTTTTTCGATTTCTTTCTTCAGCTGACTTGTGCTTTCTTGAAATAATTGAATAACCTCAGCGTTATAGCCAGTCATTGCTTCAAACATAGAGCGGCTATTAGCAACCATTTTTTCGTAGCTACTTTGAGCTAATGCCATTTGATCGGTGACGAAACTAGCCAATGCGACAGGATCCTTAATATCGGAGGCCGATTGCATACGCTGTTGGACGAGGGTTCTATAATCTTCGGCCGCTTTCTTCTGAGTCGTCATCAGTGTGTCAAAGTGTTGAGTGTTTAACTCAACAAGTTTTGAAATAGGTTGGGTGAAACCGTTTATGTTTTTAACCATCGTTATCTCCATTATGTATGATTGAGTGCTAACCGTTAAACACCTTGCGAATGCTTTTTTGTATATCCATGGCCGCTTGTCGTGGATCTTGGGCGTCACGAATTGGGCGGCCCACAACAATATGGTCAGCTCCATTGTCGAATACCCGGCGAAACGACCAAGAAATTTTGCCCTAGCGAGTCTCGAAGCCCGGGAGCTTCTAGGCCGGATGAAATAACACCATCACAGCCAAGTTCAATGGCACGTTTTGCCCGTGAAGTAACCAGTTTTTCTACATCACAATCAAAGCCTAAATCATCCAGGTCGCCGCGATCTAGACTCGTTAACACAGTTACAGCGAGAACTTTTAGCTCACCTTTTTGCTCTGCGGCGGCTTGCATAATGGCGTTATTTCCATGAATGGTGACGAAGTCTACCTTTTTATCGCTGAGCTGCTTAACTGCACGACCGACGGTGGCGGGTACGTCGAAGAACTTGAGGTCGACGAAAATACGTTTATTTTGTTCGTTCAGCCAATCAATCAGCTCAAAATAATTACCCGACATAAACAACTCGAGCCCTACTTTATAGAAGGACACACTGTCGCCAAGAGTGGTAACCAGTTCTTTAGCAGTAGAAAAATCGGGTACGTCTAAAGCAACGATGAGACGTTCATTAACAGGAATTGGCTTGTTGGAAATCCATGACATGATGTGTCACTCCATAAATTTAATTAATAATGAGCATTATAGCGAGGTAGGGAGCGTGTGCCGATGGAAATTTTAAGTGAGTGGCATTAAAGGTAATATCTGAGTTTTAGACTATGATGTAGGCTAATAGGCGAATCAATATGAAAACATACTAACTTCCATCACTGTTAGGTAATTGGGTAAAGCCAACTAAAAGTAACGACTAAATAATGGATGAAAAGAAAGAAAAAAAGGGATTAGCCCAGCAGCTCAATGTAGCGTTTTTGCTGGGCGTGATTTTTTTGTCGATCGCATCATCGGCATTTATTTCCTATGTGACATATGAACGAGAGCGAACCGCTTACATTGATCACGGTAAAGCGGTTACGAATGCATTAGCAAACCAAATGTTTATCCCTTTCTCAGGAAGTACCGAGGAGCTGTTTAGTTATTCGTTCCAGTCGTACAAGGGGTTCCAAGGAGTACAGAAAATTGTCTTATTCGATGAGGAATTCAGAGAAATATTTGCTATAAAAAAGGGTAAAGATTACGAATTAATTAATGGTTGGCAAGACGTTAATTCTAGGAATGCTAAATTTGAGCGAGAAACAGAACATGCGTTTTATTTTACGGCACAGATAAATAAGGCTAGAGATAATTCAGTTAATTATTTGATGGTTATACTCAATAGTCCGTCAGTAGGTGCGTATGCCGAGGCAATATTCTTTAGCAATGCCGCAATCATTGTTTTTATAGCATTGATTTTGTTGCTTATTCTTGGTTTGTTGATTAAGCGCCTAACCAAGCCTTTAGAAGATTTTTCATCGATTATGATTCAAGCGGCATCTGGTGAAACTGGAATCAGGGCGCATCACGATGCCTCTGCCGAACTTAGTCAGATGTCTGAATCATTCAACCAAATGATGGGAGTGATTGAGAAAAGAAGTGTTGATCTTGAAAAGTCGAGAGATCAAGCGGTACGAATGGCTAAGATTAAATCGGACTTTGCTGCCAATGTTAGTCATGAGATTAGAACACCACTTAATGGTATCTTGGGCATGATTAATTTGTTGAAGGAAATGGGCTTGCCACGACATCAGCATGAGTACCTTGAAGTGGCGAGTAAGTCTGGAGATTCACTTCTTCAAATGATTAATGATGTGCTGGATTTTAGTAAAATAGAGTCTGGTCATTTTGAATTAGAGCTTAAAGATTTAGATTTGCGATTGCTGTTAGAGCAGGTTGCATTGCTGTATGCAGAGAAAACGCAAGTAAAAGACATAGAACTTTGTTTAAATTTGCCCACCAAGGATGTGCTGTTTGTTCGGGGCGATTCGACTCGTATTCGCCAAGTGATGAGTAACTTATTGAATAATGCGATTAAGTTTACAAAGTTTGGTCATATTGCATTAGCCGCACGAGTGGTTTCGCATACCAATGGTCGCTCACTGATAGAGATGACTGTAAGTGATACAGGTATTGGTATTCCAGAAGAGGCCTTAGAAGATATTTTTAGGCCCTTTGGCCAGGTGAACGCCGAAACATCTAACGAATATGGCGGGACAGGCTTAGGGTTAACGATTGTTAGTCAAATGACAAAGTTAATGGGGGGCTCTGTTTCTGTGACGAGTACACTCAACGAAGCTTCGTGCTTTAAAGTCTTGTTACCGATGAAAACTCATCGTATTGCCTTTGGAGAGCAGCCGGATGAAGTTGAATTATTGGCAGGAAAAAGGGTTTTATTGGTTGAGCCATTCGAAGAAACAAGAAGCTATCTTCAAGGGATGTTTAAGGCATGGGGGGTTTCTTGTCAAACAGTCGAAAGCCTAGATGAAGCGGTACTTAATCTAAACCTCGAATTACACTCAATGGGTGTTCCAGATGTTTGTTTATTTAACGTTGATTACAGTTCGGGGGATATGACCAGCTTTTTAGCTAACTTTAAGAAGAATGAGCCTTTTGCCGATATTAAATTGATTCCAATGGTTAGGTTTGGTAGTAAGGTCAGCGCCATTGATGACTCAGGCACGCTGATTTCAAGCTCAATTGATCGCCCTGTTCGTTATGAAAAACTAAGGATGACATTGCTGGATGTTTTTGCTGGTAATAAAGAGCGCGCGCACGAAAAAATAGAGAGAAAAATTAAGACAAACGACATTTTACGAGGTTTAAAGGTCTTGGTTGTTGACGATAATGCAACGAATCGACTCGTAGCAACGGCAATGCTTGATGAGCTGGAAGTCTTTTCTGATGTTGCTGAAAATGGCCAAGAAGCGTTGAATGCGTTTAAAGCGAATAACTATGACCTCATCCTGATGGATTGTAATATGCCTGTTATGGATGGTTATGAGGCTACGCGGGCGATTCGTGCACTAGATGCAGGCCTGAAACAGCCTGCGATTATTGCGCTGACGGCAAAGGATAAGCAAGCTGACTTAGATAGCTGCATTAATAGTGGTATGGATGACTATTTGTTGAAGCCATTTAAGTTGTTGCAGCTATTGGAAAAGCTTGAAAAAGTATTTGGCCTACCTTTAACGGATGGCCAGTTATCCGATATAGAACTTGAAGAGTCAGATGGGTCAGTGATTGTAGACTCTGTGTTTAACGAATTGGTAGCGAACACAGGTAGTGGCATTCAACAAATTGTTCAATCATATTTATTAGACTCGCCAATTTATATTGTGACCTTAATTGCAGCAATGGAAGCAGGCAATACGACAAAATGCTTAGATTTGGCGCATAAAATTAAAGGCAGTTCTCGTAATTTAGGCGCTGAATGCCTAGTAGAGGTTTGTGTAGAAATAGAAGAGTTTTGGTCTCAGAAAACAATTGATGAAAGCGCAATAGCACTGTTAGTAGAACGCTTAGAGTCTGAATTTTCACTGGTTGAGGCTAGTTTGAATAGTAAATTGGCAACATTGAAAATATCGTCAGAAGGCCAAATGAAACGCAATAAAGAAGTTGTGTTGATTGTTGATGATGATCAAAGTACGCGAATGACGGTAGCGAGTGTTCTTGAGCGTGAGGGCTATCAAGTTGAGTTGGGTTCTAATGGTCGCGATGCGGTTAGGTTGTTTGAGATACTAAGACCAAACGTTATTATTATGGATGCCATGATGCCGGTTAAAAATGGCTTTGAGGCATGTAAGGAAATTAAAGGAATGCCGGGTGGCGAGAGTGTGCCAGTTCTTATAACGACGGCGTTAGAAAGTGAGAAATCCGTGGATTTAGCCTTTGAAAGTGGGGCGGCTGATTTTGTGCCTAAGCCGATTAATTTGTCTGTTTTAAGGCAGCGGGTTAGGCAGTTACTGGCTAAACAATCTGCAGATCAGCACGTGCATAAGTTGGCGTACAAAGATGCGCTAACGGGCTTGCCGAATAGAACCGCCTTTGTCGAGCAGTTTCAACAAGAATTGGAACACGCTAAAAGAAACGGGACAAGAACAGCTATCTTCTTTATCGACCTTGACCGCTTCAAAGACGTTAACGACAGTTTGGGCCACGAGGCTGGAGATATTCTCCTTAAAGCCTTGTCTGGCAGGTTAATTAACTGCATTCGATCTGGCGATATGCTGGCCCGGATTGGGGGTGATGAATTTGTTGTTGTCTTGAGTGACATGGCAGATGATGCAACGCCAGATCAGGTGGCTAGGGCGATGCTTAC
>MAAC01016866.1_pt1 | contig 12683 bp, 11 predicted proteins | sample 1115981 | NCBI WGS metagenome assembly MAAC01 (sample SAMN04961126, study PRJNA320927) | seawater metagenome | isolation source: sample BD02T64 sea water enriched with oil for 64 days | place: USA:Gulf of Mexico | collected 2013-07-27 | reverse complement strand
TTTAATTTAATTTGTTTTTAACTATTTATTATAAAAAAATGAGTGAGATAGCAACACCGTTAACAAAAATAATAGGCTTGGGGGATTCTTTATTTAGGGGGATTATCAATGTTATTTGATTATAAAGAAATCTTCTATTTAGGGGATAGAATACTATATTATCTTATGTTTCACGGCATATATTGCTAGGCCCACTACATTTTTTTTATTTAATTTTTTTAATAAACTTTTTCGATACGTCTCTACCGTATTCTTACTTAATAATAATTTTTCTGCTATTTCTGGTGTACTAAATTCTTTTGCCACCAACTTTAACACTTCTAATTCTCTGTCGGTCAAACTATCATCAGACTTTGCACCGGGTCTTGTTCCTTTTAAAACAGCTTGTCCTGTAAATAAATTAAACAACCCTTCCCTTACATCGTCACTAAAATATGATTCTCCACTGTAAACAGCTCTAATTGCTTTCAGAATATGTTCTCCTGCACTTGCTTTAGAAATAAAACCATCAGCACCATACGTTGTCAATTCTTTTACCAACTTGGCATCGTCATAACTAGATAACATGATAATTTTTTGATGTAGTTTCTTTTTATGAAACCTTTTCAACACCTCTATACCATCTAACTCAGGCATGTTAATATCTAACACCAAAATATCTGCTTCGTTGGTTTTAAACCAATCTAAAACCTGCACACCTGTTAATGAGTGTCCAACAACTTCAATATCTTTATCAGTATTTAACATCGCAACGATTCCTTCTATTAGAATCATGTGATCATCTGCGACATGAACTTTAATTTTTCCTTTCATAATTAATTACTTTACAAATTTACATTGCTTTTACAGTCTGTACAATACCCATTTATGGGGTATTTTCACCTCCCCAAAAACGGTGAGTCGACTCACCGAAAACAGTGAGGAGGCCTTATCACCGAAAACAGTGAGAACAAAATCACAAATTACTAAAGAGCAACCAGTTACAACCGAATAGAATATCCCAAAAATGGGTGCCATAAAACCTCGAAAATAATACTTTCGTAATTTATTTAAATTTTTAGTTTTAAAAAAACGCCTATATATGCGTACTATCAAAACTGTTTTTTGTTTTATAAAAATAAGGGGGGAAGTAAAAAACCGAGAAATGATCCTCGGTTTTTTTCGCACTAAATATACTAAGATGTTAGGTTTATCTTAATCTATCCACAGATTTGACAAGATCTTCATCCTTCTTAATTGCTTTATTTGCTATAACTAGTAGCAAAACCACAATAATAGGTAAGAACATCCCAATACCCTTCTCAGAAACCGAAGTTTCTCCAGATACAGTTTGCGAAACGAAAATAAGAACACCTAATAAATAGAGGTTAACTAACATATTAAGTCGGCCTAATACAAATTGCAATTGCCTATTCTTAAATAAGAATATAGAAATCACAGATAACAACGCCGAGATTAAAAATGAAAATAATATTGTTTTATGAATAATTACTGGGTCAGAAATTAAATCGGCAGCAAAAACTACCTTTTGTGACTTTTCCGTCCAGATATTGAATACAAATATCAAACCGCCAGAAATTAATGCGGCTACTAATAAGTATAGAGATTGTATTCTTTGAATCATTTTCTGAAATTGATAAGCAAAAGTAAAACTTTCTTTTTTCTAAAAGAAACTTTGTAGTTAAAAATAATTATATATATTTGCTAGCATAATTCAACTACACAATCGTATTGTTCAGTACTTTACAATACAAAATCAAAAAAGTATAATCCAAATCGTTCTTAAATTTTAAGAACAAATCTTCATAAAATTAATTTAACAACCTAAGAATGTTCGAAATCACAGAACTAAAAGCAAAAACACTTGTAGAATTACAAGAGATTGCAAAAAATATTGGCTTATCTAAAACAAGTCAATTAAAAAAACTAGATCTTGTTTATCAAATCTTAGATACACAAGCCTCAAACCTTGCCAGTCAAGAAAAACCAAAGGCCGAAAGACCAAAGAGAAAAAGAGTTGTAAAGAAAGTTGTTCATAGAGACAAAAAAGAGACTCCGGTTGCTTCTGAACCAAAAGAAGAAGTAAAAGAACCTATTTCTGAAGAAGTAAAAAACACTCCGCAACAAAAGAAGAGACCAGAAGTTAGAGACACTAAATCTAAGACTCCTTCAAAAGTGATAGCTCCAGAAACCGCAAAGGCTCCTGAAGCAACTAAAGACACTGTTTCAGAAGTAAAGAAAGAAGCAACGACTGAGCACAAAAAACCTGTCCATACTAATCAAAGACAGAAAAACAACAATCCAAATCAGAATCCTAACCAGAATAAAAACCGCAACAACCCTCAACAAAAAGAGAAGGTTGCTAAAGGGAATAAGAGTAATACGCGCTATAAAGATCCTGATTTTGAGTTTGACGGAATTATAGAAAGCGAAGGTGTTTTAGAAATGATGCCTGATGGGTATGGTTTCTTACGTTCTTCTGATTACAATTATTTATCATCACCCGATGATATTTACGTTTCTCAATCTCAAATAAAGTTATTTGGTTTAAAAACTGGTGATACTGTAAAAGGAAATGTTCGCCCTCCTAAAGAAGGAGAAAAGTACTTCCCTTTAATTAGAGTTTCAAAAATCAACGGATTAAATCCAAACGTCGTTAGAGACAGGGTCTCTTTTGAACATTTAACGCCATTATTTCCTGAAGAGAAATTCAACTTGGCCGAAAAAGGAAGTTCGTTATCTACAAGAATCATCGATTTGTTTTCTCCTATTGGAAAAGGACAACGTGGTATGATTGTAGCACAACCAAAAACAGGTAAAACAATGCTTTTAAAGGATGTTGCCAATGCTATAGCTGCAAATCATCCAGAAGTATATCAAATCGTTTTATTGATCGATGAAAGACCAGAAGAAGTTACAGATATGCAACGTAGTGTACGTGGAGAAGTAGTTGCTTCTACATTTGATGAGCCTGCAGATAAACATGTACGTGTTGCTAATATTGTATTAGAAAAAGCAAAACGTTTGGTAGAGTGTGGTCATGATGTTGTAATTCTATTAGATTCTATTACTCGTTTAGCAAGAGCTTATAATACAGTTGCACCAGCATCTGGTAAAATATTATCTGGAGGTATTGATGCAAATGCACTACACAAACCAAAACGTTTCTTTGGAGCTGCAAGAAATATTGAGGGCGGTGGTTCTTTAACAATTATTGCAACTGCTTTGACAGAAACTGGTTCTAAAATGGACGAAGTAATATTCGAAGAATTTAAAGGAACTGGGAATATGGAATTACAGTTAGACAGAAATATTTCTAACAGAAGAATTTACCCTGCTATTGACTTGATTAAATCGAGCACACGTAGAGATGACTTATTGTTAGACGCCAAATCAGTACAAAGAATGTGGGTATTGCGTAAGTATTTAGCAGATATGAATCCTGTAGAAGCAATGGAGTTTATCAACGAGAGAATTAAGTATTCGAAAAACAATGATGAATTCTTAATCTCTATGAACGGATAACTTAGTATCTATAAAAAGTAAAAAACCTCGTTAAATAACGAGGTTTTTTTAGTCCATAATTTAGCGTATAAAAAAAACCGAATCTGAATAGATTCGGTTTTTTAATTTTATAAAGCTCTTTTTAGTTTACACCGTAAAAAGTATTTCTGTTATCTTCTATGTTTGCAGCTTTCTTAATTGCTTCATACATAGCTCCTGTTTGTTGTTTTCTACCATCTGCAATTCTTTTTCTATAAGAATCATAGTTCGGTAAATTTACAGGAAGTTCTCTTTTTGTAACCACAAAAGCAAAAACTCCTTTGTTACCATCAACATTGGTGTACACAGTGTTTTCTTTTGCTGTAGACATAGCACCAACCACTTTAGGCTCAAATCCAACTCCGGCCAACATTGGTGTTAGTAAACTAATTGTAGATGCAGATTTAACCGTTTGGTTGTTTGTTGTTGCAATAGCCTCTAAAGTAGACCCAGCCATTTTAGTATTGATAATTGCAGCTTTCTTTTCATTTACTAAAATAGGTCTTACAATTGGTGCGGCCTTTGCTGCCGACATCAATCCTTTTTCAGTTGTATTAGTCAAAATTGCAACTACATGCCCACCAGGAATATCAAATCTCTTAAAAGAACCTATTTCTGTTTCTGAGTTAAACACCCATGAAACGATACTTCTTTCATTTCCGATTCCAGGAACACTTTCATCCAACGCTTTTAAACCATTACCTACAGAAGAGACCAACCCTTTTTCTTTTACTATATCATCAAATTTCTTTCCGTTAGACAACTCTAAAGAAAAGGTTTCTGCATTTTGAAAAATAGTGTTTTCTGTTTCTTGTGAAGCAACAATTTCTTTAGCATAGGTAGCTAATTTAACCGCAGCTTGCTTGTTTTTGCTTTCGTCTAATCTAATTACTTGGTAACCAAATTTAGATTTTACAACTTTTACAGTTGCTTTTTTACTGAAGAATAAGAAGTCAGCAAAGTCTACATCAAAATTTTGAGAATATGCGATGTCTTTTGTAATCCAACCAATATCTCCTCCTTTATCTTTTGTTCCGTCAGGATTAATTTCACCAGCAATTGCTGCAAATTTCTTTTTACTTCTCCTTACCAATTTAAAGATGCTATCAGCAGATTTTTTTGCTTGCTCTTCTGTTTTGGTTGTAGTTGCATTCGCTGAAACAGAACCAATAAAAGGAATTAAAATATGCGCTCCCTTAACTGAGTCTGGCATTTGAACAACCTCTGTTATTTTAGAAATTTTAAAATGTCCTCTATCTTTATAAGGTCCAAAAACATCTCCTTTATTTCCGTTAAAAACGGCATCAGCAATTGTTACTGAAACTGTATTTTTAAAATTGTATTTTAAATCTAAAGGTAGATCAGAGTCATTATCAATAAAGAACTCTTTTACATTTGTTGTATTCTTTAATCCTTTAGAATTATCTGAATCACTTAACAAAGCAGTAACCTCATTTTTAATGGCTTCTTCATCTTCTGCAGTTGGCAAAATATTAAATCTTACTGTTTTAATATCTCTAGATGCTTCAACTTTAAAATTAGAAGCATGTGCTTTTACATAGGTATTAATTTCAGATTTTTTAATTTTTATTAAACTATCAGAAACTGAAGCGTAAGGAACATATACAAACTGAGAAGTAATCTTAGTGTTGTCGTTTAAATACTGCAATTCGCCCTCTTTCAGCGAAGATCCTAAACCAGCAGTAATTAAATTATTATAGGTAGTATTTTCTAAATTACTTTTAATCTGAGCCATGTAATTAGTCCAAGCATTCCATGTTGCTTTTTGGCTAGAATCGTCTTTTATAGTTGCTAAAAATTCTTTTAACTTCCCTTGGTCAAACAAACCTGCTTCGTTCTGATACGTTGGATCGCTTTTTATTGATGGATTTTCAATAAGAGCATTCCAAACATCAGATTCTCCAACTGTTATACCAGCTTGAGCTAATTGGGTTTGATAAATTTTCTCTCTAACTAAGTTATTCCAAACAGTTTTAGATGCTTGCATATCCGTAATTCTGTTTCCAGCTTGCGCTTTATAAGCTTCTACAGCTTCGCTAAATTCTTTTCTAGAGATTGTTTCATCGCCAATTTCTCCAACAGTATTAACTTTGGTTGAATTGAAAAAATCTTGAATACTTGAAGGATCTAATACAAAAGCGAATAAAGCCAATCCTATTACAAGGATTAGAGCCATTGAGCGCTCTCTAATTTTAGATAAAATTGCCATACGTTGTTTATTTTATTTACAGTGAGCGAAAATACAATTTCGTATCAAATAATGCAACCGCTAGAGCACAATTATTTAGAGCAATTTTAAGATTAAGAAAACTACCCTTCTTTGTCGGTTCGTTTAAAGCTAATTTCTTCAATTTTAGATGAGCTTACCTTGGTGATTTTTATGGTAAAGTTTTCAATGGCTATTTCTTCACCTAAAATTGGTATGTTCTCTGTATAGTTTATGATATACCCTCCTAATGTTTCGTAAGCTTCTTCTTTAGGAATATCTAATTCGTACTCTTCGTTTAGATAATCCACCTCCAGTCTTGCAGAAAATAAAAATTCATTTTCAGTAATTTTTTCTTCTAACAATTCTTGTGAATCGTGTTCATCTTCAATTTCACCAAACAACTCTTCAACAACATCTTCTATAGTAATCATACCAGATGTACCTCCATATTCGTCTAATACAATGGCAATACTTTTTCTTTTTTTTATTAAACTGTTTAAAACATCATTAATAATCATCGATTCTGGCACAATTTCAATTGGCAATAGTATTGACCGAATTGTTTTTGGCTTTTTAAACAACTCAAAAGCACTTACATACCCAATAATATCGTCTAAAGAGTTTTTATAAACTAAAATTTTTGAATACCCAGAATCAATAAATGTTTGCTTTAAATTGTTTACTTTTTCATGAATTTCTATTGCCATCATTTCTGTTCTTGGCACCATGATCTCTCTGGCTTTCACTTTATGAAATTCTAAAGCGTTTTGAAAAATTTGAATTTCAGAATCAATTTCATCATTAGAATTATTGGTCTCCATTTGTTCTGAGATGTAGTTACCTAACTCTTCTTTACTAAATTCTTTTTGCTCTTCATCTTTATTGGTTTTAAAAAAAACGCGCAATAAAAAATCTGAAATAACGGTAATAACCCAAGAAAAGACTGAAAATGTAACATAGAAAATGTACGCTGGAATCACAAAAAAGCGAAGTGCCTCGTTTGCGTAAATTCTGAAAATTGCTTTGGGTAAAAACTCAGCCGTTATTAAGATTACAATTGTAGAAACAACCGTTTGTACAAATAAAATTGAAAACTCATTCCAAGAATGTACAGGCAAAAAACGGATGATAAAATCACCCATATAGAAACTATAAACAACCAACGCTATATTGTTACCCACAAGCATCGTTGTTATAAATTTAGAAGATCTACTAGTTAGCTTTCTTAAAATCTTAGCAATAAAGCCTTCTTTCTTTTTCTCTAATTCTATATGTAGTTTATTCGCGGAAACAAAAGCGATTTCCATTCCTGAAAAAAAAGCTGAAAGTAAAATTGAAATAACAATGATTGTTATTTGTGTCTCCATTTAAAGTATTAATTCTTATTTCTTGTTTCTACTTTTTTTCTAAAAAATCTTTTTAAGAAAAACACTAAGGTAATAAAAACAGCAAAACCAATCATAAAATATGACTTCTCACGATCATCATTCCATCCAAAAAAAGCTTCAATTAAGAAGATGACTGCAATTAGTAAGTAGCCGTATTGTAAAAATTTCCAAAGTTTGTTCATTCTTTAATCGTTAGTGGTTATAAAATCTCCTGTAATTTTTTTAGCAATATGTTTTGACAAATCTTTTTTAGACTCAAAACCTACTCCATGAATTGTATCTGTTATCGTTGTTAAAACAAATTTCTTCTCTGAATAAAAATAATCAGTATTCTGATCCCAAAACAGCTGGTCGGTTGCTAATTTTGATCGATCCTTATGGTTTATCACAATAACATTTCCTCTTAGTTCAGAAATTTGAGTTTTAGCATACGTAAGAGCATAATCGCCAATGATAGTTGTAGAATCTATTCCATTTGTTTCAAATGTGACAATTTTTATCCCGCTAGGAAACTCATTATAAGGATGTTCTTTTCTATTGCTATAATCTTTTAATAAGGGTGTTATTAATTTAGAAGTTACTCTTCCTGAATCTTTATAAACATGATATGTATTCTTAACAACCCCAATTGGCAGATTTTTAGACGCTAAGAAATCTCTAACTTCATTTGTATTGTTTGAGCAAGAAAAAAGCATTGCGACTAAAATGATAGAAGCAATGCTTTTAATACTATTTTTACTACTGATACTCATGTTATTTTTTAGACACCTTTACGGTTTCACCGATCCAACATTTAATAGTATGTGATGTTCCGGGTGAAATGGTCTGTGTAAACAATAATGTTTTAGACGGCTCTTGAGATTTATAACTCTTGATATATTTTGATGCTTTAATTGCAATACTAGGATCTACAGCAACTGCTCTTCTAGCTTTGTTTAATGCAGCAGTATACACCATTCTTTTTTCGAACTCATTACCTCCGCAATCATTAACACTTGATGCGTATAAACTCGCTATTAACAAATATGCTTTCCCCATACTTGGTTTATTTCTAATCGCTTGTCTCGCATAGTTTCTTGCTTGACTTTTTCTTCCTTTTTTACCAAATAGCTGAGCAATTTTATAAAGATTCTCTGCTTTTTTAAATGCATCTGGTTGTTGTTCAACGGCTTTCTTGTAGTATTCCATTGCTTCAGTCTCTTTCCCTTTTTTATACAAAATTCCTGCAAAAAAGACAGAAGCTTCTGGTGAAGGATCTGCGGCAACATAAGCTTCTACTAATCTCTCATACAACTCTCCATCTGTACACTCTTTAGTATACATTCTAGATACCGCTCTTTTTAACCATTTAGCATTCGCTTTGTTGGCTTCAAAATCTCTGGTATATAAAGGAATCAATCTATCACAAGTAGACAGATCTATAATGATTCTATCTAAACTGGATTCTACAGTTCCCAAAGCTTTTGAGTTAATCGAATAAGCTCTAAATTTACCTTTGTCTTTTCCATTAAGCTCTTCTCCTCTTTCTTTTGTAGCTAACAACGGCTTCAATTTCTTAGAGTAGTCATTCAATTTCATACTCACAGCCTCCAACACATCATCGTACGTGTCAAAAACTTTTTGCGGATTCGTATCTTTATTTCTTTCTGTAACTCCATTAAAAAATTTATAGATATTACGAACCCCCATTTGAGTTGGGTTGATTGAATATGCTTTTTCTAAAAGTTGAAAAATCTCATCGTCAGTACCTAATTTATTTTTCGAAAGAAAAGAAGCATAATCACTATGTGCTTTTGCTGTATTTTTTTTAGGGAAATACTGCAATCTTTGGTGGTATATTTTTTTAATAAAATGCAATGCTTGCGTTTTATCGGTTGCAGCTTTAAATCTATGCTTTGCAACCTTATCTCCAAACTTGTAAATATTTACAGACAATGTTGGACATTCGCTCATCAATGAAATCAAAGCTGTATAAGCGGCATCGTATTTCTTTGTTTGAACATTCCCTTTAAATAGATTGTATTTTATAGTACAATCTTGAGAGCTTTGTGCTTCTGTTACTGACGTGTTTGCTAGCGTGATTACTGCTGCAAGTATAAAAGTAATTTTTCTCATTTCTTTTCTAATTTTATTAATCAATTCTTCTTTTAATAAACCAGCTATCATTTAATGACAAACTTAATCTAAAGTTAAAATACTTTTCTTTCACAAGATTACTAGACGTAGTCCCTTTGTTTCCATACTCAAAACCTAAGTTTAGGTTTGATAATTTCCTTCCTAAAGGTAAACCTAACCCAAAAGATATGCCAAAGTCTTTAATTTCTGTATAATTCCCAGGTGCACTTGTGTTATTAATTAGCAGTCCCGTATTTTCGACCCTAAAACCAGCCCTGTATGTTACTCTTTCCCAATAGCTTGAAATTGAATTTGCTTTTGGAAGATAATAACCTCCAAATGAAATTTTATTTGATTTTCCATAAGAATAACTAGAACTCACATTTAATAGCGAACCACTTATACTCAAAGCATCCTGAAACTGATACTCTAAGCCCGTGTACCATTTACCTGTTTTCCCAATCCCTAATCCTAATCCTGCTTGTGTCGGAATTATAAATTCTCCACTAACTTTAATGCCCTTGTTTCCATTTGCATCTTGCACAGTATCTCTGGGTGATTCTGAAAAATTTTCATTTACAACCAATGAGTATGTATATGAATCTCCATTAGTCTCGTAACTACTTTTGAATTTAACAGTAGCTCCGAAATTCATTGTCAATTTGTTTGCTAATTCTTTCTTGTATTGTACACCTACTTTTAAACCTCCACCTCTCACGGTAGTAACCTCATTATTCTTTGTCGCTAAGTGAACGTCTTGTCTTTGACTTAGTACATTGTTTTCTGTAGTTCCAAAAATATACTCAGCTTCAACACCAAAAGACAAATCTTTAGCGATAAACATTCCGTAAGACGCATATAGTTTGCTTGTTCCTCCAGTTCCATAAAACCTTGTTGCTTCAGTTACATCTTCATTAATATTTAACAAAGAATAGCCTACAGAAGAATTTGGCTGCAATCCGAAAGAAATACCCGCTTTGTCTCCAATTGGAAATCCTATATTAACATAAGCTAAATTTGCCGATGTTGATGTTTGAGTCTTCGTCCCATCATCTATGGTTAAGTCATTCGAAAAAATACCAATTGTATATGTAGAGAATCTTAAATTTGCATTTCCCGCAGGGTTAACTCTATTAATATGGTATGTATCACTAAAAGAAATACCGATTCCTCCCATACTTGATTGTTCAACAGTTTGAAAACTATATTGCTGTCCTATTCCAAAAAAAGAATAAGGTGATGAATTGGTTCTTTGACCAACTACTGAAATCGAAATAAATAACAATAATATATAAAAAATTTTCTTTAACATTCTTCTTTGTTGTATATCAAAATTGTGTTTAACCCCTCCAAAACAAAATTTGGATTGGCAAATATGCTACTTTTTAATTGTTTAGCCAAGAAATATGTATCTCCTCCTGTTAAAACTACTGTTAAATATGAATTTTCTTTTTCATATTGAGTAATTACCCCTTTAATCTCATGTAAAATCCCATTGACAACACCTGAATGAATACTAGTTTCAGTCGTATTCCCTGTAACAATCTCTAATTCAGTTTTTTCTAATAACGGTAATTTGGACGTGAATTTTTCTAATGCTTTATATCTCATTTCAAGCCCTAACGATATTGCCCCACCTCTATATTCATTTACAGAATTGACAAAATCAAAAGTAATGCAGGTTCCGGCATCAATAATTAGCACATTTGCTTTAGGAAACTTTACTGATGCATTTGCAACCAAGGCTATTCTATCAACACCTAAGGTTTTTGGTGTTTGATATAAATTTTTAAAAGGAACCTTTGTTTCTGAGTTTAATTCAATAAATGACAGTCTCTTTTTCAATTTATCAAGGTTATTTACTGACATATTTCTTACAGAAGAGATAATACCACATTCGATTGTGTATTTCGATAAAAAAAAATCAACTTTTTCAATCAACGTTTCTTCGTTAAAAACCAGCAACTCCACCAAGCTATCATTCTCAAAAACAGCTGCTTTGCCTCTTGTGTTTCCAACATCAATAATTAAATTCATAGGTATACTTTTATAAAGCTTAGATTTTTTACAATTTTATTTGGTTAAATCAAAAAAGAGGTAGTATATTTGCCACCGCTAAGCGAATGGTGCCTTAGCTCAGTTGGTAGAGCAATAGACTGAAAATCTATGTGTCCCTGGTTCGATTCCTGGAGGCACCACTTAAAACCCTATAAATGTAATGTTTATAGGGTTTTTTTTATTCCTACAACACTCTGACAGACAATCCATCATCAATTAAACCACATTCAAAACCCTAATCTTCACTGTTCTATTATCATGCTTCATCAATTTAAAAAAAACTGATTAAAGCATGATCTTGATACAAGAGAATATATTAAACATATACGACCTAGTAGAAAACAGGGCATAATTAGTTTTTCCCACTACTCTGCCCTTTTATTCATAGTAATACTACCTGAATAGGTTAAAATCTCATTAAACCCCGCTTTTAATTTCCATATTTAACTAGTATTCACTACATTAGTAACTAACTCAATTAAAAATCACATAGAAGAACTTAAAAAAGAATTGAGAGAAAGTAGCTGCATTTAAATTGCTAAAAAAAAATAGTAGCTGAAAGTAGAAGCAAAATAAGACTAAGCTACTTGCTTAATAAAAAGAAAAAAAACCATGAGTAACCGTTCGCACAAAATATTCAAGAGGGAGCGCAATGAGATAAAAAAAATTGACATTGAGTCTACAAAAGAAGAACAATACAAAATGCTCTTTGATGATATGACAGAAATGATTGAAATTATAGAGCTCATTTATAACAAGAGCGCTCAACCCATCGATTTTTATATCAGAGATATAAATACTTCTTTCGCAAAGTTTCTAAACAAGCCAAAGGAACAATTAATCCATAAAAAAATGTCTTCAATATCTAGCCATCTAGAAGACAACTTGCTAACTTCCTTTGCTAGAGTTGATAAAACAGGCAAATCAACTAGCTTTAAAAATTATGCCGCTAAAAATGACAAACACTATTTCGTTACTGTATGGAAAGTTTCCAAAAATAAGATGGGCGTCTCTTTTTCAGACATCTCCCACAATGAATCGAATAAAATTGAGTTAAAAAGAAGCCTGAAAAAAGAAAAAAAAATTAGAGAAGAGGCAGAAAGCGTGCTGCTAAAAAAAAGAATAGAACTAAATAAAACAAATAATGAATTAGCCCTTACAAACATGGAGCTCGCTTTTCAAAATAAAGAGAAAGAAAAACGAGTAAATGAATTAGGTCTTGCAAACATAAAACTTGCCATTCAAAATAAAGAAAAAGGCAAACTAGCAGAAGAATTAAGACAGTTTATTGATACCGCTAACACTCCTATTTTTGGCATAGACAACAAAGGACTTGTTAATGAATGGAA
>MAAC01018392.1_pt1 | contig 12691 bp, 13 predicted proteins | sample 1115981 | NCBI WGS metagenome assembly MAAC01 (sample SAMN04961126, study PRJNA320927) | seawater metagenome | isolation source: sample BD02T64 sea water enriched with oil for 64 days | place: USA:Gulf of Mexico | collected 2013-07-27 | reverse complement strand
CTGGACATACAACAATGACCGCCCGAATATGGGCATCGGCGGCATCACACCCGCCATGAAACTGAATATGGCCGCGTGAATTCTACGACCCCATCCCATTAAAAATGGGGGGATTACCGGATGATCTTGCGGCCAGGGAAATCAGTCCAGTACAACGCGTCCGCCCGCGCAGCCGGGGACCGGGGAAACAGATCAGCCCCCTGCCCCCGAAATGCCTCGTCGATGAATTCCAGCACCCGCAGTGAATCCGGCACAGCCACTGCCGCATCCAGACCTGCCCCTTGCATCTGCAACACAGGAACCTGCCCGGTCCCGCGCGATACACGCATCCAGTCACCTGTTTTTTCGTATGGGTCGGTCTCCACATAATTAAAAGAGACCTTTTTGTGAACCAACCCAATCCAGGCACGTTGTGCAAATGGGCAGTACCAGGCGGAGTAAAGCGTAACCATTAAAGGCCTCCTTCTTTTTGTGTAACCGAGTTTAGACCGCGTAGTCACTGAACGCGGCATCCACAGGCGTTTCAGCCAAATGGTTGGTGTAGTTCGATAGCGTCTTGACCGATATCGCCAAAATCACGGCCAAAACATGCTCTTGGATGAAACCGGCACTCAGGAAATCATCCATCAGGGACGGATCTACTTTGCCGCGTGTCTCGGTCATGCCAAAGGCAAACCGCGCCAGTGCATCCAGACGGGGGTCAGATATCGGTGTGCCCGAGCGAAGGTTCTGCAACACATCTGCCGGAACGCCCGACATCTTGTCCGCCACCATCGAATGGGCCGCAGTACAATAATCACATCCGTTGGCGCGACTGATTGCCAGAAAAACCACCTCCTGCTCAACCGAGGAAAACCCGGCCTCACTCCGAAAGGCCGCATACCCGGCGTTGTAAGTACTGAACACTGCAGGCAGGTTGGCCATATATCCGTACATATTTGGCACAAAGCCCATGGCCTTTTTGGCCGCGGTCAGTTGCTCTGCTGCCGCTGGCAAAGCAGAGTTTTCATCAAGAAGCGGAAGGGTGGGCAATACTGCATGGGTCATCATCTGTATTCCTTGGCTGGGAAACCGGAAATCAGTTTCTCTTGTGCAAGGGATGTAATTTAATTGCCCAAAATAGATAAGACTGACAGATTGGATATGATTTATCCAAACTAAGCATGTATCAAATGGACAATGAACTGGCCCTGCGACTTTTCGTAAACGTGGTCGAGGAAAATAGCGTCTCCAAGGGCGGCGCCCGGCTTAACGTGCCGCAATCGTCAGCCTCGCGCCTGCTCAGCCGGCTCGAGGAAAACCTCGGCACCCGCCTGTTGCAACGCTCTACCCGTAGCCTGCAACTGACCGAGGCCGGAAGGATATACTTTGAACGTGCCTGCCAGATTGTCACCGCCCTGGACGAGGCCAGCGCCGCCGTCCGCGACCTCAGTGGTACACCCTCTGGGCTGCTCAGGGTGACTGCGCCTGCTGGATTTGCACGCCAATACATTGCACCGCATCTGGTTGAGTTTTCATCGCTATACCCAGAAATCAACATGGGCCTTTCCCTGCAGGATACGGTCGAGGATCTTGTCAGCCTCGGCTACGATGTCGCGATCCGGTTCGGCGCGCTGCCGGACTCCGGGCTCGTCGCTCGCAACCTTGCAGGCAGCGCCCTCGTCGCTTGCGCCAGCCCCGCCTATCTGGGTCAACACGGAGCACCCGAACAGGTCGCCGACCTGGCGACACGCAATTGTCTGTGCTTTCGCTCCAATCCCGGCAAGAACAGTTGGAGTTTTACGCTTGGGGACCAATTCCGGTCTGTGAAGGTCAGTGGCTCGATGTACAGCAACAATGGCGATGCGCTGATGGCGGCGGCCCTGTCTGGCTACGGGATTGTCATGCAGCCGTCATGGACGGTGCAGACCGCACTGGACAGTGGCCAGCTTGTCCGGATCCTGCCCGATCACCAACACGGCCCTGCCAGCATCCCTATTCATGCGGTCTTTGCTCATAAGCAACATTTGCCGCCCAAGACCCGGGTTTTTGTAGAGTTCATGACCCAGAAAATCAGAGCAAACACCTGGGCCATATTCTGAGGCCAGCCGGTTTAGAAGTTGTCCTACCTTTTCGACCAGCTTGCTGCCTGCTTATGGTGGATCAGGTCTCATCTAGGCTGCCAATCTCCGCAGGTCGGCCTGCGCCCTAAAATCCATCGTGATGTCTAGAATATATGCTCCGCCCCAAAATGGCGCCTTCTGTTCATTCGATTACCAATGATTTATCTTGACCAATTGATCAAAACGCGCATGGCTTCTTAGATAAGCGGCGAAGAGCAGCAACAAAGAGGATACTGATATGAAACTACCAAGCTTATTAAGCAGAAGAGGCGTGATTGCCGGAGCAACCACGCTCGGGTTGATGATGACTTCGGCAGCAGCCATGGCAGATGTTGTAAAAGTTGCCGGAATTTTCACTCTGCCAGTAGAGCAACAATGGATCAGCCGAATTCATATTGCGCTGAATGCAGCGCAAGAGCGCGGCGACATTGAATATTCCTACTCCGAAAACGTGTCCAACACCGACTACGAGCGCGTTATGCGTGAATATGCTGAGAGCGGTGTTAATCTGGTTGTTGGCGAAGTCTTTGGCCTGGAACGTGCCGCCCGTAAAGTGGCTGCCGATTACCCCGAAACTGCATTCCTTATGGGGTCAAGCTTTGCCCCGCAAGAACCCAATTTTTCGGTGTTTGATAACTTCATTCACGAACCAGCCTATCTGTCCGGTATGGTTGCTGGTGCGGCAAGTGAAAGCAACGTGATTGGAATGGTCGGTGGTTATGCCATCCCCGAGGTTAACCGCCTGATGAATGCCTTTATGGAAGGTGCGCGGGAAACAAATCCCGAAGTCACATTCCTCGTGAACTTTATTGACAGCTGGTATGATCCACCCAAGGCAAAAGAAAGCGCCTTTGCAATGATGGATGCTGGTGCTGACGTTATGTATGCGGAACGCTTTGGCGTGTCAGATGCTGCGGTTGAGCGCGGTGCCAAGGCAATTGGCAACGTGATCGACACCTCAGCCGATTATCCCGGCACCATTCTGGCATCAGCCTTGTGGCATATGGAAACAACCGTCGATACCGCTATTGCAGCAGTGGCGGCTGGGTCATATGCGGCCGAGGACTATGGCCAGTACAGCTATATGGCGCATGGCGGTGGTTCGTTGGCATTGGACGAGGCACTGGTCTCGGCTGACGTTGTTGCGGCAGTCAAAGCCAAGGAAGCGGCTATCATGGATGGCAGCGACAGCATCACCGTGAACGACGAAGCCCCGGTTTCTGATAACTAAAAACAGGAGGGCCGGTTTCGACCGGCCCCTATTTCACCTATGACAAATACCCGCGTTCTTTCCCTGAACAACCTGTCCAAACGGTTTGGTTCGGTTGTTGCCAATGATGCTGTCAGCATTGAACTGCACCGTGGCGAAGTCCTGGCCTTGCTGGGCGAAAACGGTGCTGGCAAAACCACACTGATGAATATGCTGTTCGGGCATTACCTGCCGGATGGTGGCTCGATCGACGTTGCCGATGAGAGCGGCGACATGCGCCCTCTCACTTTGGGCCACCCCCAAGCCGCCCTAGAGGCTGGCATTGGAATGGTGCATCAGCACTTTACTCTGGCCGAGAACCTGACCGTGCTTGACAGTATCCTGCTGGGCTCTGAAAGCCTGTTGGCTTGGCGGCACAAACGCAAAGCGGCCCGCGCCAAAGTTGGCAGGATTATGCAGCGCACCGGCTTGACAGTTGGGCTGGATGAGCAGATCGGCAAGCTGACCGTGGGGGAACGACAACGGGTCGAGATCCTAAAGGCGCTGTATCACGATGCGCGTATTTTGGTTCTTGATGAGCCAACCGCAGTGCTGACCCCACAAGAGGCCGATACTCTGTTTGAAAACATCGGCGCGATGACCAAAGACGGCTTGTCGGTTATTTTCATCTCACACAAGCTACGCGAAGTTCTGGCTTTCTCGCACAGGATTTCGGTGCTTCGGCATGGTAAGTTGGTCGGCGAGATCGCAACATCAGACGCCGATGAACGAGTGATCGCCCGGATGATGGTTGGCGCGGACACCCCCACCACGCCTCGCGAAGCAATGGCACCGGGGGCACCAGTACTGGCGCTTAAGACTACAACCGTAAAAGGCGACAGTGCGCGGACCAGCCTACATGCGGTGGACCTGACCATCCATGCCCATGAAATCGTCGGCATCGCCGGCGTGTCAGGCAACGGACAATCGGCATTGGCGCGGTTGGTGTCGGGTTTGGCCACTCCGGATAGTGGTGAGCTGTTGATAAGTGGCAAGCCAATACACCGCTTTACCCCGCCAGTGATGCAAAAGGCAGGCGTTGGCCGTATTCCCGAAGACCGCCACCATGATGGCATTATTGGCGCGATGTCGGTTGCCGAAAATCTGGTGATCGAACGGTTGCGCGATAGTGACGTGCAGAAATACGGGTTTTTGCAGCAAAACTCCATTCGCAGCCACGCCCAAGATCTTTGCAAAGACTATGATGTCCGCGGACCGGGCATTGATGCCGATGCCAGACTGCTATCGGGTGGCAACATCCAGAAACTGATTTTGGCACGGGTGTTTGAATGTATGCCGGATTTGATCCTGGCCAATCAACCCACCCGTGGGCTTGATATGGGCGCGGCGGCCGAAGTGGCCCGCCGCCTGCTGGAGGCCCGCGCGCGGGGCGCAGGCGTGTTGCTGATATCCGAAGATCTGGACGAGGTTCTGGCGCTGTCAGACCGCATTATCGTCATCCATGACGGCCAACTGCATGAGGCCCACACCAATGACCGCGAGGCCATCGGCCTGATGATGGCAGGAGAACAGGCATGATTAGGATTGAACCGCGTGACGCACCGTCGCGTTGGTGGACCATTGGGGTTCCAGTGGCATCTGCGTTGATAGCCCTTCTGCTGGCAGCCATTCCGCTGATGGCGGCAGGGGCCAATGTCTTTGAGGCTTACGCACAAATGGCCAAGGGGATATTCGGATCCAAATTTGCATTCACCGAAATGCTGACCCGCGCAACACCGCTGATCTTTACCGGCCTTGCCGCGACAATGGCGTTCCGCGCCAAGCTCTGGAATATCGGCGCCGAGGGTCAGCTATACCTTGGCGCGATGGCCGCTGTTGTGGTTGGCACTGGGTTGATTGATGCCCCGTCCATTATTCTGATCCCGATCATTCTACTGGCCGGGGCCGCTGCTGGCGCTGCTGGCATGGCAGGGCCAACCTATCTGAAAACCCGATTTGGCGCCGACGAGGTTGTCACCACTCTACTGTTGAATTTCATCATCCTGATCTTCTTGCAGATGATGCTCGAGGGGCCGCTGAAAGATCCGATGGGAATGGGCTGGCCGCAGTCAGAACCCATTGTCGATAATGCTATACTGCCGCAATTGATGCCGCGCATGCGGATCCATTCTGGGCTGATCATCGCGCTGGTTGCAGCAGGTGTTGCCCATGTCATGCTGTCCAAAAGCGTCTGGGGATTTAAGCTGCGCGCCGTTGGTGAAAACGCAGCAGCAGCCCTGCATGCGGGCATCGGCGTGAAACGAACAATGATGAGCGCGGCCATTGTCTCTGGTGGCCTAGCTGGGATTGCTGGCGTCAGTGAGGTCGCGGGCTTGCGCGGCTATCTGACCACTGACCTGTCACCCGGCTTTGGCTATACGGGAATTGTGGTTGCTATGCTGGCCGGACTTTCGCCGATTGGCGTGGTCATTTCAGCAATCTTTATCGCCTCGGTCTTTGTTGGTGCCGACACCATGAGCCGCGCCATGGGCGTTTCGAGCTACCTGGCCGATCTAGTGGTCGCGCTGTCGCTGATCTGTGTGTTGATTGGCGGGTTTATCGCCCGCTACCGCATCACTCGGACCAACAAGGGGGGCCAGTGATGGATATTCTGCAAATCCTGATATCAGACAGCTTTTGGGCTGCTGCCCTGCGCATAGCCACACCGTTAATCTTTGGGGTGCTTGGCGCCTTGATCTGCGAGAAATCCGGCGTGCTGAACCTTGGCATCGAAGGCATTTTTGCCGCCGGAGCCATGGCAGGTTGGATGGCCGTCTGGCTCGGGGCTGGATTGTGGGGCGGCCTGCTGGTGGCGGCACTGGTCGGAGGTTTCTTTGGCTTGATCCACGCCATCCTAACCGTACCGTTGGGACTGTCCCAGCACGTGTCGGGGCTGGGGGTGACCATGCTTGCCACCTCGGTCAGTTACTTCACCTATCGCACCGCTCTGCCCCAGGTCTCATCACCGCCAAAGATCGTCCCATTTCAGCCACTAGATATTCCCGTACTGTCCGATTTACCGTTCGTCGGGCCCGTCTTGTTCCAGCAAACGGCGATGACCTGGCTGGCGCTGGTTATGGTCGCCTTGGTTTGGTGGGTGCTGAATCGCACACCTCTGGGTCTGGCCATTCGCGCCGTTGGTGACAACCCGGATGCGGTTGATGCACAGGGGCTGTCTGTCTACGGATTACGGATCGGAGCGGTTGTTGCCGGGTCTGCCCTGATGGCACTTGGAGGCGCATTCCTAACCATGTCCGCCTTTGACTCATTCTTCTTTGGCATGGTCAACGGACGCGGTTGGATCTGTATCGCACTGGTCATTTTTGCAAGCTGGCGGCCGGGAAAAGCCTTGCTTGGGGCGTTGTTGTTCGGCGCATTTGATGCCTTTCAGGTACGGCTGCAAACCGAAGTTGGCGCCTTTGTACCGTCACAGATCTTCCTGATGGCGCCCTATGTATTGTCGATTTTCGCACTTGTTATCGTCGCCCGCCGCGCTGAGTATCCCGGCGCATTATTAAAACCGTGGTTCAAAGGGCAACGCTAATGAATTTTGATCTGATCATAAAGAATGCCACCCTGCCCAACGGACAGATTGGCATTGATATTGCGTGCAAAGACGGGCTGATCGCTGCGGTAGAGCGCGATATCAAAGCCGAGGCAAAAGAGGTGATCGACGCCAAGGGACAACTGGTTTCACCACCGTTCATCGACCCCCATTTTCATATGGACGCCACCCTGTCCCTTGGCACGCCACGCCTGAATGTCTCAGGCACCTTGCTCGAGGGCATCGCCCTGTGGGGCGAACTCAAGCCAGTACAAAGTATTGACGATATCGTTGAGCGGGCGCTGCGGTATTGCGATCTGGCGGTCTCGATGGGGATCGGAGCCATCCGCAGCCACGTCGATATCTGCGATGACGAACTGACAGGTGTGCAGGCCCTGCTAGAGGTCCGCAAACAAGTTGCGCCCTATCTGGATCTGCAACTGGTGGCTTTCCCTCAAGATGGCGTATTCCGCGACCCAACGGCCCAGGAGAATCTGATCCGCTCACTTGATATGGGCGTGGATATTGTCGGCGGCATTCCGCATTTTGAACGCACCATGCAGGATGGTGCGGCCTCGGTGAAGCACCTGTGCGAAATTGCGGCAGAGCGCGGATTGATGGTCGATATGCACTGTGACGAAAGCGACGACCCGCTGAGCCGCCATGTTGAAACACTTGCCTATGAAACCACACGGCTGGGGCTGCAGGGGCGCGTCGCGGGATCGCACCTGACCTCGATGCATTCGATGGACAATTACTATGTCTCCAAACTGATCCCATTGATGGTCGAAGCCGGTCTGCACGTCATTCCAAACCCATTGATCAACATCATGTTGCAGGGACGCCATGACTCTTATCCCAAACGCAGGGGCCAGACTCGGGTTCCCGAACTAAAGGCCGCAGGCCTGACCGTTGGGTTTGGCTCTGATTGCGTTATGGATCCATGGTATTCACTGGGCAAAGCCGACATGCTGGATGTTGCCCATATGGGACTGCATGTCGGCCAACTGTCCAGCCGCGCCGACATGGCATGGTGCTTTGACGCCGTTACCAGCAATTCGGCCCAGATCATGGGGCTCGAAGGGTATGGTTTGGAAATAGGCTGCAAGGCCAATATGGTATTGCTGCAGGCGAAAGACCCAATCGAGGCAATTCGACTGAGGGCTACGCGTCTCACCGTAATCCGAGCCGGTCAGGTGATTGCGACCAGTCAACCGAGCATATCCGCACTCCGATTGCCCGGTCGTCCAGACAGCGTTGATCCGTCGCAATATGCGCCTGCGTCGATGGGTGGCTAGCTAAGACTGCGCAACAATTCCAACGATGGTTCGCCAGTCGCAGGAAGGCCGCGACTGGACTGGTAACCGCCGATGGCTTCGCGGCTTTTTGGACCAATCACACCGTCGGAGCCTCCGGTATCGAAGCCCTTGGCTGTCAGGCGCTCTTGCAACAAAATACGGTCGTCTTTTGTCAGCCCGTTGGCATCGGGCGGGAAACTTCCATGCAGGGGGCCTGCCCCGCCGATACGATCCGCCAAATGCCCTACTCCAAGGGCGTAAGACACTGAATTATTGTAACGCTTGATGGCCCCAAAGTTGCCCGTCACAGAAAACTGTGGTCCGCCGGGCTGCGGTTGGATAATGGTGCCTGCAGGCGCGCCAAAGCCAACCTCCCCACCCCATCGCACGCCACGAGTCCAGCCATTGCGTGCCAGGTAAGCAGCGGTGGATGCAAGCGCATCGCTCGGATCTTCTGACCAGATGTCACGGCGACCGTCACCGGTGAAATCAACCGCATAAGCCTGATAGGATGTGGGAATAAACTGAGTGTGCCCCATTGCACCCGCCCAGCTTCCGGTCAGGCGCGATACTGGGACGTCACCATTTTGCAAAATTTTGAGAGCCGCAATCAGTTGCTTCTCAAAAAATGATCCGCGCCGCCCGTCATAGGCAAGAGTTGATGTCGCGGATATGACAGGCACATTGCCCCGACGCTCGCCATAAAAACTTTCCAGCCCCCAAATCGCAGTGATGATCTCCGCATCCACACCGTATTTGTTCTCAAGCGCATTTAGGGTCGCCCTGTACTTGGAAAACGCTGTGCGACCCTTACGAATGCGTTCGTCTGACGCAGCAATTGAAAGATAGTCTTCCAGACTGCGCTTGAATTCGGTCTGGCTGCGGTCGCGTGTGATTACCCCGGGCAGATAGCCCGCACTTCGAAACCCAGTCGCAAGCGTAGCCTGGGAAAGTCCCTGGTCCGATGCACGGCTCCGGAACGCAGCAACCCAAGCATCGTAACCACGATTGGAAACGGGGCGAAGATCGGCGGGCAGGCCAGTTGCAGCATCCGAGCCGCGCACACTCAGTGGTGCCGCGCTGTCGCATGCGGCAAGGCCAAAAGCTGCAAGACCAAACCCAAAGTGACGCCTTGAAATGTCCATGTCTCTGTCCGCCTGATAGTTTGCCTTTTCAGTTATACTAACGTTCCGGGCTTGGGACACAATCCATAGGCGCCCACCGGGCAAACCATCCCCCGGATGCTTTGCTATTCCGGTTCAGTTCGAAAAAATTCGCTCTGCGCCCATTGGCTGACAGGGGTGCTTGCCCCAGAGAGGCACCACCTGACCAATCGACCCCTCTCGATGATTGATAGAATGAAGTTTATCAATCGCGGCGTCATCCGCCTGCGCTGGATCTCCGCCTCGCTTGGAAAACCCCGCAGCCATATTCTTAATAGCGGCACGCTTCCAAGTCACAATCTGCGTGGCCTCTCGGTGTTTGCCAGCAAACACCGAAAAGCAATAGATGCACGCCGTACTTTTTCGATTACTCCGCCATTGTCACGTCTTCGCGGATCGCTTCAAGCGCAACCTTAGCCTTGAAATCCGGCGAATGGTTCTTTCGTTTCGTCATATCGGATCATCTGACGGGCAAGTCGACCCACCTTATCTAATGCTCCGAACTCCAGCGACCACCTCTGATCGCCGCGATCTATCAGCGCGGCGACTACTTAGAGGGCAGGCGCACGGTACTTAATGAATGGGGCTACTTTGTCCTAGGCCTGAGGGCTCATAAGCACTGGCCCCACATCCCCGGAATATGGGCCATGAACCACCCAGTAACGCCCACGGAACGTCGGCCATGGACTGTGACACTATTGATCCCCATAAGTTCGGCCCTCTAAAGGCTCTTGATGCTCACAGCCGACATCTGACGAGAGGAGCAGCATCAGGTCATTCGCTGCCGTACGCCCCGACTGGCCGAACGTCCCTAACCGGACGTTTGAACGGCTTGAGGTTTATAACTGGTCAGTGACTCCGCAATGCTTTGGATGTCTTCTTTGGTCAGCGGTTTGCTGATGTAGCCATGCACAAACGGGTATTTCAAAGCCCGTTCTTTGTCGGCCGGTAGCTCGGAGGATGAGAACATCATGATGACTGAAGAGTGTAGACCTTCATGGGTGTTTAAAAGCTCCTGAAACTCCTCCAAAAACTCGAACCCGTTCATTCTGGGCATGTTGATATCAAGCAGAATAACCGTTGGCGGGAAACCGTCGCCCCAAGCGGTTGGGTTTTCGCGGTGGCTTTTCAGGAAGTTGATGCCACCCAGGCCGTCGCGTTCCTGAAACAGAGGGCCACCAAAGCCCCATTTTTTTAGCGCTCTTTGAACGATGTATTGATCCATTTCGCTGTCATCAATGACGAGCAGTGATTGTAGCATATATTTAATCTCCTGTATGGGATGGGCCTTTTCAGACCTTTGCTCCGGGTTGAGTTTCCGGGAGCTCAATTATGAATTCCGTGCCGTTATTCGATTTGAAATCGATTTTGCCGCCAAGAGCATCAATATGTTTCTTGACCAGATAGAGACCCAGACCACTGCCGGCGGATTGCGTGGGATGGAATCGTGTGAACATTGAAAATACATCCGCCCGCTTGTCGGCGGGAATGCCAATGCCATTGTCTTTTATTGTGATGGTAAAATGGGTCTTGGTTGTTTTGGTCATCACGATAACACTGGGGGATTCCTGCTTCTCGCAGGCATACTTAATGCCGTTGGAAATCAGGTTTTCCAGAACTTGCTTCAGTCTGACCTCGTTGCTGTGCGGGTTCCAAACGTGATTGAAATCCTTTGAAACGACAACGCCGCTCTCATCGATCAGTCCCTGCAGGTTATCAAGGACACTGTTGGTAAGCTCTTCAAACTGAACGACCTCGGCATCCCGGGTCATGTACTCTGCCTTTGTGAGGTTGAGCATGCCGTTGATCGTTCCTTCCAGATTTTCAGACAGCTTGCGGACCTTCGCAACATTGTCTCTGGCTTCGTCCAGATCGCCGTCGTCCAGATCATCAATGATGTATTGCGACAGCCCCTTGATGGACAGCAACGGCGCCTTGAGATCATGTGAGGTCCGATAAGCAAATTGTTGCAGTTCGTCATTCAGGACCGTCAAGTTGGCGTTGTTGTCCTCAAGCCGGGTGAGCAGGCCAGAGTTTTCTGCGATCCGCCTTTGGTAGGCGAGGAAGACGATGATCATCCCCAGTGCCCCGAGGGCGATTAAAGCACTGAACCCCAGATAGGATTTCTGCACCTGCAGCGTAAAATTCTGCTGGATGGCGCCGATGGGCTGGATAACTTCCAAAAGCCCCCGGACATCTCCGACCTGCCAGTCCGTCTTGGGAGATTGAGGGTGGCTATTGTGACAGCTGACACAGGAATCCCGCATGAAGTCCGCGGTTGCGTATCGAACCGACGCGACACCATTAAAAATTTCGGTCCGGACAAAAGGCTCGGAAGGGTTCTGAGAAATAGCCTCCCATGCATCGACACGAAAGCTATCGTTCAGACCCGCGTCCTGGCGCCAGGGAAACGGATAGGGGCTGTATAGAGCCGTTGACGCCCCTGTCGGTCCAGTTGCGATGGCCTCTCCCAGCTCGATTGTTAGGGATGCGGGCAACGGAATAACGCCCGAAACTCCCTGGAACTGATGCGAAATTTCGATCCCTTCTGCGCGGGCGACCTCAACAACTTCCCTAGAGTATAGGCTTCTGACTGCAGTGAGGGCAGTGCTGACTGTTTGGGCGTTATTGACCACCGTTCTTTCGATCACTGTCCCGAGGAGCCCCGAGACGATAAAATATCCGGCGATCAAGACGACCGTGAAAACAGCGGCAGCCAAGAAATGGGCATAGCCAAAGATAAGGGTGCTAAGCTTTGTTCTGGCTTGGTTGTTAGTCTTCATATTTATACTGGCGCTCCCGCTGCCGAATGGTCTGGTCTGCAGGAGCGCCAGTTCGGCTACACGTGAAATACTACAGCTTTAAGCCGCTCCATCCCTATTGAGATACGTGCGTAGGATGAACTTTTTGTTAAAAGTGTATAGATGAGACGCAGGCATTTTTTGTTGCCTTGGATGTGCCGTCCTTTGGCATGAAATGGGCGACTTCCCAGTCGCGGCTTTGTTGCATAGACCTGTCGACTGAATTCAAGGCGTGAATCCAGTGTGATAGCTGGCGGCGATGAGGAATTGGACACCAACGACTTACAAGACCAAGAACTTGTCGGATTACAATCGCGCCCTGAAGCAGCGTGGTTCTCTATCGATCTGGTTTGATGCTGAGATGGCGTGGGAGGCGAAGCCTTCAGGCCATCGTGGACGTCAGCAGACCTACAGCGATGCGGCCATTCAAGCACGCCTGACCATCAAAGTGCTGTTTGGTTTGCCCTTGAGGCAGACGACCGGGTTTGTGGAAAGCCTGCTGGAATTGGTCGGGCTGGATTGACCGTGCCGGAC
>MAAC01019251.1_pt1 | contig 12703 bp, 15 predicted proteins | sample 1115981 | NCBI WGS metagenome assembly MAAC01 (sample SAMN04961126, study PRJNA320927) | seawater metagenome | isolation source: sample BD02T64 sea water enriched with oil for 64 days | place: USA:Gulf of Mexico | collected 2013-07-27 | reverse complement strand
GCAGGATCGCCAGAATTTGGGGTTCACTATATCTCGTCTTCTTCATCAAAATCTCCTCAGTCATTCTTGCCGAGAAAATTCTACTTTCGCATCCCCTTAGTTCCGGGGGGGATTACCCGTCCAACTGATCACGTAGGTGGGCCACAATTGATTCGAACCCATCTCCAGTGTGCAGATCTATCCACTCGGAGAACCAAAATGGCAAATCCGCACTGTAGGTTTCAAAGCGGTTTGCCCAAGTTAAATAGCTCCATTCTGCCACGATAAGAACAGCCAGCATTTGTTCATAACGACCAGAGGTACGCGCCGTGTGCATCAAGCTCTGAAACGAGCGGGTCGCTGGTGCTGCTGAGACGTTTTGATCGGCTTGGGACACCTCAAGTGCAGCAAAGCTACGCAAGAAATATGTGTTCTCAGTGCTGGTCACGAGACCTAAAAACTGCCCCATAGGGACCCCATCCGCCAATGTTGGGGCATGGGCGATCGTAGTCGCCAAAAGCCGTACAAACTCGTCGACGAATTTGTAATCCTGAACGAGATACCACCGCATTTTGTCCAACGGCAATGTGCCCTCGGCCAGTTCTTTACAGAACGGATGATCCGTCGCGGCATCCCAGTCACTTTGAACAGAGTTTTTTAGAAGATCGGTGGCGCGCATATCAGTGCTTTCTATCTATTGGATGTGCCTTGGGCGTAGCGGGTCAATCTATTGGCTAGGACGCCCACCGCGATGTGCAAAATCACAGTAAGACACGCAAGGACGATCAAGCTCGCGAACATCAGGTCAATTTTTGCGCGGCCATTGGCAAGTAGCATCAGGTAACCTAGCCCCTTAGAGGCTCCGACCCATTCTCCGATGACCGCACCAATAGGGGCATATACCGCCGCGAGCCGTAGACCGGTACCTAGGCTGGGAAGGGCATTGGGAATCTGAATTTGCCACATAAAGTTCCACTTGCCCGCACTCATCGAAATCGACAAATCGTGGTATCCGCTATCGATCCGCGTCAATCCATCGTGGAACGCAGATGTGACCGGAAAGTAGATGATCAAAACCGCCATTACGATTTTTGATCCCATGCCGTAACCAAACCAAAGCGTCAACAAGGGGGCCAACGCAAAAACAGGTACAGCTTGGGTGAACACAAGAATTGGCAACATCATCCGCTCAACGGTCTTTGACATCGCCAGTTGGATCGCCGTTGTGACGCCAAGTAACGTACCAATTAGTAGCCCAAGCACGACTTCTATTGCTGTGACCCCTGCATTTTCAATAATTATCACACGGCTTTTATACGCGGCCTGCGCGACCCGCCAAGGTGATGGAAGGATGAAGTGAGGGGCGTCTGTAATAATCACCAGCGCTTGCCAAAGGCCGAGGCCGATCAGCAAGGCCAATAAGATATCCCAAAACCTCATGCGGCGATCCCACGCAGGTATTCCAGCAATTTGGCCTGACAGGCGAGCGTTTCCGGTGCGTTGATCTCACGCAAAGCACTGGTCTCAGGGACCGGCCAGTTTTGTGTTGCTTGCGCGGACATGACAATAATCTTCTGAGCCAGGCGTGCTGCCTCGGCTGGATCATGGGTGATTAGTAAAACGGTGCGGTCTTTCAAAACGTCAGCGGCCAGTTCTTGCATATCAGCGCGTGTGCCTGCGTCGAGCGCTGAAAACGGCTCATCCAGAAACACGATTGCACGGTCTTCGAACAAGGTCCGCGCGAGGGCAGCCCGTTGCCGCATCCCTCCCGAAAGCGTGGCTGGTTTTTGATCTGCATGGTTTGACAATCCGACTCGGTGCAGCAGATCATGGGCGGCCGCAGTGTTCGGCATTTCACCCCGCAGGCGCGCGCCTATGCAGACGTTGTTCAGCACCGATAGCCACGGCAGTAGCAAATCTGACTGCGCCATATAGCTGATACGACCCACCAAAGGCGTACCATCTGTGGTCGCAAACGAACCACTGAAAATGCCCCCCGTTTCAAGTCCGAGTATCAGCCGCAGGATCGTTGATTTGCCAACACCCGACCGCCCTAACAGGCAGGTCCATTGTCCACTAGGGATATGCAGGTTCGCATCGAACAGAACACGGTCACCGATACGGTGTTGGCCTTTCAATTTGATTCCTGGGGATGTGCTCATGCGCCATTCAGGCCCATTTGCCAAAACCCGACTTCCAGTTCTGTTGCCGTACTAAAGCGGTCTAGGAGAAAGGCGGCACGCGGCGAATTTGGTAAATCGCCAATCCGGCGCGCCACAGCATTGTCGATCATCGCGCCGACATTGGTGCAAACTTCTTGATACTCTGGGCCCGCGTAGCTCGCGATCCAGTCATCATAAGGCGTGTCGCCAGTTTTACTGTTGGCCAACCGCAGGCCAATTTCACCGTATCCCATAACGCAAGGAGCCAAAGCTGCCATCAAATCCAGAAAGTCGCCTTGTAGGCCCGCGTCCATCACGTAGCGGGTGTAGGCAAGGTTTTCGACCGCTTCGGTTGCAGCAAACAACGTAGCCTCGTCAATGCCTTCAGCAGCGCAGGTTTTCACATGCAGCGACATTTCGTGATTCACCAATGCGTCCACTGTCCCCGCACAGATCCTCATTTCCTCAAGCGTTTCAGATTTGACCACAGCCAGTGACCACACCCGGGAAAAGTGAACCAAGAACACATAATCCTGGATCAGAAAATGTAAGAACGCAGCACGCGGCAAAGAACCGTCTCCCAGCCCTTCGACAAAGGCGTGATGGGTATAATCATGCCACGGGATCGCAGCCCCCTCGCGCCAAAGCGCGAAGGTTTTCCCGTAATCCGCTGCCATCAGTTCGCCGTCACGTCGATAGCGATCTTAGCCACGGGGTTTTGTGATGGGATAAGACCCGATTCATGCAAGAACGCTTCAAACGCAGCATAGCGGCCCTCGTCCATTGCCGTTGGGCGTAGAGCAAAACGTGGCAATGTATCGACCCACGCCCTGGCGTTCAACTCGTCTTGCAGCTCGACGGAAGTGCTCGCAAAGATTTCCCAGCTGTCTTCGGGGTGGTTCACGATGTACTGGGTCGCCTTCTCGGTTGCAGCCAGGAAACGCACGATCATGTCTTTGTCCATCGTGTCGGTGTTGGCGACATAGATCAGCTCATCATAAGATGGCAGCCCCTCTTCCTCAACGAAGAAACAGTTGCCCTCGATCCCTTCGATTTCCATCTGGTTGAGTTCAAAGTTGCGGTATGCGCCGATGACGGCATCGACCTGACCTGACATCAAAGACGGTGAAAGCGACCAGTTTACGTTGATCAATTCCACATCATCCAATGACAATCCGTGGTGGCGCAGGATCGAACCCAAAACGGCTTCCTCGACGCCACCAACCGAAAAGCCTACCTTTTTGCCAGCCAAATCAGCAGGGGATTGGATCGGACCATCGGCGAGAGCCAGAAGGCAGTTCAAAGGAGTCGCGATCAATGTTCCGACGCGTTGCAAAGGCAAACCTTCATGGATGAGCAGATGCAGTTGCGGTTGGTATGAAATCGCCAGTTCGGCTTGGCCCGCCGCAACCAATTTGGGCGGGTCAGATGGATCGGCAGGTGCGATGATTTCGACTTCTAGGTCTTGTTCAGCAAAATAGCCTTTTTCCTGTGCCACTATGATCGGGCCGTGGTCTGGATTAATGAACCAATCCAATAAAACGGTCATTTCGTCTTGGGCCATGAGTGGCGAAGCCGCGATCGAAATCGCTGCGGTCAAAGAAGTCAGTTTCATGTTGATTGTCTTTCCGTTGGTGGCGTGTCGCCCATCGCAATTAAAGTTATGTCTCCGTCCCAATAGGAACGAAGGTATGTAGCTGCTTGCCACGCGCGCAAACCAGTCCGGCACGCGAATACGGCCCGTTGAGTGGTGATTGGTGTTTGCTTTTGGTCTGCAAATTCAGCGACTGTCAGTCGTTGCGCATTTTCGGCAACCGGTGTTGCGGCTTCTTCTGTGTCGCGCAATTCGATGACAAAGTCAGAGAGTTTGATTTCCGAAACCGCGATGAACGTTAGATCTGGTGCAGGATCTGGTGCTGTATCGAACCGGAAGCCGCTGGATCGTAAATTCAGCATATCAAAACGGATCAACTGGCCCATAGGCGAAGGTGTCTGACCGATCAAATACGCCAACGCCATCTGCGCCTGTGCCGCCCCGATCATACCAACAACGGGGCCCATCACCCCAGCGGTTGCGCAGGTTGCCGCGCGATCTGGCAGATCGGGAAAAACGGCCCGCAGCGACGGTGCTGTATCGCAAAAGCCGCCGACGTAGCCTGAAAATCCCAAGGCGGATGCGCTGATCAGCGGAATGCCCAACGCCTTGCAAGTATCGGACAGAATATAGCTGGTTGCAAAGCTGTCGGCGCAATCCAACACAAGCGTGTTATGCGCGACAAGTGCCGTCACGTTTGCCGGATCGAGCGACATTTCGACGGCTTCAGTCACGCAATCGGCGTTCAGAGCCCGCAGTTTTTTTGCCGCAACAACGGCTTTGGCCTTGCCGATGTCAGCTTCGCGAAACAGGGTTTGCCTATGTAGGTTGGACAGCGCCACTACGTCACCGTCCACCAACGTCAATCGCCCCACGCCTGCACCAACCAGATATTGAAGAACCGGTGCGCCCAAACCTCCGACACCAACCACAAGAACATATGCGGCTTGGATCGCAGCTTGTCCGGCTGCGCTGACTTCAGGCAGACAGGTTTGTCGTGCGTAGCGGCTCATCGCGTTGCCTTCAGCCATGCGCGGACACGGTCTTCGGGGCTTTCGTTCAAAGTGATGTCTGTAACTGCGGCGACAACGTCCGCGCCTGCATCAAATGCGCCTGCAGCGCGGTCGATTGACATGCCCCCGATAGCCACCAGCGGCGTTTCGTCGATAAGTCCGCGCCAAGTGGTCAGTTTAGTGATGCCCTGTTCGCGCCACTTCATTTTCTTCAGGATCGTGGGGTAAATCGGCCCTAATGCGATGTAGTCGGGTGCGAGTATCATGGCACGTTTCAGCTCTGCCTTGTCGTGGGTGCTGATACCAAGCCGCAGACCCGCCGCCCGAATAGTGTTTATATCGGCGTCATCAAGGTCTTCTTGTCCAAGGTGGATATAGTCGCAGCCCGCATCAATCGCGGCCTGCCAATAATCGTTAATGATCAGTGTGCAATCGTGGCGTGCGCAGACCAATTTCGCACGCTGAATATGAGCATTCACAACATCTGTAGAGACGTCTTTGATCCGTAATTGCACCAGCTTGATCCCAAGCGGGACAAGCCGTTCGATCCAATCGGCGCTGTCAAAAATCGGGTAAAAACGATTCAGATTCATTCCAAGAACGCCTTTCCGATCACGGGAGTCGATGGGGCCGCCATGTCACGGGGTTCCATCGGATCGGCGGTGTGGGCCAATTGCCCGCCTTTTATCGCGGTTGCGAACGCTTCGGCCATGATGGCAGGATCACCGGCCTTGGCCACGGCGGTGTTCAGTAGAACGGCGTCAAAACCCATCTCCATCGCAGCAGCTGCTTGTGACGGAAGCCCAAGGCCGGCATCAATGACTAATGGCACCTCAGGGAAATGGGCGCGCATAGCCCGCAGTCCGAAGATGTTATTCAACCCAAGACCCGACCCAATAGGTGCGCCCCATGGCATCAAAACCTCGCAACCAGCGTGCAACAGCTTGTCGGCGACAACCAAGTCTTCGGTGGTGTATGGGAACACCTGAAACCCGTCCTGTGTCAGTATGCGGGCCGCTTCTACCAGCCCAAACACATCCGGTTGCAGCGTATCTTCTTCGCCAATGACCTCAAGCTTGATCCACTTAGTATCAAAAACCTCGCGCGCCATATGTGCCGTTGTCACGGCTTCTTTGACACTGTGACATCCTGCAGAGTTCGGCAAAACATGCACACCAAGATCACGGATCAGCTGCCAGAAATCCTGTCCGGCACGATCTTGCCCGCTTTCGCGGCGTAAAGACACCGTCGCAACACTTGCGCCACTGCGTTTGAATGCATCCGCCAAAATCGCGGGCGACGGGTACTGCGCTGTCCCAAGCATCAAACCGTTGGGCAATGCCGTGCCGTAAAAATCGCGCATCGCCTATCCTCCCTGCATTGGGGCAAGGATTTCGACAGCGTCACCGGCACTGAGAGTATGATCAGCGCGCGCGGCGACAGGGACAAACACACCATTTACGGCCGTGGCAACTTTGGCACCGCCGAACCCCTCGGCTGTTAGTAAATCAGTCAATGTGATGACCTGCGCATCGATTGATACGCCGTTAAGCAGAAGTTTCATCCATCACCTCTGGAGTTTTGCTATCAAAAATTAAATCCGTCACCATCCGCGCCAACGCGGGAGCCAACAGGAAACCGTGCCGGAACAAGCCATTGGCGCTGATCAAGTTTCCATCGCGTCTGATACGCGGCAGATTGTCGGGAAAGGCAGGTCGGCTATCTACGCCAATCTCAAGCACCTCAGCCCCACCGAACGTGGGGTTCAACGCATAGGCTGCACTCAGCAGCTCCAGAAGGGCACGCGCGGTGACGTGCTTGCCTGCGTGGCCTTCAATCATCGTCGCCCCAAGCATGAAAACACCGTCACCGCGCGGCACGATGTAAAGCGGCACGCGAGGGTGAAGCATCCTAATGGGTCGGGTTAAGGTGACATCCGGACAGGACAGAACCAGCATTTCCCCTTTGACGCCGCGCAAATCGTGCAGTTTGTCTTTGGCCTGAAATCCACGGCAATCAAGGGTTAAGCCACGTTGCGCATAATCGGCTGGGTCCGCATCGTCTTGTACAAATTCGGCACCATCGGCTACGAGGCTTGCTCGCAATCTGGCAAGGGCCAAGCGCGGAGTAAGATGCGCCTCGTTTTCAAAAAATAGACCCTTCGTGAAACGCTCCCCCAGATCGGGCTCAAGTTCTGAAACTTCGGGCCCAGTCAGCTCGCGAAAACCGGTCGTGCGCCGCGCGAACTGCGCAAGGTCAGGTTTGTCGCGCGCAGAAGACACAACAAGCGAGCCGCAGCGCTGCACGGCTCTGGTTTTTGCCTCCCACCAATCGGCCGCCTCACATCCTAATCGGACAACGGGTTCCTCAGCGCTTTCGCCCTCACAAAACGGGGCGAGCATGCCGCCGGCCCACCATGAGCATGCATGTGCTCCAAGTTCCGGATGCCGGTCGACCAGCATCACATCAGCGCCGCGATCCAGCAGCGCCCTTGCGATACAAAGACCGGCAACACCAGCCCCGATAATGGTAACCTCTGTCATTCCCATTGGCCGTGAAAGTGGTGCACTGGGCCGTGACCTTTGCCAATATGCAAGGTGTCCGCCGCTTTGATCGCCGCTTGGAGATAGGCATGCGCCGTTGTCACGGCATCCCTAAGGCCAAGCCCTTGTGCGAGTTGTGCAGCGATGGCCGCTGAATACGTGCACCCAGTGCCATGGGTGTTGTGGGTATCAATCCGCGGCGCTGCGCATGTGGCGATGACGCCGTTTGCATCGACAAGCACATCGGTGCAGATACCGCCAACAGCATGGCCACCCTTCATCAAGACCGCCTTTGGCCCCATCTCGATCAGCCGTTTTCCCTGTGCTGCCATTTCTTCGGATGTGGTCGCCTCAGAAGTGTTCAGCAACCGCGCGGCCTCGGGTAAATTCGGTGAGAGAAGATGCGCATGCGGCAGGGCATGTGTGATCAGCGCGTCTACTGCGACGTTTTGTAAAAGCTCGTCACCTGACTTTGCGATCATCACCGGGTCCACGACAACAGGGCCATCGAACGCGATCAATTGTTTGATTGTGGCCTGAATTATTGATGCGGAGAAAAGCATCCCCAACTTGATCACATCCACATCGAGGTCCGACAAAACAGCATCAATTTGCGCGGCAACGACATCGGCTGGAACCTCATGCACAGCTGTGACAGCGGTGGTGTTTTGGGCAGTCACTGCGGTGATAACGCTTGCCCCATACACACCGTTAGCTGAAATCGCTTTGAGATCGGCCTGTATGCCAGCACCGCCACCGCTATCGGAGCCAGCAATGGTCAAGGCAATCGGGATCTGTTTCGTCACGGGCACGTCTCCACAGTATGGGTTGTGCCAACGTGAGAATGAGTCTCGTGCGATCAGTGTCGCACAAATTTACCCGTTCCCTACGCCGGTATAACCCGGATCAGGTTCGACGGGTCGGTGCATGCACCTCTCAGCCCAAGTGGGCCCCCCGACGGATTATTTCGTGACTGGTTCGCCGTAACTTTTGGAGGGATCCAGTGTTATTCTGCGACAGCGGTAGGATAATATCCGAGCAACTGCAATATCCAAAGTGACGCATGGTACCGCAGCAGTAGGCAAAATTTCTCGCGCTTCGCATCGATGTTCCAGCCGCGATGTTGCCCAGATCAACTCACTTCATATCTTCAAAGCGGACTTTGGAACGCTCCGAAGACTCCGTAAAATGGGCTCCTTGCCGCCATTCGCTGCGCCGACTACGAAGGTCGGTATTGGGGCGTTCGCTACATTTAGGCGCGCGTGAAGTGCCCAATTTCTGCACCATGTACATATCAACTAGAAGGGCGGTTTTAGCCATTCGCTGCGGTTGGCATGGATGGCGGCTATGCGCAGTTAGTGATCTTTGCAAAACCCTGAGCACAGTAACGAAATTGATACCCTCATAACTGTGGAAGGCTCGGAAAGCAGAGCTACTATGGTCGCCCCAAAGCGTTGCCCGAAACCAAGACTGGCTTTCACAACACCGTACGAAACGAGCATTGGACCACCGTGTTTGGGTTTCCCTTAAAAATAGCTAACTAGCAGGATGTATCTTGAAAAAAGTCCTCTCTCACCTTGTCGACAGCGACGCCATCAGAGAGAACTTTGGCAGGTGCAGGACCACATTGGATTGTTGTGTAAACGCTGCACTCCTGCTCCCTGCCTTTCTGAATACAACAGGTGTGACAGTATCGAACGCTAGGATCTTGGTCAGGGAAAAACAATTTCTACTAAATATATGGGTGGACTATTATTCTAGTTTACAGGTTGCAGGGGTTGCAAAATAGTCTGCAGCCATAATGCTCGCTGCGCCGGTATTCGTATCAATGACAATTGCGACATCCACGGAGTTTTCTACGTCTCCATTGCTTTGCAGGTCGGGCCCAAAAAAGGAAACAAACCGACCAGAAGTAACGGTCGATCCCGGCGGGCCAGTCCAGCATCCGGAATAGGCACACCAGCTGATGTCTTGGGTGCTGACATGAATATCCATAGGGGTATGCGTGCCAGAGTTCTCGCATTTTCCGTCGTCACAACTGATTTCAAAGTTGGTATTGCGGCAGTGCCAAGACTTTTCCCCCGCACCCAAGGCAGAGACAGGAATTACGGCTGGTAGTGTCAAGGTCAGTACAAATGGGTAAGTGAAAAAGTGCATTTCTTCGTCCTTTGAAAGACTTATAGTCAACGAATACAACGAAATAGATGGCGCGCATTCATGCCACTTTCGCAAGTTTCTAAACTTGCATCGTACTGTCCTCGGGCTGGACAGCAAGGGGGGGCACTTCTGACAAGACGCTCCGCTAAAACCTTAATACTTGTATTAAAAATACCACTTTCTAGAGTGATACAATTGGAGGAGTGTTGTATGAACCAAATTTATAAATCAGCGGCATGGGCCTTGGGGCTCGGCGGCCTAATGACAAGTTCGGCAGTCGCAGATGGCGTCTACAAAATGTATGACTATCGAGAAGGCTATATCGATGAGATTGAAATCGTCGGCGATGTGACATTTTCGAATGGCGGAACTTTCGCTATGTTCGAAATGGCGGATATGCAAATGCGTTTTTATGTTCCGCAGGATGCGGCCTATGTCCTAATGGAGGCCGACAATCCGGTCATATCTCAGCAAATACCTTTCGAAGGCGGATGGGTCAGCACTGCCGCACCGGGCCAAGAACGGTGGTCAAATTGCCCTGGAGAGCCTATCAGTGACCATGATGGGCAAATGCGAGGCGTCTATGGTGCCCTCGTTTGGACCAATACCCGGCTTGAAAACGACGACCTGTATTTTTCATTACAGATCGGACATTGCGATGACCCCGTTGAAGAGTGGGCGTTCAACAATCCTTCCAAAAACGCTTCGCCAATCGAAGAAGCGAAAGAGATATGCGGAAACGAAAACGATCTTTTCCTTCGCGCGCTTGGGTGCTCGGATATTATTGCAAGTCCCGACGCCACACCGCAGGACGTCAGTTGGGCCCATTGGAGCCGCGCCTATGTTCGCTGCGGTGACGCGCCGCAGTCTGATATCGTCGCCGATCTAATGTCTGCAGTTCGGTTGGATCCGCTGGAGTGGCAAGAATATTATCAGAGAGTTAGTGGGTATACTGGCCCAATGGACGGTCAAATGAGCTATCAACTTCACGGTGCGGTAACTCGGTTTGCCAGCAAAGGGTGCCGGTGACTGAATGTTTCACCTGTGTGTTCTGGATTTTCCGTCAAATAACACATCGGCCCTATTGAATCCCATAATCCAATCAAAACTACTCAGGAGCCATCATGAAATTAAGAAATTCTTCGCGCCTATTAGACACTTTAGTTGGAAAAATTGGATGCCACCCAAGCGGTGTTGCCATTCTTTCTACAGTGTTCGCCTGCACCATGGCAACTTCGGCAATGTCAGCGGCCGATGGTGACCTTCTAATTCGAAATGTATCGAACGGCGAGGTGACATTTAGGGTGTCAGCCAAAGATCATGTCTGTATTTCGGAACCAGCACCGTTGACCGCAATTACGATTCCGGCTGGAACAACACATAAACTGAAAGTAACGGCGAACTGTAATTCACTGGCTAGGTTCAATATAATTCCTGACTTCGACCCGAGCAAAATTTTGTACTTTATGTTCAAAGTCAACAGCGCCTTTTTGGTGGAACATGGATACAGAGATTATGTTGGCGGGTTCTCAGGCACTGCAACTGACAATCTAACCAACAGAATGACTGCGACACTAGTTGTTTCGCATCAAGCGCCCGTTCCGAACGTCACGGTTTCGGGCCGATGGGTGCAGAAATGCACGTCGGGTCGTACATGCAAGATGACGACTGAGAGAGAATACACGTTTGATCAGAGTTTCACCAATTCATATTCCAGAGACGTAGAAACTAAAGTCGAGGGAACCGTGTCGAGTTCAGCGACCGTTACGGCCAGTTCGTCGTTCGGCGTCGTATCAGGCGAAGCCTCAGCGACTGTGGCGGCCTCACTGACGTCAGGCTTGACCAATGCGGTCAATACCGCACGCGCGTCTAGCGAGAACAGCTCAGAGGGACTGAAATCCACCTTCGAATGCCCGATGGCGGTGCCTGTTGGTAAGCTTGGTTACCTCTGGCAATCCACTGTCCAAATCGGGCGTAACACCGCGACCATACTTCACTGTTTGGACGCTTGTAGTGCCAGCGGTGTGCCAAACTGGCAGCCAGGTGATCCCGACCATATTACATCTTGCAATAATTGATATGTAACAAAAGGAATGACTGCGTCTGGCTGCGGGGGTTTGTCCCAATGCTAGACGCGGGTCCCGTGTCGGCTGACGGTAGAATGAACCTCACTCTCGCAGATTAACGCAATGGACACCGCGCGGAGGCTTTGTTGCACAAATCGGTTGGGGGATTCATGTTGCGAAACCAGCGTGATAGCCGACGGTCATGAGTAACTGGACACCAACGACCTACAAGACCAAGAACTGGTCAGACTATAATCGAGCTTTGAAGCAGCGCGGTTCCCTTTCAATCTGGTTTGATGCTGAGATGGCTTGGGAAGCCGAACCTTCTGGTCGCCGGGGACGGCAGCAAGCTTATAGCGACGCTGCAATCCAAGCATGTCTGACCCTTAAGGTTTTGTTCGGCTTGCCTCTGAGGCAAACGACAGGGTTTATAGAAAGCCTGCTTGAACTGGTCGGGTTGAGTTGGGCGGTTCCAGACTTCAGTACGCTGTGTCGTCGCCAGAAAACCTTAGCGGTGAACATTCCATATCGTGGCTCAGGAGGTCCCTTGCATCTCTTGATTGATAGTACAGGCATCAAGGCAGAGGGCGAAGGTGAATGGAACGCCCGCAAGCATGGTGGCACCAAACGTCGCTTGTGGCGCAAGATACACATTGGGATAGATGAGCAAACGCTGGAAATACGTGCCGTTGAGGTCACGAGCAGCAGCATCGGTGATGCACCCATGTTACCTGACCTACTCGATCAGATCCCGCCGGACCAAGAGATTGCCAGTGTCACCGGGGATGGGGCTTACGACACGCGCAAATGCCACGACGCGATTGCGGCTCGTAATGCCCATGCCGTGATCCCGCCGCGCAAGAACGCCAAGCTGTGGAAGCCAGACACGCCTGGAGCCAGGGCGCGAAACGAAGCGGTTCGATCCTCAAAATATCTGGGGCGGGCACTGTGGCGACAGCTGACCGGATACCACCGCCGAAGCCGCGTTGAGACGAAAATGAATTGTGTGAAACTGCTCGGCCAGCGCCTCTCCGCGCGTGACTTCGATCGACAGGTCGCGGAATTCCAAATCCGCGCCGCGATTCTCAACGGCTTCACTGCGCTTGGAATCCCCAAGACAGAGGCCGTAGGCTAAATTCGTCCGGTGTAAGGGAAAGTCTGACCTCAAACTGATTTGTGCAACAAAGCC
>MAAC01010131.1_pt1 | contig 12717 bp, 10 predicted proteins | sample 1115981 | NCBI WGS metagenome assembly MAAC01 (sample SAMN04961126, study PRJNA320927) | seawater metagenome | isolation source: sample BD02T64 sea water enriched with oil for 64 days | place: USA:Gulf of Mexico | collected 2013-07-27 | reverse complement strand
ACCAGTAAAGTGGTGTTAAAAACCAGAGCCAAGCAAAAAGGCAGTAATCAATACCAACGTGTTGATAAGTCAAAACAGTCTATTACTATTAATGAACACGGTGCTTTATTTAAAATTAACTTGTGGGATTATCTCGATACAGGGCTGTTTTTAGATCATCGCAAAACCAGACAAATTGTGGCTAAAAAAGCCAAGGGTAAAAACGTACTAAATCTATTTGCTTATACCGGCTCTGTGTCTGTACACGCGGCACTACACGGTGCTAGCACTATCACCACGGTTGATATGTCTAATACTTATCTAAACTGGGCGCAGGATAACTTTGCGTTAAATAAACTTAATGGTCATAAATATCAATTTGTACAAGCTGATTGTTTAGAATGGTTAAAAAAGAATAACGATCAATTTGAGTTGATTTTTATTGATCCGCCGACCTTTTCTAATTCTAAACGCATGGAAGACAGTTTTGATGTGCAACGTGATCATGTAACCTTGCTCACTGATGCCTTAAGTTCATTGGCCGATGGTGGCGAAATATTTTTTACCAACAATAAACGTAACTTTAAAATGGACTTTGAGGCGATGGACAAATTAGGCTTGCAAGCAACAGCGATGTCGGATGTTACTCGCGATAAAGACTTTGCTCGTAACAAGCATATTCACAATAGTTGGTCTATTAAAAGAGCTTTTTCAAAGTAAAGCAGCAAAGTAAAGGCAGCAAATTGAAAGTAGCAAGTTGAAAGTAGCAAGTTGAAAGTAAAACACATGAAGAAATATAATCTGTATGGCAGTGAAGGTTGCCATTTATGTGAACAAGCATTGGCAATATGCTCAGCAGTGTTAATGGCTAGTGAGTTTGAAGAAATTGATATTGTGGAGCAAGAAAAAGTTGCCCACGAAACGAAAACTTTGGTTGATCTCTATGGCGTACATATTCCTGTATTAGAGCTGTTGAATGAAAACCCGAGTGATAATAAAAAATTATTTTGGCCTTTTACTGCAAAGCAAGTATTAGCGCTAACACAGCAGAGTTAAATTAACTGATGGAATTATTAAGAATAGCCAATGGCGAACTTGCTTTTGGTGAAGACAAAATTTTAAATAAAGCTGACTTAAGCGTACAAACTGGTGAGCGTATTTGTTTGGTTGGTCGTAACGGTGCCGGTAAATCAACCTTGATGAAAGTGTTGATGGGGCTGCAAAACTTAGACGATGGTCAAATACTCAAGTCTAGCACCATGCAATTGGCCATGTTAGAGCAAGATCCACCCGAATCTTCAGATATGAGTGTATTTGATTTTGTTGCGCAAGGGGTGAAAGAAAATGCCGAATTAATTAGCCGTTACCATGGTTTAATTCACTTAATTGGCGAAGATCCGAGCGAAAAAAACCTCAATAAATTAGCTAACGTTCAAGACGAGCTTGAACAAGCGGGTGCATGGCAAGACGAGCAACGTATTGAGCAGGTAATGAGTACCTTGTCATTAAATGCGGATGCAAAAATTTGTGATTTATCGGGGGGCTGGTTACGCAAAGTAGCACTGGCGAAAGCGTTAGTGACCAATCCTGATATTTTATTACTTGATGAGCCAACTAACCATTTAGATATTGCTAGTGTATTGTGGTTAGAAAAATTCTTAAAAGACTTTGCTGGTACCATTATTTTTATCAGCCATGATAGAGCATTTATTCGCGGTTTATCGACACGTATTTTAGATCTTGATCGCGGTAAATTAACAAGTTATCCCGGAGATTACGACCTTTATATCGAACAAAAACAGCATGATTTGCAAGTAGAAGAGCAACAAAATGCTTTATTTGATAAACGTTTAGCCGAAGAAGAAGTATGGATCCGCCAAGGTATTAAAGCACGTCGTACTCGTAATGAAGGCAGAGTACGCTCTTTAGAAAAACTAAGGTTAGAGCGAAAAGCGCGCCGTGAAGTACGAAATCAAAGTACCATGAACATCACTCAAGGTGAGCGTTCAGGTAAGCTAGTGTTTGAAGCCGAAAATGTTACCGTTGCCTTTGATGACAACGTTATTATTAACAATTTGAATTTGCTGATTAGTCGTAACGATCGTTTAGCCTTAATTGGCGCTAACGGCACGGGTAAGTCAACCTTGATAAAACTTATCATGGAAAAATTGGCAGCGACCAGTGGCAAGATGCGCTCAGGGGTTAATTTAGAAATTGCTTATTTTGATCAACATCGTGAAGCACTTGATCTTAATAAAACGGTACAAGATATTGTCGGTGAAGGTAAACAAGAAGTAATGGTTAACGGTAGATCTCGCCATGTGCTTGGTTATCTGCAAGATTTCTTATTTAGTCCTAAACGAGCCCGTACGCCAGTAAGAGCATTATCTGGAGGCGAAAAAAACCGCTTACTGCTTGCAAGGCTATTTTTACGCCCAAGTAACTTACTTATTCTCGATGAACCGACTAACGATTTAGATATAGAAACTTTAGAGTTATTAGAGGAAGTAGTTGCAAATTACGCAGGAACCGTTATTTTAGTCAGCCATGATCGCGACTTTGTCAATAATTGTGTTAATACTTGCTTGTATTTTGATGGCACTGGTAGTATCAATCAGATTGTTGGCGGTTATGACGATGTAGATAGTTACCTAGTCTTAAAAGACGAGCAAAGGCAAGCACAGCTATCATCAGCAAATAAAAAGAATACCGAACAGAGTAGCAAACAAAGTACCGAACAAAATACCAAGCAAAATAGTGCTGAAAGTAAAAAAGCGACATCGGTTGATACCCCCTCAACTAAAAAGAAGCTTTCGTTTAAAGAATCACGTGAGTTAGCTGAGCTACCAGGGATCATAGATAATTTAGAAAATGACATTGCTCAGTTGCAAGAACAAGTAAACCAAGCTGATTTTTTCAGTCAAGATGCTGAGCATACAAAAAATATATTGAACCAGCTAGCGATAAATGAGTCAAAACTCGACCTTGCCTATACTAGATGGCAAGCGTTAGATGAATAATAAATAAGGTAATAAATCATGTAATGACATCTCTTTCAAATAGAGAAGAGTTGTTACTAAATAATTTGAATTTTAAAGTAAGAGTTAAGTAGTAGAATGAACCAATTTGTAAAATCAGTTTTGGCAGCCGGAATTACCAGCGCCTTGAGTATAAGTTGTATTAGCCATGTTAATGCTGCTACTTATGAACTTGTTGATAAAGGTGAAGCGAGCAAGCTTAAATACACCTTTGCACAGCATCAAAATAATGCGGGTGATATGGCTATCTCAGGTACCAGTCTTTATAACTTTCCTGTTCAATATGAGTATCTAGATGATGATGACTTTACGGTAATAGAAAGTTATGTATTACTACGCCATGATAGGGTTAACGGTTTAGAAGATATTGAAGATAGCGATGCGTTGAGAGCTGGAAACCCCACCGCCAATGATTTAGCGTGGGTGGTGAGGTGGCTACAAGATACTTCTTCAGGTAAAGGACTAGATATAGAGTATCAAAAAGTTGGCGATACCATTGCCATGACCCATGTGGGTGGCGTAAGCACAGATTTTAATCTGTGGGATGTTAAGTTTGATGGCACTGATACCTTAACGCGTTCAACCATAGACATTGTTAGTGGTATTACCGATAGTGGTATCTCGTATGGCACAGCAACGGCACCTTATTTACCTAGCGAACCTTATGCAGACTCTGACGATGTAGAGCATACTTTTTGGCTTAGAGAACATGGTATACGTGGTTTCTTTTCCTATGATTTAGGCGCCCAGGTATTTGAAGTTACTCCTTTTGAAACAGAGCATGCTGGCGGTACTTCTGCTGTTTTAGACGTAAGTGAGGCAGGTACTGCGGTAGGCTTTAGTAGTTATAAGGTCACTCAAGCTTTTGACGATGTTATTAATGATGATACCGGCGGTTGTGCTGATACCGCTAAAGTTCCCGATCAAATGACGCTTGAAGCTTGTATTGCCGAAACACAATTGCAATCAAGCTCTGCTCTTTACCATACTATGGCATTTAAGGCGACCCTTGATCCAAACGGCAGCCCTGTTGTTGAGCAACTTGGCTTATTGGTAACACCACATGTAGATGACGAACGCTCCTATTCTAGCCATGCTTTAGCGGTAAACAGCCAAAATGTCGCGGTAGGTTATGCCGATGGTTTTCGTGATGAAACGGTTACTGAGCCTGACGTTGATGAAGTAAGGACCTATAGGAATGGGTTTGGAATAATACAAAACTATCAATTTGCAGTAGTCTACAAAAATTCAGAAGTCATAGATCTTAGCGGCGATCATACAAATAAAGGCAGCTCACGCGCCTATGATATTAATGATTCAGGTATTGCCGTTGGGCATATTACCAAATCTATTGATGGCAAACTCGTAGATAAATTTTTCTATGTTGACACTAATGTTAGCAAAGAGGCCGTTAATATGATTAACCCTAGTGATTACTTTAGTGGCTCTGACAGTACCGCGAGAGCGATTAATAATAGCGGCCTAATTGTGGGTGAGGGGGAAATTGAAACTCATAATGAAAGTATTTCTCAAGGGGTTGCACAAAACCCACGTAGAACGGCAGCCTTTGTTTATAATATGAATGACGATATTTTTGCTAATATCAATGAGCTTATTCCCTGTAGTGTGCGCCAAACTTACGATATTATTGAAGCTCGCGGCATTAATGATGCCGGCATGATCTCAGCTACTGCAATTGTTAAAGCCGATCGCCGTGATGCTAAAGGTGAAATAATGCTAGATAATGGTGGTGAGCCCTTAACCGAAGATGTAGTACGTGCTATTAGCTTAAACCCTATTCCTGATGATGGTGAGGTTTGTACCGCAGAAGAAGTGGATAAAGTAGAGCGACAAGGGGCAAGCTTAGGCTTTGGCAGTGCTTGGTTCTTAATGGCCATTTTTGCTTTGCGTAGAAGGCTATTTAGTTGATTTTCTATAAGTGTCCATAAGATATCTATAAGTCTCCCTAAGATAGTATTTTACTGTTTTGTGATAAAAGCACCTTAATCCACATGGTATTAGGTGCTTTTTTGTTTTCTATTGAAAATAAATTTCTTAAGCAATCAAGTGTTTAATTATTTTCATCAAATTTCTTTGTTTTGTACATTGTTTTTTGACCATTTGTTAACTAGCTTTATTATGAAAGTGATAGTAATAAAGGAGCGTGCATTAATGATGAATCGGCAAAAACGAGACCGCCAAGATAGGGCTCATACAAGAGGTTACCAAGCAGGTATATCTGGACGTTCAAAAGAGCATTGCCCTTACCAAAGCACAACAATCAAATCACAATGGTTAGGTGGTTGGCGTGAAGCTATAGAAGACAGACAGCAAGGCTTAGTTAAATAAACAACCAAATGATTTGTTTTTTAATAAGCTAATTGAACATTTTTAAAATGAAGAAAATCAAAGTGACAGAAAATTAAGATGAAAGAATAAATTAAGCCCAGCAATTTGCTGGGCTTAATTTATTCGGCTATGGTATGCGCAAAGGTTCAGAATGTTTTACCTGTTTACCTTGGGCTTGCCAGAAAAAGCTTGTTATTAAAAGCTAGTAGTATCAGCAAATAAACCTACTTTAAGGTTTTTCGCGGTATATATTTCACGACCGTCAACGCTAACACTGCCATCGGCAAGTCCCATAAATAATTTACGCTTAATAACACGCTTCATATCAATTTTAAAGGTTACTTTTTTGGCTGTAGGTAAAATTTGTCCGGTAAATTTTACTTCACCTACGCCTAAAGCACGCCCTTTACCTGGACCACCTGACCAACCTAAGAAAAAACCAACGAGTTGCCACATGGCATCTAAACCTAAACAGCCGGGCATTACTGGGTCACCTTTGAAATGACAATCGAAAAACCATAAGTCAGGAGTAATATCTAATTCAGCTAGAATATAACCTTTACCGTGTTCACCACCGTCCTCGGTTATTTTTACGATACGATCCATCATTAACATATTGTCGCTGGGAAGTTGTGAGTTACCCTCACCAAACATTTCACCTGTACCTGCTTTAACTAAATCGCTTTTGCTGTATGAATTTTGTAATGCCATGACCATATTAATTGCCTAAATTGAGTATGAAGTAAGTTTCTAGGTCGCTACTTTAGCGAACACTTGTACACTAAACAACTCTGAACAGTTAAATAAAATGAATTTATATGATGAAAATCAATTTTTTTGTGTTCTATACCCATATATTCTCTTAAAGACTTTATTGCAAAATACCTAGGGCAGAGTAACATAGTAGGCTATTGTCGAGGATTAAAGCTCTATAGAGATCAAAATGGACGAAACGGTTAAAAAGAAAAAAAAAGCTATGACGAATGCTGAAAAGCAGAAACGTTATCGTGAACGACAAAAAGAGCGTGGCAAACAAGAAATGCGTGGTTATTTATCGCCAGAAGCAAAAGTATGCTATCAGCTGATTGCAGAGCAAACAAATTGGTCTGACAGTATCATTTTAAGCAATGCGGTGAGATTAACTTACGCGGCTTATAAAAACGGTCAAATTGGTCTACTTAATAGTTGGCTAAAAGATAATGAATTATAAATACACTTCCCCTAAATTTAGATAATAAGAGCAACCCCTATTGATAAACATATTATAGGCCATTAAATATTGTCGCCAAACTGAGCCTGATGTTATTTTAATGGATATGGACATGCCGGGCATGGGTGGTTTAGAAGCCACTAAAAAAATACTACGCTTTGTACCTGATGCTAAAGTTATTGTGCTCACTGCCCATAGTGAAGACCCATTTCCAACTAAGGTCATGCAAATAGGTGCGGCAGGTTATTTAACCAAATGTACGCCACCTCAAGAAATGGTTAATGCAATTAGAGCCGTTAATAGTGGTCAACGTTATTTACCCGCACAAATTGCTCAGCAAATGGCGTTGAGTCAGTTTAAATCAACGGAAGAAAACCCTTTTAGCTCACTATCTGATCGCGAACTGCAAATTATGTTAATGATAACGCGTGGAGAAAAAGTGCCTGATATTTCAGAACACCTTCACTTGAGTACTAAAACTATTAACAGCTACCGTTATCGCATGTTTGAAAAACTTAATGTTGGTAACGATGTTGAACTTACGCATCTTGCCATTCGTCATGGTATGTTAAAAACTGAAAAGTTATAATTTTGACTGAAGATAGCATAGATGAACAAATAGCTGCTTTTGATAGCGAAGCTTTTCTTAAATCTGTTACTGAGCAGCCCGGTGTTTATCGCATGTATAACCATGAGCAAACGGTTATTTATGTGGGTAAAGCTAAACAATTAAAAAAGCGTTTAGCCAGCTATTTTCGCAAAGACCTTGGTTCAGTTAAAGGCTCAGTTAAAACTAAAGCCTTAGTCAGCCAAATTTGCGCTATTGATGTTACCGTTACCCACACAGAGGGGGAGGCGTTAATACTTGAAAATAACTACATCAAAAAGTACCAGCCCAAATATAATATTCTACTGCGTGATGATAAGTCTTACCCTTATTTACTGATAACAGCTCATAAACATCCCAAATTAGGTTTGCATCGTGGTGGTAAACGAGTAAAGGGAGATTACTTTGGGCCTTATCCAAGCGTTGGTGCTGTTTGGGAAAGCTTGCGCTTAATGCAAAAAATATTTCCTATCAGGCAATGTGAAGACAGTTATTACCGTGCCCGCTCTCGGCCTTGCTTGCAGTATCAATTAGGTCGCTGCTTAGCCCCCTGTGTTGATAAAGTATCTACTGATGACTATCAACAGCAAGTTGTGTTAGCAAAACTATTTTTAAAAGGTAAAAGCTCAGCCGTTATTGAACAGCTAGTAGCGCGGATGGAGCAAGCGAGTTCACAGTTGGATTTTGAGCAAGCGGCTAAATTTAGAGATCAAATAACAACGCTGCGAAAAGTGCAGCAGCAGCAATATGTTAGTGGTATTGCCGCCGAAATGGATGTACTTGGTTTATATCGTTTTAAATCACAAGTTTGTGTGCATTTGCTTTGTATTCGTGAACACAAAATATTAGGCAGTAAAAGTTACTTTCCTGTTGTACCTGCACAATCAACGGATAATGACATTTATGAAGCTTTTATTGCTCAACATTATTTGTCAGATGAACCCTTGAATAATGGCCAAGGGAATATTCCTAAAGAAGTGGTTATTAGTGAAGCACTAGAGCAACTTACCACATTATCTGAGTTACTGTCGAAGCAAGCAGAGCATGATGTCAAAATATCGCATAAAGTGCGCGCTGAGCGAGCGCAGTATTTAAAGTTAGCGAATACCAATGCCCAAACCGCGCTTGTTACTAGAAATAGCCATAAAGAGTCAATGCAGGCTCGATTTTTCGCATTAAATGACGTGTTTGAGTTAACTAACGGTATCCATCGTATTGAATGCTTTGATATTAGCCATACTATGGGGCAACAAACGGTTGCCTCTAATGTGGTATTTAATCAAGAAGGGCCATTAAAGTCAGATTATCGTCGTTATAATGTTTATGGCATTACACCGGGTGATGATTACGCGGCGATGGCTTTTGCATTAAATAAGCGTTATGGAAAAATTAAAGTTGATGATGAAGAGTCATTAAAAAAAATGCCTGACATTGTTTTTATTGATGGTGGTAAAGGGCAATTAGCTAAGGCTGAAGAATTTTTCCATCAGCTAAATTTAGATAAAACGCCTTTGTTAGTAGGGGTTGCCAAAGGTGAGTCTCGAAAACCCGGTTTAGAAACGCTTATTTTAGCAGGCAGTCATCAACTCATATCTTTACCCGCCACCTCACCAGCACTGCATTTAGTGCAGCATATTCGTGATGAATCACACCGTTTTGCTATTGCTGGTCATCGAGCTAAGCGGCAAAAAGTAAGTAAAAAATCTGTTTTAGAGGCCATTGAAGGTGTGGGAGCAAAAAAACGTCAAACATTACTGACTTTTTTAGGGGGCATGCAAGAAGTTAAAAAGGCAGCGAAAAATATTTATGATGCTTTGCATGACAAGTAATTGTATCTAGCAAGTGAACCTGTGTAAACTAGGTGGCAAAATACTTGCTGTTAAGCTTAATGTTAAAGTAAAGGCCTATGTGGACAATACCTAACCAAATCACCTTATTTCGGATCGCTTTGATCCCCATCTTTATTCTAGTCTTTTATTTACCGTTATCCTGGAGCCATTTTGGCGCCTTTGCTCTTTTTTGGCTGGCAGCTGTCAGTGATGCCTTAGATGGCTATTTGGCAAGAAGATTAAACCAATCCTCTGCTTTTGGAGCATTTATTGACCCAGTAGCAGATAAATTAATGGTAGTCTCAGCATTAGTGATGATAGTACAAGATTATCAAACATGGTTGGTCGCTATCCCCGCTATGATTATGATTGCTCGTGAAATATTTATCAGTGCGCTGCGAGAATTTATGTCTTCTCGAGGTAAGCGTGATGTTATTGCCGTATCTGATATGGGCAAATATAAAACAGCCGCTCAAATGCTCGGTATTATGGGACTAATTTGGCGCCCTGATTACGACATTCCCTTAATATTATTCTACTTACCTCATGAAGTGATTAATTATGCGTCCTACTTTTTTTATTTTATTGCAACAGTATTAACGCTTTCAACGTTAGTTGATTACTTTAAAGCGGCATGGCCTGAATTGAAGTCAGAGAATGAATAATAAATAAGTACTTTCGTTGTTAATTTGTACGTTTTGTTAGCTGTAGGCCAAAAAAAACATCAAACAAGCTGCTTTTTGAGCAGTTAAAACAAAAAAAGTATTTAATAGTTGACTGTAAGTTTATTCGATGTAGAATGCGTTTCCGTTGACAGGGAGTCAACAAGCGAAGCAATATTTACCATGTGTTATATGCTTACTTATTATAAGGATGTTAATCGGAATTTAATTTCGATTAAAGTACAAGCTCTAATGAAGCGGCTGGTGTCAGCTGGTAGAGCATCACGTTGCCAAAAGCGAAGTGAATGCCACGACTTATGTTGATGAGAGTAGTCTCGTTAGCCGCTCCAAGAAAAATGTGAAAAAGTACAAGCTCTAATGAAGCGGCTGGTGTCAGCTGGTAGAGCATCACGTTGCCAAAAGCGAAGTGAATGCCACGACTTATGTTAATGAGAGTAGTCTCGTTAGCCGCTCCAAGAAAAATGTGAAAAAGTACAAGCTCTAATGAAGCGGCTGTAGCTCAGCTGGTAGAGCATCACGTTGCCAACGTGAATGTCACGAGTTCGAGTCTCGTTAGCCGCTCCAATTTAAGTTTTAAGTAAAAAGATTTCTATAAATGAAATCATCTCAACTCATATTGATAAAATATAGAGTTGGCCAAAATGGCGGGTTGGCAGAGTGGTTATGCAGCGGATTGCAAATCCGTGTACACCAGTTCGATTCTGGTATCCGCCTCCATTTTTGCTGATGCAAATAATGGATAACTAAAGGATTAGTTGAAAGTTAAAAAGTAGGGGCCAATCCTTACTCTAAAAATATTATCCGATGCCCGGGTGGTGGAATTGGTAGACACAAGGGATTTAAAATCCCTCGCTCTTAGAGTGTGACGGTTCAAGTCCGTCTCCGGGTACCATTTATTTTAGTTATAAAATAAATATAGGTATAATTTAAGTACAAGCTCTAATGGAATGGCTGGTGTCAGCTGGTAGAGCATCACGTTGCCAAAAGCGAAGTGAATGCCACGACTTATGTTGATGAAAGTACAAGCTCTAATGAAGCGGCTGGTGTCAGCTGGTAGAGCATCACGTTGCCAAAAGCGAAGTGAATGCCACGACTTATGTTGATGAGAGTAGTCTCGTTAGCCGCTCCAAGAAAGTTGTAAAAGTACAAGCTCTAATGAAGCGGCTGTAGCTCAGCTGGTAGAGCATCACGTTGCCAACGTGAATGTCACGAGTTCGAGTCTCGTTAGCCGCTCCAATTTTAGATGTTTAGAATGAGTTAGATTTAATTCTGACAAAAATTGTAAAAAGTACAAGCTCTAATGAAGCGGCTGTAGCTCAGCTGGTAGAGCATCACGTTGCCAACGTGAATGTCACGAGTTCGAGTCTCGTTAGCCGCTCCAATCTTTATTTTGTTTATTGCGAACAAAATTCGAGTAGGGAACCAATTCCTACTATAAAAAAATATTGTCCGATGCCCGGGTGGTGGAATTGGTAGACACAAGGGATTTAAAATCCCTCGCTCTTAGAGTGTGACGGTTCAAGTCCGTCTCCGGGTACCACCTTTATTACTGTTACTTCTTCTCAGTAAGTTCAATGTTTTATATTTCTGAAAACCTTATCCCATAAATTTTACTCATACAGACAACTCATCTCAAAACTGTGCTGGTTTATTTAAGCAAACCTTTATAACAATTCCTTAAAATAGTCATTATTGCTACTTACATTGATACAGGTATCAAGCGTAATTCTCCTGTCCCATGTCTTTCTATCAACATCATGATTGTCAGCTCCTGTCGATAGTAGGGTTCTTAGGTCTGAAATTTGGTCTATACTCAATTCAATTCAATTAACCACTGTGACCTATGTTATTAAAGGCATTTTATACCGACAATAAAATATAGTCTGGTTAGCTGTTAGCTAAAATATAACGAATACTATAGTTGATGAAATGTTACCAATAGCTTAAAAATTTCATAATGAAATTTAATTTGAAGGAAGTACTAATACTATGACGCAGAAAAATTCAGTTTCAGTTGAAAAAGCACTGAAAATAGAAATTGCTGATATGAAAGCTCAAATGGAAGCAATCAGTAAGGTACAAGCGATTATTGAATTTAATATGGATGGCACTATTATCACGGCTAACGATAATTTTTTATCGACGCTAGGCTATTCGCTAGATGAAATTCAAGGGCAACATCACAGCATGTTTGTTGAACCTGCATTGAAAAATAGCCATGAGTATAAGGCTTTTTGGGAGAGGCTTAATCGCGGAGAATTTGAATCTAAAGAATATAAGCGCCTAGGTAAAGGGGGCAAAGAAGTTTGGATACAAGCGTCCTATAATCCTATTCTTGACCTGAATGGCAAGCCGTTTAAAGTAGTTAAATTTGCCACTGATGTTACCGAAGATAAATTACGTAATGCTGATACTACGGGTCAAATCGAAGCTATTAGTAAAGCGCAGGCCGTGATCGAATTTAATATGGATGGCACTATTATCACGGCTAACGATAATTTCTTATCGACGCTAGGCTATTCTCTGGATGAAATTCAAGGGCAACATCACAGCATGTTTGTTGAACCTGCATTGAAAAGCAGCCATGAGTATAAAGATTTTTGGGAGGGAATTTGAATCTAAAGAATACAAACGGCTAGGTAAAGGGGGCAAAGAAATTTGGATCCAAGCATCTTACAACCCTATTCTTGACTTGAATGGCAAGCCGTTTAAAGTAGTTAAGTTTGCTACTGATGTTACTGAAGATAAATTACGTAACGCCGATGCTATGGGTCAAATTGAAGCTATTAGTAAAGCGCAGGCCGTGATCGAATTTAATATGGATGGCACTATTATCACGGCTAACGATAATTTTTTATCGACGCTAGGTTATTCACTGGATGAAATTCAAGGGCAACATCACAGCATGTTTGTTGAACCTGCATTGAAAAGCAGCCATGAATATAAGGCTTTTTGGCAGGGGCTTAATCGCGGAGAATTTGAATCTAAAGAATACAAACGGCTAGGTAAAGGGGGCAAAGAA
>MAAC01000799.1_pt1 | contig 12734 bp, 8 predicted proteins | sample 1115981 | NCBI WGS metagenome assembly MAAC01 (sample SAMN04961126, study PRJNA320927) | seawater metagenome | isolation source: sample BD02T64 sea water enriched with oil for 64 days | place: USA:Gulf of Mexico | collected 2013-07-27 | reverse complement strand
CTTGCCATTGATGCGGCGGGTAACTGGACTTATACGGCAGCAGATAGTCCAGCCATTCAAGCTTTGGGTGCCGGGGACAGTGTCACTGACACAATGACGGTAACCACACCAGATGGCACTGAACATTCGATTACAGTCGCTATCAATGGTGTAGATGAGCCTGTTGTTGCAGAGTTTACTGAAGCAGAATTGTTAGATGGAGCGGCATCAGAATTTGGCGACGGCGTCGTAAACTTAGGCAATGATCCTTCTATGTATGGGATGGATAATTTTACCCTTAGCGTTACTTACGAGCTAAATAGTCTGAGTGGAGGGAAGCAGGCTATTCTTTATAATCATGGTCAATATGCGATAACAATTTCTAATGCAGATTTAATAATTTCTTTGAAGACAGAGAGTGGTGCAACAGAAAATATCACTATACCAAATGCTGTTTCAGAAGCAGGATGGCACGATGTTCAAGTTACTGTGGATGCAGGCCTGAACGAGCTCAACGTATATAGTGATGGCGAAGTTCTTTATACTGCGCCTAGTGATAATATAGCGCTTACCGATGCTAATGGAATTTCGGTCACTGCTGGAGGCTCGCCCTGGGGACAAGCTCTTGACGGTCAAGTTGCTGATGTATCAATCCACGATGAAGTACTTGAGATTGACGGCAGCCAAATCGTTTATGATCGAATGTATTCGATGGATGATGGGGGATTGTCGCCTCAGCAGGATGTTGCGACACCAGAAACAACACCAGAGCCAGAGCCAACACCAGAGCCAGAGCCAACACCAGAGCCAGAGCCAGAGCCAGAGCCAACACCAGAGCCAGAGCCAGAGCCAACACCAGAGCCATCAGGAGATGGTTCAGAATATATTGTCTCAAATTCTGCGCAGTTGGCGGATTTACTTGCATCAGGTGACATCAATGGTGCTACTATTAAATTGGCATCTGGAGATTACGATCCATTCGTTATCTCAAATCTCAATCTACCTGACGGTCTGACAATTACATCATTAGATCCAGAAAATCCCGCGCATCTAGAATCTTTGGAAATTAAAACATCATCAAACATTAATTTATCCAATTTGGAGTTTAGTTCTGATGATGCTCCCAGTAGCACATGGGGAGAAATTTTGTTTCTTGTAAGAGATAGCGCGGATATTGTGGTAACTGACAATGTTTTTGGCAATGATATTCCCGGAGCACGAGATGTTGGTTTCGTCGGATTTTCTGCGAAACATTCAGATGGTATTACTGTGTCAGGGAATGAATTTACTAATCTTAAGAATGGTGCAAGTTTTAGCTTATCTCAAAATATTGAAGCTTCGGATAATGTTATTCATGACCTCCGTATGGATGGGATGACTTTTGCAAGTGTCCAGAATGTCGTGATTGAAAATAACGAAATGTCAGACATGCACCGACTTGAGGGAGATCACTCTGACTATATTCAATTTTGGACAGTTAGCGGCGAACAGAATAATGCAAATATCGAAATAAGAGACAATTTATTACGACAATCTGATGGGATTGACGCTCAAGGGATATTTATGCGCGCCGAACCAGACCAACCCTATGAAAACGTAATAATTGAAAATAATGTAATATTTCAATCAGGTTATCACGGGATTACGATTGAGAATGTAAACGGATTGGATATTCGGAATAATACTGTGGTGTCTCCGCCAGGTACTGAGACCAATGTGTGGATCAAAGTAACAAATGCAACAGAGGCAACTGTTGCAGATAATGTTGCAAATTCCCTTATTCTGGATGATGCGTCAGATATACTTGAGCAAGGTAACGTAATAACAAGGCTAGCAGGTTCTGAAGATGCATACGCCTACGATGAGGTCTTTTCAGGAGCATTAGGGCAGTATTCTGTCTTGCCTGAAGATTTTACAATAAATACTTCTATTAACGCCGGTGCCGAAATGGGGGTTCACACATATAGCGATAATCCGCTTGCGGGCTCTACTCTTGACGATAATTTGCTGGGCACGTTATTGGATGATTTACAATTCGGGTTCGGCGGCGATGACATACTGGAAGGTCTTGGCGGTGACGATACATTGCTAGGTGGCGCAGGTGACGACACAATTGTCGGCGGTGAAGGTCAAGATGTTTTAATGGGCGGTGCAGGTTCAGATATGCTAACTGGTGGCACTGGATCTGATGTTTTTGATTTTTCTGAGCTTTTCCATTCGAATTTGGGTGCTGGAAATCGTGACGTTATTAGTGACTTCGATGCGTCAGCAGGGGGTGATAAAATATCATTGGCGGGCTTAGTTGAAACTGACTTCGAATTCATTGGCGCAAGTGAATTTTTTAAACTGGAAAATACCAAGACTGATAGCGAACTGCTTGAAGAAGCTGTAAGTGAGTTTGGGATCGGCAAAACTGTGCTTGGCGATGATCCAGGATTCGTCGGAATGGAAGATCTTACGCTGAGTGTAACGTTTGACCTGAATACACTTACAGGTGATCGGCAGGCCCTACTTTATAACCATAAAAATTATTCAATCCAGATTGAAAAAGGTGATTTGCTTGTTGAGATGCGAAAAGCGGATGGCTCTGTTGAAACAACCACAATTCCTGATGCAATCTCTGCGACAGGCTGGCACGACACTCAGGTGATATTGGATAAAGGTGGGAATTCTTTTGAAATATGGTTGGATGGTGAAGTGTTGCATCAAACAACTGCTGATGATTATCAAGTGGGTGATGAAGTGGTTTATGATGTGGTGGCCGGTGCATCGCTATGGGGGCGCGAACTGGATGGGCGTATAGCGGATGTTAGTGTCGCGAATGAGGTGATAAGGTTTGAAGAGACAGAAACGTTGTATGACCGATTAGCAACAGTAGATTCAGTAGATGACGTTATGCAGATGGACCAAACTACGGGGCACGGGCAAGTGCGATTTGATGATGATACAGATGTTTTGTCCATTGATTTCGATGGCGATTTAAAAACTGACATGGAAATTGAACTCATAGGCGTATCGTTAGCAGATCTGGATAACAGTGATTTTCTTATTTGAGGGTTTGCTTTAACCATTGTTTTTGTTTTTCTATAAGTAGATAATCTAATTTACTGAATTCAAATAATCAATCATTGATTTAATGGTAATTATATGCAACCTTTGAGCCTATCAATTGACAGGCGGGGGCGCATGAATTCAATTATTCCGGGAGCAACGCATTATCGGTCCAGTTATCTGGGAGCTGATTTTTCTCGCTTATCATCTTACAGGGAGCAATTGCGTTGCCTGCAGGTGCCTCCGCCTGCATCAGTTCTTGTCATTGGAAAAGGTGATGGACTTGTAGTCTCAACTATTTCTGATATGGGGTACTTGGTCGATACTCTTGATATATCATCTGAACTTGATCCAACGCACGTAGGTGATGTGCGTTCTTTGCCTTTCGATGACAATTCTTATGATGTTGTTATGTGTTGCCAAGTATTAGAACATATTCCCTTCGTAGAAGTTTCTGAAGCCGTTGCTGAAATCTCTAGAGTTGCGCGCAAGCAGACTATTATTTCGGTTCCAGACCAGCGTCGATATATGGGGTTAGAAGCCTCCTTGTTTCGTTTTAAAATGAACCTTCAATTCAGTTTGCCTCGATTGTTGCCAAAAACTATTCCTGAAGCGAGATTTAGTGAAATGGGGCATTATTGGGAAGTTGGATATAAGGGGTTTCCGGCTAAAAAAGTTATTAAGACAATTACAAATGGAGGTAAAAAGAGGGTTTTTCGAGTTCACAATATGCCATGGCATCTTTTTATTACTCAGTGGGTATGAGATCAGTATTCATTTGGAAAATTAGATATCCAAATAAGCAGCAGAAATTTTGTAAGATTATCAAATGGGGCAATCGTTTTCATGAATAAGAACGTCTGTTGACTGAAATGTTACAAAAAGCTGTTGCTTTTCCTCTCGAAGCTGTTGCTTCTCCTCTTGAATATCAAGCTAACAGAAATTCAGCTATTGATTTAGCGCGTTTATTCGGCGCTTTTGGAATTGTCTGGTTTCATGCAAAAGCTCCAGGAAGTTCAATCGGATATTCAGCATTGCAACTATTTATGACATTGACCATTCTCTTTTCTGCAAAAACAGGAATAGATATCACTTATAGACAATTTTTATTGTCTCGATTTACGAGGTTAATAGTTCCTTGGCTTGCTTGGTCAGTTATTTTTGGAGCTGCAAAAATTATTGACTCCTACTATCACAACATTCCTTTTGAAGAAGAATTTATGTTTTGGATGTTTCTAACTGGTCCAGCCATTCACCTTTGGTTTCTTCCTTATGTTTTTTGTCTTTCTCTTCTGTTCCTATTCCTAGACAAACAGCGCGACAAGTTGAATTATAGTCGTGGTATTATTCCAATATTCGTGACAACGAACGTATTCTTTATCTACATATTAAATACTTATGAATTTTCTATACCTTTTGCTCAGTGGCTTTACGTTTTCCCCGCTGCTTTTCTCGGATGGGCAATGCACTTGAACCGAAATTCGACTAAAGGATTTTATCTATTGTCATTGAGCATCATTGCTCCGTGCGGGGCGTACATATTTTTGGATATGCCGCTTTTGGCAGAACAATTCCTAATTGGAGGCTTGCTATCGATAATAGTAACAAAATGGAGATGGAAGGAATATAAATTTATCTCTAAGCTAAGCTCTTACTCACTTGGTATTTACCTAATACACCCTCCTATTTTTTCTGTTCTCCAGCGGACTATGTCCCTCGAGCAATCGGCAATTACGCTGGCCATTCTTGGAATCTCCCTTTCCATCACAATTTGCCTTGTGCTTTCCAATACTAAAATTCGAAAAATTCTGTTCTAATGTACTAATAGGGACCATTTGTATGACGTCGAAATACGCAGGTACAAATAGATTAAGCCTTACACATTCTGACTCTCTCCCCGGAACTTGATCCTAATAGAACCCCGTATTTGTAAATTGTTTGATTGCAAAAACAGAGCCCTGTTTTTTGAGTGGAAGATCCGCATATTAACTACATTTTTCCGTCTCTTGAAAAATATAAGATAAAATTGGGTTTCATAATTTCCCTTATCAAAACAAAAAAGATGTAGTGCTAAGAACATGTTAATTTATCTGTTAGATTAATGCTATTTTGTGCTGGTTACTGTGTGTTGGAGGTAAAGTGGGGGAAGCAAAAAAAGCATTGGGGTGGTCTTTTGCCCTGAATTGGGGCCAACAAGGAATTTCCGGAATTCTGAGTTTTGTGCTGGCGAGTCTGCTAGGGCCGGAAAATTATGGTATAATTGCCTTGGCTTATGTATTTCTTTTCTTTTTCCAAATAGTAGGTGGACAGTCTTTTACAGCAACACTCACGCAAAGAGCAGATCTTAGAAAAATCCAAATTAATTCAGTGTTTTGGTTTACTTTGTTTTGGGGGACGGGGATCTCTTTTCTTGCATTTCTAATGGGTGAGCTATGGGCTGATATATATGAATCTGAGGTGCTTGGGGATGTGATTGTGTGGTTGAGCCCGCTTATTCTATTAGGCGGACTTGGAATTGTTCCTAGAGGCTTGTTGCTAAGAAATATGGATTTTCGGTCACTTGCAATAGTGATGTTTGCGTCCGTCCCTATCGGGGGACTTGTTGGCATTTATATGGCTTTTACAGGCTATGGTATTTGGTCGCTTGTTGCACAACAGTGGATAATGGTCTGCATCTCTCTTGTAGTATTGTGGATGCGAGTGGATTTTAGACCGCAGTTTGTTTTTTCCTTATCCAATTTGTTAGATCTTTCTCGGTTTACACGTGGCGTAGCCCTCAGCGAATTTGGGGGGTTTGCACAATCAAGAATAGACGCAATATTGATGGGGGTAATTTTTGGGCCTGTAGCAGTAGGCCTTTACAGAATATCCGAAAAGATAGTGCAGTTAGTTACCACAATGTTATCTCGATCAGTTGCACTTTTTATCCTACCGTTTGCGTCTAGGCACCAGAATGACCAAGAAAAACTAAAAGAAGTGGTGAAGATAACACTCCAAATATGCACGTCTATGACATTCCCCGTTATGGGAGCAATTGCCGGTGCCTCAACCATAATTCTAGAAATTATTGGAGGAGAGTGGAGAGTTGCTTGGGTGGCATTGATGATACTATGTGGCGTTGGAGCTATCCAATCATTTACGATCAATACGCCACAATTGTTGCAGGGAGCGGGTCGGGCTTCCCTTAGTGCTGTTCATTCTTGGGGGACCGCCATTGTCGGTGGCGGAGTATTGTTGATTGTGGGATACTTTTCGAAGGGTTTCGATGTTGAAACGCAATTGGGAATGGTTGCCTCAGCGAGATTAGGAACCTATATGTTTTTAACATTTCCTATGAGTATCTTTTTAATGAAAAAAATTGCCAATATCCGAACTGCTGAGTTCGCGATGATTTCATTTTTTCCGTTGCTCTCAGGTATTTGTGCAATGGGAATTGGCGTGCTGTTATCAGCATTAACATTTGTTGGAGACCTGCACGTTCTGGTAAAGCTGATATTTGTCGGAGGGGGAGCATATCTGACTGGGGCCGCATTATTATTGCTTTTAGACAAAAAATTACGCAGCATAATATTTCAAACATTAAAACCAATAATTGCGAAATTTAGCTTTACGAATGATAAGGAATAGCGTGTTGTCATAATGACACAACTTGAAAATTCAAAAAGAACCATTTCTCGGAAAATTATAAGTAGAATCTGGAATTATTATGCAAAGTTTCGATGGGGAAGAAATTTTAAGAAATTTGGCATTGGAAGTTCTATAGGTAAGCCGCTCTTGCTAACAGGCCAGCAACAAGTTGAAATTGGAAAAAACGTATCGATTTGGACGATGGCTAGGATTGAAGCCCTCAATATTGCTGCGGCTAAAACTCGAATTAAGATCGGTGATGATACTGTTATTCAACCATTTGTTCATATTGGTGCAGTAGATAGTATTGAGGTTGGATCAGAGTGTTTATTCGCATCACATGTGTATATTACGGATCACGATCACGAGTGGAGAGACATAAATGTATCGCCACGTAAAAGTCAGAATGTAATTTCTTCTCCAGTTAAAATTGGAGATCAGGTTTGGCTCGGGGAGAGGGTGATGGTGTTGAAAGGGGTAACAATAGGCGATAGAGCTATTGTCGGAGCGGGCGCAATAGTCACCTCAGACATACCGGCCTACAGTGTGGCGGTTGGAAGTCCTGCAAAAGTTGTGAAAACTTGGTGTGCAGCGGATGAACGGTGGGTACAGGTATAAAGATGAAAATACTAATAGCCGCCTATTATTTCCCTCCCATAGGAGGCGCTGGAGCGCAAAGGCCACTTAAATTCGCAAAATATCTGTTAGAATTGGGTTGGTCGGTAACTGTGATTACTAAGAGTTTAGAGAGTGGCGCAAACCGGTGGCAGCCGACAGATACATCGTTAACTTCTGATATGGAGAGGCTCAACGAAAAATTCGAAGTTATTCGAGTTCCAAATGAACCGACTTCAACGACTGCAGGTCAGATAGATCCATATGAAAATTGGGCTGTGAATGTTGGGCACGCAGTGTCTGAGCTGTTGGAGACTAATCCACATGACGCAATTATGTTTACTATGTCTCCATTTTCACTTGTGAGAGCTGCTGAAATAGTTCGTGCAAAAATTCAAATTCCGATAATTTTAGATTTTCGTGACCCTTGGGCATTTGACGGATGGCAAGTTCAAAAATCCTACATTCATTGGCGAAAATTATTCGCTGAGATGTCGAACGCTCTATCACATGCAGATGGAGTAATTGCAAACACCTCAGAAGTCGGGAGATTATTTAGTACAGAATTTTCTCACATGACTGATGAAAAACTTGAAGTCATTGAAAATGGTTATGATGCGGAAGATTTTGAAGAGGTGCCGTTGCATTCATTTTCCAAAGCACCAGAGAAAATAAAATTAGTTTTTACTGGATCTCTTTGTACTGATTATCTGGAATATTATTCTGGATTAAAGGGCGTAGCTAAGAAATTTATCCAATATTCCGCAGAAAAAATCGACTATAGTGGCCGGACACTCGTGCCTATTCTTAAGGCGCTTGAAGTATTACAAAGCAGTGGGAATGAGCTTGGGTTTAAATTCCAGATACATTGCTACGGCGTTTTCACTGAGGCGGATCGACAATCAGTTAGTGCTTCAGGTTTGGAGGATATTGTTTTTTTCCATGGCTATGTTCCGCACAAAGAATCAATTCATAAAATTTGTAATGCTGATGCACTATTCCTTCCATTACACGGATTAGGAAACGGTTGTAGAAGTAGGATTGTACCGGGTAAAACGTACGAATATTTGGCTACCGGACGACCTATATTAGGATGCTTGCCTGAAGGTGATGCACGAGATCTAGTAATGCAAAGTGAAAATGGATTTGTTGCAGATCCTTGTGACTATCAGTCCATTATTGCGGCCCTTGAACAACTTTCGAAAAAGGTTGAATCGAGTAATAGTAGCAGTGCCTCAAATACATTTGTAAAACGTTACGAGCGAAGAGAGCTAACTGTGCGCTTGGCTTCATTCGTTAAAAAAATCTGTACTTTGTATGAAAAACGTATCGATAAAACTGGCAGTAACACCTAATGGCAGCTGGAGGCGTAAGACACGGCTTTATAGGTGAATGGGCTAATCAAACGACAGCACATCCTGTTGGTTTGGTGGTTCTTGGTATATGTGTTTTTGCTGTACTTTTCTTATCTCGAAAGAGAGCCGTTTTCCCATTTATCATCTTGCTTGTGGCAATCCCAAGCGCACAGCGAATAGTATTGGCTGGAGTTGATTTTAGTTTTATTAGAATTCTGATTATGGTCCTTATAGCAAGAGCACTTTTGAAAAAGGAAATTACGGGGTTAAATCGAGAAAACCCCGATGTATGGGCCTCATTTTGGATTGTCTGGGGTATTATTGCTTATACAATTTTGTTCAGCAGTATTTCGGCTACCCTTAATCGCGTTGGATTCATGTTCGACACTGTTGGAGCATATTTTGTCGGTAGAATTTACATTAGATCGCGACAGGATGTACTTGATGTAATCAAGCTATTGGGATGGATTTCTATTCCTACATTATTTCTTTTCTTGAACGAAAGATTAACCGGTAGAAACCTATTTGCAGAGTTTGGTGGTGTCCCTGACTATACTTTAGTCAGAGATGGTCGGCTCAGATGCCAAGGGCCCTTCTCTCATCCGATTATGGCTGGCGTGTTCTGGGCGAGTATAATGCCTTGGATCGGTGTATTATGGTTTTCCAAACAAGTTCCAAAATTTTTATTGGTAATTTTTTCAATTTCAATTATCGGAATTGTACTTAATACGGCGTCGAGCACGCCTGTTATGGCTTTAATATTTGGTGTGCTTGGGATTGCATTCTATGTTTTTCGAGGCAAAATACACTTTTTCCTTTGGGGCGGTTTTTTCGCCGCAGTGATACTTCATTTAGTGATGGAGAAACCAGTTTGGCATTTAATTTCTCGCATAAATGTAGTCGGAGGATCAACCGGGTGGCATCGATATCATCTGATAGACAAAGCTGTTCAGTTCTTTGAGGATTGGTGGCTTATCGGAATACGATCGACCTCGCATTGGGGATCGGGCCTTGGCGATGTCACTAATCAATATGTTCTTGAAGGAGTGAGAGGGGGCGCGCTTGGAATGGTTTTATTTATCGTGTTGATAATTAGTACTTACCGATTGATTAAAAAAGCACTGAAATTGGCGAATAAAAAGTATGACTATTGGATAGTGTGGGGTGCTGGAGTAGTTTTGTTTTCGCATTTAATGAATTTTCTTGCCGTATCCTACTTTGGGCAAACATTGACCGCTTTTTATCTATTTATGGGAATGACAGTTTCATTAGCCGCCTCAGTCATAACGTTAGGAAAAAGAGAGATGTTAAACGAGAGGCGTAGAGCTCATGCAAAAAAAACCGAAGCTAGCCATGTCTGAGATAGAACCAAAACACCCTATAGTATCAGTACTGATGGTGAGTTATAATACTAAAATTCTTACACTTGAAGCACTTCATACTTTGTACAAAGAAACCAACTTGGATTTTGAGGTGATCGTCGTTGATAACGCATCTTCTGACGGTTCAGTTAAGGAAGTTGCAGAAAAATTTCCTCAAGTAACATTGATCCAATCTCAACAAAATCTCGGATTTGCTAGCGGCAATAATGTGGCAGCGGGTTATGCAACAGGTGACTATTTGTTGTTGCTCAATCCGGATACTGAAATATTGGAAAAAGCCGTTGATAGGCTTATCGACTTTGCTGACAATAATCCAGATTCTAGAATTTGGGGGGGGCGTACACTATTTCCTGATAGATCGCTTAACCCTTCATCTTGTTGGGCTAAGCAAACTCATTGGAGCCTGGTTTGTCAAGCTTTAGGTCTAACTTCTTTGTTTAGGAAATCAACCTTATTTAACCCTGAAGGTATAGGAGGTTGGGATCGGAAGGGGGAGAGGGAAGTTGATATTGTGTCAGGGTGCTTCTTTTTGATAAAGAGGGATTTTTGGCTCAGTTTGAATGGATTTCATGCAGATTTTTTTATGTATGGAGAAGAAGCAGATCTTTGTTTAAGGGCGAAAGAATTTGGGGCAAAACCTGTTGTTACCTCAATGGCTACAATCGTCCATTATGGTGGTGCTTCTGAGCCAATAAAGAGTGATAAGCTAGTGAGACTGCTGAAAGCTAAACAACTACTTATTCAAAAACATTTTCCTGGAAGGCAAAAATATATTGCTGGTTGTTTATTAGCACTTTGGCCGGTATCAAGATTAATTGCCCATTGCTTACTTAATGTTTTAGGAAGGCAAACATCGAAAGATAGTTTTGGAGTGTGGCGAAACGTTCTTAAAAGAAGAGGTGATTGGGTCTAATGCAGAACCGTCAAAATTCTTATAACAAAATATTGAGTGAGGTCTTGAATCTGTTGATGACAGTAATGTGTATATCAACCGGATTCATATTTGAAGCATTTGCAGAGAAGCGTGCAATAACTACTGAGAATAAAGCAAAAGTAATTGGTCATTGGAATGTTGTCCCTCATCAAACAGTTTCAGGTGAATTCCAAGTCGGAGTAGTAGCCTTCCATATGAATGGCGTTGCCCGTGTAGCGCTCAGCGTTGCTGGAAATTATCGGGAGCCATTTGAAGTCACCGATGTAAGATATAACCCACGAACTGGTACATATGAATACTGGGCCCCACTAAATAAAATAGTTGGGGACAAAACGGGAAATGTCGAAATTAATGCTTCAATCTATCCGAAAGGGGACGGTGTCGTTCGTAGTTTGAAATCATTGAATTTAGTTATTTCTAAAAATGGGGTACCTTCGAAAACGATATGGGTCTCTTCATCAGGAAGTGATGAAAAAGGTAACGGATCTAAATCTATGCCCTTTCGTCAACCAGCACAGGCACTTCAATATTATCAGAAACAATATGGAGATGCTGGTGATTTAAAAATTATGATGGGCTCTGGCGAATACACGTGGGGCCCGCGTGTATTCGCAGCAGTTCAAACTTCGAACCAATGGGTAACAATCCAAGGGGCTCCTGAAGTATTGAAAGAAAACATAGTATTTGTTGATTCAAAAGGCTCCGGTTTTGGAGTTAGATTACTCCATATAAAGAACATGACCATCAAGGGTTTATTTTTATCTCCGGGTAAAAAAAATAGTAAGCTGTGGATTGAAAATAGTATTGTCACTGGGCTTGGAGCTGAATCTGGTAAAGTTCCTTATTATTCGAGTAATTGGTCAGAAATTTTTTTGACTAATTCTTTGATCCAGAAGTTTCGAGATGGCGCTGTTGGTGCTACCCTTGTTCGGAATGTTCAGGTGAAAGATATAGGTTCAGATGCTTTTAGCGGTTCACGACTTGTTATAAACAGTGAAGTTGATGGTATCGATCGTGGTGCGCAAAATTATCATCCGGATGTGTTCCAGATATATTGTGGGGGAAAAGAAAAAGAAAATTATATTCTGTATGGTGTACGGGCAGTGAATGCCAATGCACAGGGGATTTTTACCGGGGGTTGTGAAACGTTGAATAATGTTGCAATTGTAAACGTTTTAATTGCTAAACCATTTCACAAAAATCCAGATAAACCGTACTTTTCGCAGTGGACTACCAATGGAAATCATATAATCATATCGGGACTTTCACTTCTAAATTCAGCTTTTATTTGGCGAGCTGAGAGTGTCCAAAATGCGATACTTAGAGAGTCCTTATTATATAGTTTTGCTACGTACCCAATGAAGGGCAAAGCGAAACCAAGCTTAAAAACCAATTTGATTCAAGATCTCCATATTATTAAACATAAAGTATCTGACATCTTGCACAGCCAAAATAGGATAACGTACGGCCTCGTGGATTCTTCCAACGTCAGGGAATTACAATATCATCCACTAAAAAAACCAATTTTGACTTATAGGGTGGAAAATCCGTTCTCTAAAATTGACGTCTATGGAAATTTGCGAGGTTCTCCTTCGAGTATCGGAGCCGTAGAATGAAAAGTGGCGAAATTATGCGGATAATTGGCGGTTAATGCATGGCATACAAGGTTTTAGCCATATCATCGGCTGGTGGGCATTGGGTGCAGTTGCAACGGATGCGTGCCGCTTGGGATGGATGTGAAGTTTCTTATGTGACTTCGAAACTGGAATATAAAGCCGATATTTTACGTGA
>MAAC01000798.1_pt1 | contig 12743 bp, 12 predicted proteins | sample 1115981 | NCBI WGS metagenome assembly MAAC01 (sample SAMN04961126, study PRJNA320927) | seawater metagenome | isolation source: sample BD02T64 sea water enriched with oil for 64 days | place: USA:Gulf of Mexico | collected 2013-07-27 | reverse complement strand
CGCTGCCGGGTGATCGCCCGTTGCCCGAGTGTTTTAAACAACGCTATGGCTCTATCGAAATTGGCAAGCGCGGCGGCATTGTAACCGGTGAGACCAAGCTGCACGCGCCCCTTGATGGTTAAGGCGTGCGATTGGAAGGATAGCCTTCTGATCAACGATATTTAAAAGACCCCTTTTAAAAACCTAAGACCTGTCCCTTTCAACAGAGGCAGGCGGTTTTTGTTGTGGGCAATTACTCAAAATAGAGACTGAACATGCTTGATACTGCCCTGCTAATCGCCCCGATATTTGGCCTGCTTATCCTCGGCCAGATCCTGCAACGCGGCGGCATTCCCTCGCTCGAATTCTGGCGGCTCAATGACAAGCTGGTCTATTGGGTGCTGATGCCGTCCCTGCTGTTTTACAAGACTTCAACAACGGATTTTGACGCGGTTCCAATCGGGGCCTTTGCCCTGGTTATTCTCGGTGGTTTTGCCTGTGCGGTGGTCTTTGGGCTTTTGTTGTGGATGAAGTCTTCAACAACTGGTGCAGTAGCCAGTTCCGTTCTTCAGGGCTCAGCCCGGCACAATACCTTTATCGCGCTTACCGTGGCTGAACAGCTCTTTGGCTCCGAAGGACTGGCGCTGGCAACCTTGCTCTCTGCCTTGCTGATCCCCGCGACCAACCTGTCGATTGTCTCGCTGATGGTTGTCATGACTTCAGACAAAAAAGGTGGAGGCATTATACCGGCTATTTTGCGCGATCTTTTACGCAATCCCTTGTTGCTGGCCGTTGGCGCCGGGGTGATCAGCAACTTTGCCATAGGAGGCGAGGTTCCTGTGGTCCACAACATGACCCGCATTCTGGGGCAAGCCGCCTTACCAATCGTATTGCTCAGTGTCGGGGCCAGCCTGCGCATTGGCTCCATGAAGGTGTTCACCCAACCCATGATCTTTGCCACAATTGGCAAGATGCTGATCTTCCCGCTTGCAACCTTCATGCTTGCACAGGCCATTGGCCTGTCGGAAATGCAAACCATGATCGCCATGTTGTTCGCCGCAGCCCCGACGGCTTCTTCCGCCTACACCCTGGCCCGCCAAATGGGCGGAGATGCCACCCTGATGGCCGAAATCATCACCGTCCAGACGGGCCTGAGTTTTTTGACTATCCCCGCCACTCTCGCTTTGGCGGCCATGATTTTTTTAGGGATGGGTATAAAATAAGGAGTTTATTACTACTTATACTTGTTTGTGGCTTCTAGCTATCTATAGTGCATATTTTGATCTGTACGCGTGGGGTGGGGCAAAAGTGCGTAATATATTTCTAAGTGGGTTTGTACTGGCTTCATTACTTTTGTTGGTCAGCTGTGTTACGGCTAAAAATGTATCACCAACTGAAAGCTATGCGATTACTGCTTCACGAAGTTTCTGTAATGGCAGTTACCTCAATAAGTATCTTGCCTGCTTTACATTGGGTAATCGCTATCGAGATGGAAATGGCGTCCCAAGGGATTACAAAAAAGCCGTCGAACTTTATCGCTATAGCTGTGACGCAGATTATTCCCCGAGCTGTGATAGTCTCGGTAATATGTATTATAGCGGCAATGGTGTCGCTAAAAACTTTACCAAAGCCACTGAGTACCTAACCCAAGCCTGCGATGGGAATTATATCTGGAGTTGCGATCTACTCGCCCAGATGTACGCCAAAGACAAAAATAAAGATAAAGACACTAAGAAAACCTTCGACCTTTATAATAAATATTGTGACCAAGGATTTCCTGAAGACTGTTTAAGCTTAGGGACGCTTTATTATAATGGAACTGGTGTATCGCAAGATTACGACCAAGCTTATCTCCACTATAAAATTGCCTGTGATATGTTAAATGGTAAAGGTTGCAGCAATCTAGGTAGCATGCATACGCTGGGAAAAGGTGTTCCCAAGGATAATAAAAAGGCCTCAGAACTTTTTACTCAAGCTTGTGATCTCGGTTATGAACCCGGATGTATTAAAGTTAAAAATATAAATCAAAAACGCAATCCACGTCCCTTTTATTACACACAAATCCCCAAAATTGACTATCCGGAAAAGGCTCTAAACTCCAAAGATGCCTGTGAGAATGGTTCTGACCAGGCCTGTGCCGATTTAGGTTCTCAGTACTTCAATGGTTTGGGGGTTAAAATAGACTATAAAGAAGGTTTTCAACTCTTTAGGCAGGCTTGTGATGCTGGTAATGCTCAAGGATGCAACGGTCTTGGTGTCATTTATAAAGAAGGCTTTGGAGTGAAGCGTGATTATAAAAAAGCTGAATCTTTTCTTAAATATGCTTGTGATGAAGGGAGCTTAAAGGGGTGTATAAATCTTGGTGATATGTACTCTTATGGCCGAGTTGGGAGCAGGGATTACTCTAAAGCTAGAGCATTATATAAACAATCATGTACGAATGGTTTTGGGTACGGATGCGCTGAACTTGGATACATATATTCTACCGGGAGAAATGTTACAAAGCAGCAAGCGTTAGCTCAGTCATACCGTAAAAAAGCGATCTATTTGTACACTAAGTCTTGTGATGTTGGGGATGTGGTTTCGTGTACGCGATTAGGGCATCTGTTCAGTTCAGATTATGATCCGTCAAAAGATTATAAGACAGCAAGAATCTTATTTAATTTCTCTTGCGAAAGATCTTATTCGCGAGCTTGTGTTAAACTAGCAAAAATGTATCGCTTGTCACGCGGGGTGGACGTTGACATGGGAAAAGCGAGGGCACTGTATGATAAAGCTTGTAATCTAGGAAATGGTTCCGGTTGTAATGAGCTTGGTTATTTTTACAAAACAGGATTTGGGATCAAACAAGACTTTAATAAAGCCATAAGCATTTTCCAAAAATCTTGTTCCCGCAGTAATGCCAAAAGCTGTGATGAGCTTGGTTTGATGTATGAAAATGGTCAGGGTGTCACCAAGGACATTAGCAAAACCAAAGAGTTATTCAAACAGGCTTGTGATTGGGGCTATAATACTGGGTGTTATCACTTAAATGCCATTGGCCAATAGAGTAAACTTAACCAATATGATCTGCCGACCCTAACCAGACGTACTTATCGCGATTTGTTGGCGCACGAGCTTGATGAATTGCCTAACTTTTTGCGGTGGTTTGTTTGAGAACGGATGGATCGCATAGATCGGGGTTTCGCTTAAAGGGGCGATGGGGGTAAGGGTTTTGTTCGCGGTGCTGCTTGCGGCAATAATGTCTGGTAGCCGCGCGACCCCGAGCCCGCTTTGGGTTAAGCGCAGGATATCCGGCATGGCGTTGCATCTGGCCCGGGGTTTTACCTTAAAGGTAATGTCATTATCGATGCGGAAGGTAACCGGATTGCCCTGCCATTCATTGGCGAGATGATCCCAGTTTGCCAGTTGTGTCAGATCATCGGGAACGCCGCCTTGGCTGGCAATATAATCGGGATGTGCATAGAGGCTCTCTGTCAGGGTGCCAATTTTTGTAATCCGGGCGGTTTGTCCGTCGGGATCGCCCACTCGGATCGCCACATCGATGGGCTCTTCGATCATTTTTACCGATGCGTCTTCGGCAATAAGTCTGATGTGCATTTTCGGGTAGTGCGCAAAAAATTGTTTAATGGCAGGGGCCACGATATCGCCGCACAGCGCGTGAGGCGCGGTTACGGACAAGTTCCCCTGTGGATCACTTGTGTCCTCCCAGAAACTCTCAATAGCTGTATCGTAGGCATGTTTGATGTTCGCGCAGCTATCGTAAAATTGGGCGCCTGCTTCTGTAAGGGTCAGGCTGCGGGTACTTCTGAGAAGAAGCCGGGTGTCCATATCACTTTCCAGACGGGAAATCGTTTGGCTAATGGCCGATTTGGTCCGGCCAAGGTGGATTGAAGCACCTGTAAAAGAGCGCGCCTCAACCACGGCCATAAACACCATCATATCTTGAACGTCAGGTTTCATTGTTCATATTTTCTAAATAGTAATTTAAGTAAATGCATTGTTATCAATTTGAGTGAGCCGTGCAATAAATCTTTGGGAACCTTGGTATGTGGCCGAGTATCGTAAATGGATTTTTAAAGGTATTGTGATGTCAGAAGCCCTAAAAGAAGCTGTGATTACAGCAAGTCAAAAATGGAAATCATCCTTTAATTCGGGCGATGCGGCGGGGTGTGCTGCCTGTTATGAGGAAAATGCCGTTATGGAAGCAAAACCCTTTGGTCTCTTTACCGGGCGCGAAGCCATTCAGGGTTTTTGGCAAAGCCTGGTGAGTGATGGTTTTTCAGATGTTGATTATATAGATCCCAAAATTACCGTTATTGATGATGCCACGGCTGTTTTATCCAGCGGATGGAAAATGAACAAAGCTCACGGTGTTATCACAAGGGAATTGTGGGTCCGCCAGGAAGATGGCTCTATGCTGTTGCGCGAAGATTATTTTGAAGCTCTGGGCTAGGACAGGTCTCTAGGCTCACAGGGGGATAAACGGAGATATGGCGATAGGGTGCATAAAGCCGGAACAAAGAATTACAGGACAGCATTTTCGGGTTCAGAATTTTGACAATCTGTCCGAATTTTATGTTGATTTACTGGGTATGAAAGAAGTTGAAACGGCAGATGGGGCCTCCGATGAGATTAGGGCTTTTGCTTATGACGTCGATCAGTGCTCTGTGATTTTTCATCAATCGTCTAATTCGCTGGAAGCTCAACCCTATCACTATCAAGACAATGACTTTTATTGGAAGATTGGCATAACTCTGTGGGATCTTGACGCGGCGATTGCCTATTTAAGGAGGCGCGGGGTGGCGGTTGCTGATCCTTACCAATTCCAGAAAATCGGCTATATGAGCAGGATCACAGACCCCAATGGGTTTTCCATTGAGCTCCTGCAACAGGGCTTTGAGGGCAACAGCAAACCGTTACCCCTGGGATTTACTGGACACCCAGCCGAACACCCTGTGGGTTCACAAGCAACCCTTGCTCATATCACGCTGCGTGTCACTGATATCGCTTCCGCAAAATCGTACTTTGAAGACGAGCTTGGGATGCGTCTTATGTCTGTGCAACCAGTTCAAGGTCGTGACTTTTGCCTGTATTTTTATAGCTGGAGCCAAGAGCCCTTGCCGAACCCGGATTTAAAGGCTGTGGAAAACCGGGAATGGCTTTGGCGCAGGCCCTACACACTGATAGAACTTCAACATCTGGAGTTTCAAGGAGCGAAAGTGCACAGACCGGACCCCATCAGTTCTGGATTTGACGGGTTCTCTTATATGGATAATGCGCACAGCGCGCCGACCAGGATTTCGCTCTCAGATCTATCGGTTTTATCCTGAGATTGATAGCTAGTATGAAAGTTTTGGCATAGTTGTAATGGTGACCTGTTATGATGGAAATAGGGTGTGTTTGTGTCGTAAATGTCGTGCTTGTGTTATAGGTTTTGTTATCAAAATTTATTTTTCAGGAGAGTTTATATGCCACCAAGTGGAAATTCATTATCTCTGAATCCACAACAGGAATTAGAGATCCGGCGTTATGAATCGAAAATGGGTTTTTTGAAAGTTCTTACGGGAACTTGTACTGTTGGCCTTGCTGGCGTTATTTTCCCATTTGTTGTTCAATTTTATAACGCTAGCAATGAAGAAAGTCGCCGCAAAATTGAATTAGAAATATTACAACAAACCAATCATCAAAATTATATAAAAGAATTTTTCCAAACCGCAGTAAATCAAGACATTGAATTAAGAATTCGATTTGCTGAGTATTTCGCAGCTCTTTCAGGCGGGAAGGGAAAGAGCCAAAAAGAAAATATAGGAGATGGTGAAAGTAAATTAAAATTGGAGGGCTGGGAACGATACCTTTCTGAACTCAAAGGAAAGCGTGAAAAATTACGCGAAAAAATTAATGAATTAGAAGGCAATTTAATAGGCGCAACGAGTGGTACTCCCAAAGAACATAAGGAACGTGAAAGAATAAAGCGTGAATTAACGTGGGCTTATAATGAAATAGGCTATGTTCCTTTAGAAAGAACGTCGATTTTTAAGGGTAATGATGAATTAACAAAACACTCCCTTTATTTCGAGACTATTGAAATAATTAAGTCATTCACCGGAGATGAAAATGTAATTCTTGGCTCATCAGAAAATCACAAGCGTTACTGGCAGCTGTATTATAAGGATTTAATTGGGGTAGAAAGTAAGGAAGTTGCAAAATTGATGATTGAGTTTGGTGTAGAACTTGGACGAGTAGTACGTAAAGAAGCTAATGATAAAAATAAACTTAAAAGGTTGGGTGGAGACGTTATTAAGAAAATGCTTCAGGAAAGCCGAAAGCGGGAGGAAGAAAAATAATAAATTTCTATCAGTTGGCTTCACTGTCAATCCTTCACATTTAATAATGTCGAAGTTTATTCTTGATGTGGTTCGGATGCCTATAGCGATATCGATAGCTGCAACGCCGCCGCCGCCTTTGTCGCGGAGAACTCTCCGGCAGGGTATAAAACCGCTTGGGAATGCAAGATAATTCTGGCACAGAATTAAAGCAGTAAACAGCTATTTACTGCTTTACGAACGGATCACTCAAGATAACCAATCGATGGATGATTATTCCGCAGCCTTAATTGCGACGGAAAAATCATTGCGAATTAGGTCAAAGTCTTCGATGCCCACAGAGATCCGAACAAGGTTGTCTTCAATCCCGAGAGCAAGCCTTTCTTCGCGGGACAATTTCCGATGGGACGATACTGATGGAATGATAACCATCGTCGAGACATCCCCAAGCGTTGGGCAGTAAGGAATGTTCTTGGCTGCACTGATAAAGGCATTTGCCTGGTCTCGTTCGCCCGCCAAAACAAAGCTCACCATCGAGCCAAAACCGTTTTTCAAATACTTTTCAGCCATCTCACGGTCGGGATGATCGCCAAGATCTGGGTAAATCACTTTGAGAACATTCGGCTGTTCTTTGAGGAAACGCGCAAGTTGAGAGGCATTTTGCTGTGCTTGTCTGTAGCGTAAATCAAAAGTATGCAGCCCACGTTCCGCCATCCAGCAATTATAGGGGCTGGAGTTAAGCCCGAAAATTGAAATGGTTTCAGCAAGCCGTGCCATCAAGGTCTCATCCTTGCCGCCGATATAGCCGAGATTGAGATCACTGTGACCGGATAGCATCTTGGTCACGGAATGCATGACCAGATCGGCCCCGTGTTCCAGAGGGTTAAAGCCATTTGGTGTGGTGAAGGTGTTATCTATGAGCAGCAAGGCGCCCACTTCGCGGGCCTTTTCAGCCAATTTTTCAAAATCGGTGATACGGAGCATCGGGTTTGATACGACCTCAGCCAGGATAATTTTGGTATCAGGTCCAATGACCTGATCAAAAGTGGACGAGTCCGAGGCATCAAAAAAAGCGGTTTCAAAGCCCATCCGGGGTAATTCCTGCTGCGTCAAATTAAGCGAGCGACCATAGAGTTGAGATGACGCGGCGATCTTGTCTCCTTTTTCCAGACAGGACAGGAAAACCGATGCGATCGCACTCATGCCCGATGCGGTCATGAGGCCAAAAGGCGCCTTTTCCAGCCAGGATATCTTCTCCGCAAGAGAGGCAGCATTTGGATGTCCGTCACGGGCATACCCGAAGCCGTCAATTTCTCCGTTATACATGGACTGAAGCTGGTCAACGTTATCATATTGATAGACGACCGACGGTGATAATGGCGCGACAACCGGTCTTCCGGCATTGGAGGGCGTAACCTCCCGCCGAACCACAGACCTGTTGGATGATGTCCTGGTGCCATCTGATCTTTGATTTTCTTTCATTTCACTACTCCATTTTTAGAATGCGCATCCAAAATTGGTTCGGGTGAGCACATCTTTTAGATACCAGTGTCGCCTACCTATGTTTGAGCAGCAAGCCGAAACCTTGGGTTTAACGCGTAAAGCAGATGACCTTTGTCTGGGTCATTTCTTCCAGCGCATAACGGACACCTTCACGCCCCAGACTACCGCGTTTGTAACCGCCAAAAGGCATGGCATCGAAACGGAAATCAGATGAGTCGTTGATCATCACACCTCCGGATTCCAATCGGTCCGCAGCGGCGAAAGCCGTGTGCAGATCGTTGGTGAAGATACCTGCATGCAGGCTGAAGTCCGGCTTATTGGCCAGTTGGATGGCTTCATCAAGATCGTTGAAGGGCTGTAGAATAACGATGGGTGCAAAGACTTCATCACACCAAACCCGGGCCTCTTGCGGTACATTGCAAAGAACGGTTGGATGATAAAGCGAGCCTTCGCGCCTGTGACCCGTTAGCACTTCCGCCCCCATATCGACGGCTTGCGCAACCCAGCGTTCAGCACGTTCGGCTTGTTCCTGGGTAATCATTGGCCCGAGATCGGTGCTTTCTTCCATCGGGTCGCCAACCTTCAAATCTTTGGTTTGGGCGACGAAACTTTCTTTGAAGATTTCAAAGGCACCGTCTTGAATAAATATGCGCTGGGTACTGATGCAATTTTGGCCTGAAGCCCAGAAGGCACCGGAAACACAGGATGTGATAGCTGTGTCGATATCACTATTTTCCATAACGATTACGGCTGCGTTACCGCCGAGATCCATGGCTATCTTTTTCAGCCCTGCAGAACGCGTGATCGCTTCACCAGTCTCCATCCCGCCGGTAAAGGAGATCATGCGAATTTCCGGGGCAGAAACAAGTGCCTGACCGATAGCGGCATCTCCGGTCACGACAGAGATGATTTTTTGGTCCAACCCGGCCTGAAACAAAATCTCTACCAGCTTTAGCGCAGACAAAGGGGCCAGTTGGGATGGTTTCAGGATCACTGCGTTGCCCCCCGCAATGGCCGGGCCGAGCTTGTGTGCCACCAGATTTAGCGGATCATTAAAGGGGGTGATCGCCAGTATGATGCCCAAAGGGTCGCGGCTGGTGTAACCCTGTCGGTTAGCTGCACCAGCGTAGGCATCGAAGGGAATGACTTCGCCGTTCAATCGTTTGGCTTCTTCGGCCGATAGCTGCATGGTATTGATACAGCGGTCGACTTCCTTTTGTGCCTGGGTGATGGTTTTCCCTGCTTCACTGACAATCAGCCGCGCCAGTTCTTCGCGTTCCTCGTTGATCTGCATCGCAGCCTTGTTCAAAATATCGGTGCGTTGATGGCGGGAAAGGCAGCGGCTGATCTGCAAGCCTTTCTGGGCCAGATCAAGGGCCGTTTCCACATCCCTGACATCTGCCTGAGGGATGGACGCGATGGTCTCGCCGCTATAGGGGTTCTTGATGTCGATGCTGTCGCCCCCGTTCTGGGTGTCGAGCATTTGTAATCCATACGTCATCATGCTGTCTTCCTCTCAGGAGATTTGTTAGCCAAAGATTTGTGGCCAAATTTTTGATCAATAGAAATAATGTCCGATAGCACGGCATAGGCGGTTTCGATGCGCCCGGCACCTGGACCGGATATGGTGACAGAGCCAAGCAGGTCGGTCTGAAAACTAACTGCATTTGTTGCACCTGAAATACCGGCGAGAGGGTGCTGCCCCGATAGTTTCTGTGGAGCAACGCATGCGGTGATTTTACCATTTTTATCCTGTCTGGCCTGTCCCACGAGTTTCCAGTGGCAGTTTTCTTTAACCGCTTGTTCGACTATTTCCGGGGTCAGGCAGGTAATACCGGCGCATCCGACATCCTCGACGCCGATGTCACACCCAAACAGGCTGTTTGCCAGAATGACGACTTTCAGCCGGGCATCTCCGCCCTCAATATCAGCGGCAGGATTAGCCTCTGCATAACCCAGATCCTGCGCCTTGGTAATGGCCGCATTCAGGCTGGATCCCTGTTCCATCTGTTCTAAAACATAATTCGCTGTACCGTTCAGAATACCCTGGAAACTAGCTGTCTTATTGCCCTTGAGCTGGCTTTGCGCAAATCTGAGGACAGGTGTCCCGCTCATCACCACGCCTTCATACTCAAAGGCGACATGGTGTTGTTCGGCGAGTGCTATCAGTTTCTTTGCCGCCAATGCGACAGGCCCTTTATTGGTGGTGGAAACATGTTTGCCGGCAGCCAATGCCCAAGCACAATGCGTGCTGGCGGGCTCTCCTGTCTTGGCATCTGTGATGGTGGCTTCGACAATGATGTCGGCATTACTGTTTTTGATAATGTTTTCATTATCCGCTTCGGTGCTCCCGCCAGATATTGCGGCCAAACTGCCTTTCTCAATTGGCAGGTTTTTAAGTTGTGTCAGGTCGATGCCCTCGGGGCGATAGACCGAGCCCTGGAATAAATCTGATACAGCAACGATATTGAGACTAAACCCAAGCGTCTTGGTTAATTTTTCCGATTGAGCTTCGAGGATCTCAACAAGGCCCCGATTGACCCCGCCAAATCCTATTAAGGCGATATTGTAATGCATGGCGATCTTCCTAAGCTTTTTCTCGTTAGGAAATAGTCGCAGGATAATGAGTCAGTTCCTATTCGCCGAAAGGACGAAATGCGTGGTCAATTCGGCCAAAGAAGCCCGAAACGATGGTCAAAATGCTCTGTCAGTCTTTTTCGAACAGCGAAGACATCACGAAAGAAGTCGTTGTATTCAGGACACCGGGATGTTCAGAAATCGCCTGCCATATTTCATGAATGCGATCATTAGAGCTCGCCTGTACTTTGAGCATGAGGTCATCTTCCCCACTCATGACATAGCAGGATTTAACTTCTGGAAATTCAGAAATCATTTTAATGACGTCAGCACCGCGCATCCGGTCTTGCCGGTAAACTCTGATGACAGCGATAAATCCACTATCAGCAGGTCGCCCCAAACCTAAAACAGCCTTGTAGCCGGTTATGACATGTGCGCGTTCCAGCTTTTCAACGCGGTGTCGCACCGCATTTCGGGAGAGGTTCACCTTACGGGCCAGATCTGCCATGGGAAGGCGTGCATTTTTAACCAGGGCCTGAACGATTTTCTGATCTATATTATCGAGGTCGTATTCGCTCACACCAAGGACTCCTTAAGCCTTTTCCCTGAGGATATTTGAATCCACTTCACTAGCTTTACATTGGGATTATTAACCACCTTGATATCTAAGTAAAATATAAGCGTCGAGGGCCTTTCAAAAGACGCTTATGTTTTAACAGGGATTATCTCTTAAACAGGGCTAGAGTTCAGGATAACCAGTCGATGACTTGCTGTACGTTCTGATCAGGTGGGAACACAGGGTAAAACACATGGGTAATCTGGCCCTTATCAACGATCAGGGTCAGGCGCTTGAGCAAGGTCATGCCATCAACCGACAGGGTGGGCAGGTTCATAGCTTTTGTAAAAGTCAGATCAACATCGGAAAGCAGGGGGAAGGGCAGATGTAGGCGTTCAACCGCTTCACGTTGATAGTCTGTGGTTTGGGTTGAAAGGCCAAAGATGTTACTTATACCAAGCTCGCGCAGTTCCTTTGCGTGATCTCGGAAAGAACAGGATTGCGGTGTACAACCCCTCGCACCCGGTAACATGTCCCAACCCTCGGGCAAGGGAGTGTCAGGCCTGGCGGTCATGGGGTAAGCATAAATGACGGTGCGTCCATCAAGTGTGGAGAGATCATAACGCTGCCCATCAGAGCCGCTTAAGTTTACCGAAGCAATTTTCCTGCCCGGCAGGTGATCGGCAGCACCATCATCCTCAGGACTTGGTAGTTTGCTCCAGTCGACTTCGTGTAAGTTTTTCATGGATGTAAATTCTTCATGGTAAACCCGGTTTAAATTCTGCTTTGGCAAAGAGTTATAAATAATGCCGGATGTTAAAAGGGCCAATTAGACAATTCCAAGAGAACCATTTTAGTTTTACATAAGTTCTCCTGACATAAGGGTGTCAGCAGGGGGCTGATAGAAGCCAAGGTTCTTGCTAATGATGAGTGATAAGAAATGCAATTTGATACCGACCTCCTGTCTGAACATAAGGACCTCTTTCTTGAAACCCGTGACTTTCTGCTTTCTTTTGAAGGCATGGAAGAAATCAAAAAAGAACGCATTACAACCTATGCCCACAAAGGAAATAAAATCAGCGGAAACATCTGCCACATGCGAACCATGCCTCACGGTATTGACCTCGGTTTCCTCAAAGGCGCGCGCATGAAAGACAACCTCGGCCTGCTGACTGGTAAGGGAAAGGCGATGCGGGTTTTACCGCTTAGAATTATGAATAGAGAAGCGATAAAATACTATGTGGATCAGGCAATTTGTCTTAACGATAAGGTATAGGTTTTGTACGGCTTTCTTTATATGAGCAACACGAATGCCTGCGATGAGCTAAAAGACATGATCGCAGACGGAATTTTCGCTGAATAGATCTTCTTTACTTCAGTATTTGTGATTTCCGTAAAACGAGAGACACTGAACATTCAAAGGTTCTCTATGTCGTGTGCGAAATTACCAACGACATGGGTCGGGAACTTGTTGAGTAACTCAGATATAAGTTTGGGCCCACACAGGCAAGTCGAACATCTAACCCCGTTCTTTCTTCATGAGATAAAGACCCAGCGTGAGTGTCGGGACCAGAAGGGTGATTGCGGCCAAGCCAAGATGATCGATGCCAAGGTGCGATATAACAACACCACCGAAAATTGCGCCGAGGGATATGCCCAAATTACAAACCGAGAGGTTAAGTGCCGATGCGAAAGAGCGGGCCTGTGGTGCGGAAAACATGACGCGGATCTGGCAGGAGACAAAAGCGGCTGCATGAGTGACCCCCCATAGGGCAAGTACCGCGAAGGTGAAGGTATTCTTC
>MAAC01013884.1_pt1 | contig 12744 bp, 10 predicted proteins | sample 1115981 | NCBI WGS metagenome assembly MAAC01 (sample SAMN04961126, study PRJNA320927) | seawater metagenome | isolation source: sample BD02T64 sea water enriched with oil for 64 days | place: USA:Gulf of Mexico | collected 2013-07-27 | reverse complement strand
CCTAATTCAACACCCCATTGATCAAAAGAGTTCAATTGCCAAAGTATGCCCTGAACAAAAATTTTATGTTCATATAATGCTAGCAAAGCACCAAAACACTCAGGGCTTAACTTATCAAGTAGCAGAGTATTACTTGGAGTATTGCCTTTCATTACTTTATGGGGAGCTAACTCAGCGGCTTGTGACAAAGCCATGCCACTTTCAAGTAAATCATTTGTAGCATTTGCTAAGCTTTTCCCTTGCATTAAGGCTTCACTCTGAGCAAAACAATTGGCGACCAAAACTTGATGATGTTCAATTAGCTCACTTGAGCTTTGCAAGGGAACAATAAAATCTGTTGGAATAATATCGTCACTTTGATGCATTAACTGCATAAAAGCATGTTGACTATTGGTGCCCTCTTGCCCAAAAACAACCGGTGCTGTTTGCCAAGAAAGTTTGTCGCCATTGTTTGCAACAGACTTGCCATTACTTTCCATATCCGTTTGCTGCAAGTAACCGGGTAACGCTCTTAAGGCATGATCATAAGGTATAATAGCTAAACTTGGATATTGCAAACCATTACGATTCCAAATGCCAATAAGGGCTAATATCACCGGCATGTTATTTTTAAATTCAGCTTCTTTAAAATGATTATCCATCGAATGAGCGCCCGCTTTTAAACGTGCAAAACCGTCATACCCTATCGCTAAGGCAAGCGGTAAACCAACCGCTGACCACAATGAAAAACGTCCTCCAACCCAATCCCACATAGGTAAAACATTGTTTGCCGACAAACCAAACTCGGTAGCCGCTTTTACATTGGTACTGACCGCAAACCACTGTTTTTCTATAATATCGTCAAAAGGTGACTGTGTTACCATCCATTTTTTTATCGCGGTAGCATTAAGTAAAGTTTCTTGAGTAGTAAAGGTTTTAGAAATAACAATAACCAAGGTCGTTGCTGCTGGCATTATTTTTATTTTTTCATCAACGGCAACACCGTCAACATTAGCCAAAATATGCACCTTAAGGCCGGTGCAATGATAGGGTTTCAGCGCAGCCAGAGCGACTTTAATACCATAATAAGAGCCACCAATACCTATCGCTAGAACATCTGTGAATTTTTCCCCCGAAGCTGAGGTTAATTTTCCTGTGCAAACATTATTAACGATCTCTTTCATCTGCTGCTCAGTGTCAATCACCTCTTGAGCATCGTTTTTTAGCACTGACTTTTTGGTTTTATCATCGGCTCTTAGCACAGTATGCAATACGGCCCGATTTTCGGTATTGTTAATTTTTTTACCACTAAACATGTTACCTATATGTTTAGTTAGGTCATTATTATCAGCCCATTCGCACAGCGCATCTAATTCATCTGTTTGAATATTTTGCTTTGAATAATCTAGAAAAAGGCCAGCCGCAGAAATCGAGAACTGCTCAGCCCGCTGAGGGTCATAGGTAAACAACTCATATATCGAACGTTGCTGCACTTGTGTAGCAAGTTGCACTATATCCTTCAGGCTTTTGCTCATCGTAGTTTTTGTGACCTTAATTCTGCTCTATTACTTAGGCGTTTATTAACTGGGTTAAATATTGTTTAAAGTCATCAGCCAGTTCAGGGTGACGTAAACCATACTCAACATTCGCTTTCATATAACCCAATTTAGAGCCACAGTCATGAGATTTACCTGTCATATGAAATGCTTCAACGGTTTCCAGTTTCATTAAACTGGCAATGGCATCAGTTAATTGGATTTCATCACCCGCGCCTGGAGGAGTAAAAGCAAGCATATCCCAAATAGGTGCCGATAAAACGTAACGACCCACTACGGCTAAATTAGAAGGCGCTTCTTCAACGGGTGGTTTTTCGACAACTGCAGTCATCACTGTTGACTCACCGGCTGTTAATTGATGGCCTCCACAATCAGCAACCCCATAACTACTTACTTTTTCCATAGGCACAGGTTCAACCATAATTTGACTGTAACCGACTTCATTGAAGCGTGTGATCATCGCCGTTAAATTTTCGCTTTTTGGATCCGCTGTAGCATCATCCAAAATAACATCGGGAAGCACAACAACAAAAGGGTGATTACCAATAATAGGACGTGCTTTTAATACCGCATGTCCTAGCCCTTTAGCTTCTCCTTGGCGGACGTGCAAAATAGTCACGTCTTTCGGGCATATTGCTTGAATCTCATCAAGCAATTGCCGTTTAACCCGTTTTTCTAAGGTGGTTTCTAATTCAAATGATTTATCAAAGTGGTTTTCGATGGCATTTTTAGACGAATGTGTCACTAAAACAATTTCTTTAATGCCTGCAGCAATACACTCATTAACAATGTATTGAATCAGAGGTTTATCTACTATCGGCAACATTTCCTTAGGAATGGCTTTTGTTGCTGGCAACATTCTTGTACCAAGACCTGCAACAGGTATTACCGCTTTAGTTATTCTATTCGCCATTATCAATTACTTCAATTTATCCTTTTAAGGGCTAAATATTACTATTAATCCCCCCCTGCATTCCAGCGAAATGTGCTAAAACCGTTACACTTTCTCCTTTTTTACCAATTAATAATGTACTGTTAACAACCAGCTAACAGTTATCTACTTGCGCTTAGGGGCTATCAAAGGTATAAATGCCGCTGCTTAATTATAAAAACGTCGAAATAAAAGCGTATTAACGTTAGCGTTAACTAGAAAAATAAAAATTAAAAATACGACGTATCTTAGAAGGAAGATCATTATGACAACAGACTCAACCGGATTTTTTGGTCACCCAAAAGGTCTACAAACATTATTTATTACTGAAATGTGGGAGCGCATGAGCTATTACGGCATGCGCATGTTACTGGTTTTATTTATGACCGCAACACTACAAGACGGCGGCTTAGGTTTAACAGTTGCTTCTGCAGCTGCTATTTATGGTTTATATACCGGTAGTGTCTATTTTATGGGCCTACCCGGCGGTTGGATTTCAGACCGTTTATTAGGTGGTCAAAAATCGGTTTGGTACGGCGCTATCATCATCATGATAGGTCATATTATTCTAGCCATCCCTAGCGACGATACTTTTTTCATCGGCCTCATCGTTGTAATTCTAGGTACAGGTCTTTTAAAACCAAACATTGGCGCTATGGTTGGCCAACTATATTCTGACGATGATGTACGCCGTGATAGTGGTTATGCTATCTATTATATGGGCATCAACTTAGGGTCTGTTATTGGTTATGCTATCTGTGGTTATTTAATGGAAAATGTTGGTTGGCATTGGGCGTTTGGCGCCGCTGCCGTAGGTATGGCACTGGGTTTAATCCAATATAAAATGACCACCCCTAAGCTTCAAGGTGTCGGTGAAAAACCCGTTTATCCTATGTCGACTAAAGCACAAAAAACAAGTTGGACAATTATAGCCGCGATATTAGTAGGCATCGCATTAGTTACCACCTTGATTTTTCAAGGGGTAATAGCCATTAACCCTGTTACTGTTGCTCAATATGTTGCTATCGCCTTCTCGCTTATTTTCATCATCTATTACGCCGTTATTTATTTTTTCAGCGACTTAACAGGTAATGAGAAGAAAAAACTTTGGGCACTTTTATTAATTTGTATTGCCTCAGCTTGTTTCTGGTCTGGTTTTGAGCAAGCGGGTTCTTCAATGAATTTATTCGCTCGTGACTACACAGATCGTCTAGTAGGATCATTTGAAGTACCTACCGGCTGGTTCCAATCATTAAATGCCTTATTTATCGTCTTGCTTTCACCTTTCTTTGCTGCCTTATGGATAAGTTTAGGAAAAAGATTGGTTAGTCCATCTTACGGGATAAAATGTGCCTTTGGTCTAATCGTTATGGCGAGTGGCTTTATTGTTATGTTCTTTGCTGCACAATATGCTGCTTCAGGTTTGAAAGTTGCACCGTACTGGTTAGTCGCGACTTACTTCTTGCATACGGTTGGTGAGTTATGTTTAAGCCCTGTTGCTTTAAGTGCTGTTAGTAAGTTATCTCCTAAGCGATTTGCTGGGCAAATGATGGGCGTATTTGTTTTAACTTATTCTATCGGTAATATTATTTCAGGTTTATTAGCCGGAAATTATGATCCAAATAACGTTGCTCAAATTCCATCACTTTATATCCAAATCAGTTTATTTAGTATTGGTATTGGTATCGTTATGTTGTTGATTGGTTTCAAATCAAGGTTCTGGGAAAACTTAGCTGATGATGAGTCTAAAGAAGAAGCTCAGTTAGCCTCAGATAAAGCTGGCGCAACGGCTTAATTAAATTAGCAGGGTGATTATTTGTCCAAATCACCCTGCCTTTTAAATACATATTCCATGAACATAAACAAAAACAACAGACAAACATTACGCAAGAAAAATCGTCTCAATCGAAAAAACTTATCAATTACATTTCAACAACAAGCATCGACTCAACTCGTTCAACAATTAGCAAATCACCAACAGTTAAAACAAGCAAAACATATAGCTATATATTTAGCCAATGATGGCGAAGTTGATCCCATGCCCTTAATACATTGGTGTTGGCAGCAACAAATTAAAACCTACCTGCCGGTTATTCATCCCTTTAGCTCAGGGCATTTATTGTTTCTGCACTATCATCAAACCAGTGAAATGGTCACTAACAAATACGGCATACTTGAGCCTGTATTAGCGGTTAGAGACGTATTACCCGTGACACAGATTGATGTTATTTTTACACCACTCGTCGCTTTTGACTTAACAGGTGCTCGACTTGGTATGGGTGGAGGCTATTACGATAGAACTCTCGCAAAGACACCTTCAAGCGAATTATCACAGAGTAAACCTTATCCAATTGGCTTAGCCCATGACTGTCAACTTGTCGACCACATTCCAAATGAAGACTGGGATATTCCCCTGCCTGAAATTGTCACCCCAACAAAACACTACCAATTTTTTTAAGCCTTTCAATTATCCTACGTATATTCGCTTGATTTTCGCTGCTATAATGTTGGCAAAAAGTTACTAGGAATATTTCATGACCCAAGATGAAATGAAAAAAGCCGCGGCAATTAAAGCCCTCGATTTTGTTCAAGAAGATACCATTGTGGGTGTAGGTACCGGCTCAACCGTCAACCACTTTATTGATGCCCTAGCGACCATGAAAAGTCGTATTGAAGGCGCGGTTTCAAGCTCAGAAGAATCAAGTAAACGCTTAAAAGCGCACGGCATTGATGTTTTTGATTTGAACGAAGTTAGTGAAATTGATGTATATATTGATGGTGCTGACGAAATCACCCAAAATATGCATATGATCAAAGGTGGTGGCGCAGCCCTGACCCGCGAGAAGATTGTTGCTGCTGTCGCCAAAAGCTTTATCTGTATTTGTGATGATACTAAGCAAGTTCCTTTATTAGGAAGCTTTCCCTTACCCGTTGAAGTGATTCCAATGGCGCGCAGCTATGTTGCTAGAGAGTTAGTAAAATTAGGTGGTGATCCAGTTTACCGCCAAGGTGTGGTTACTGATAACGGTAACGTTATTCTTGATGTGCATAATTTAGAAATAATCGATCCTATCGCTTTAGAAAATTCTATTAATTCGCTGGTAGGCGTGGTTACTAATGGGCTTTTTGCTCAACGCGGAGCCGATATATTAATTCTTGGTACTGCACAAGGCGCTAAAATAATAAAATAACACTTTAGAGTCTATACACTATATGTTAATTTAACGTTACTTTGGATATCTAGCCATCTAAACAGAATGATATTAGTTATCTAAACATACTTATCCGAACTTTATCGAGAGCGATTAACAAACATGAATAACAATTCATTTGCAAAAGAAAAAATTAAGATTTTATTACTCGAAGGTGTACACCAAAGTGCATTGGAAGAACTTAAGTCTCAAGGTTATAGCAATATTGAGTACCTTAAAACTTCTTTAGCCGAAGATGAGTTAATTGAAAAAATCGCCTCGGTACACTTTATTGGTATCCGCTCTCGTACCATGCTCACCGAAAAAGTATTAAGTCATGCTAAAAAACTTATCGCGATTGGTTGTTATTGCATTGGTACAAACCAAGTTGATACCAAAGCCGCTCAAAAATTAGGTATTCCGGTATTTAACGCACCATTTTCCAATACACGCTCTGTTGCTGAGCTAGTGATTGGTGAATTGTTATTACTACTTCGTGGTATTCCTGAGAAAAGCGCAAAAGCACACCGAGGCATATGGAATAAATCAGCCTTAGGCTCGGTTGAAGCACGTGGAAAAACTTTAGGTATTATTGGTTACGGTCATATTGGTATGCAATTAGGCATTCTGGCTGAAACTATTGGTATGAAAGTACGCTTTTACGATATTGAAACAAAATTACCGTTAGGCAATGCCAGTCAAGCATCAACATTAACGGCATTATTAGCAGAGTCTGACGTAGTAAGTTTGCATGTTCCTGAAACTCCACAAACTCAAGATATGATGGGTGCAGCCCAGTTTGACGTGATGAAAGATGGCGTAATATTTATTAATGCCTCACGCGGTACTGTGGTTGATATTGATGCGCTTGCAGAAGCACTTACCAGCAAAAGAGTTGCGGGTGCGGCCATTGATGTATTCCCAGTAGAGCCTAAAGGCAATGCTGAGGAGTTTGTTTCACCATTACGTGGCTTTGACAATGTTATTTTAACACCACACATTGGCGGTAGTACCAAAGAAGCACAAGAGAATATCGGCTTAGAAGTTGCCAGTAAGTTAGCTAAATACTCAGATAATGGCTCAACATTATCTGCCGTTAACTTCCCTGAAGTATCTTTACCTGGGCATGTTGGCACCAGCCGATTATTACATATTCACGAAAATCACCCTGGTATTTTAACTAAAATTAACCAAGCGTTTGCTGAGCATAACATCAACATTGCCGCGCAGTATTTACAAACCGATGATCAAATTGGTTATGTAGTGATTGACATTGAAACAGATCATAGCGAAAAAGCATTGCGCGCTTTAAAATCAATTGAAGGAACAATTAAAGCGAGAGTATTGCATTAGCTTTAACAGCTAAACTGTACATACACGAAATTATGCTCCTGCAATTTCGAAATACCGTACATCCTGTACATAAGCCCGAATTTATATTCGGGCTTTTTTTGGGCTGTGATAAAAGTTAAAAATTAGAAGATCAAATGCATGCAAGCCAATGCTGCAAAACCTGCAACAACATCATCAATCATAATACCAAAACCACCATGACAATGTTTATCGAGCCATGAAATGGGCCAAGGTTTAGCAATATCAAATAGGCGAAATAAGATGAAACCAACAAGTACCGTTTGCCAAGTAATGGGAACCATAAACATTGTTATAAATAAGCCAACAAATTCATCCCAAACAATGGCTGGGTGATCATGAACGCCTGCTGCTTTCGCGGTATAATCACACAGATATATCCCAATAAGGGACATAACGCCTACTAGTAGAGCATAATTAAGCGGTGTTAATGAAACACATAGTAATACCAAAGGAATAGCCGCTAATGTACCAAACGTACCTGGCGCTTTAGGAGCTAAACCACTACCAAACCCTAATGCTAGAAACTGAATGGGATCTGATAATTTAAACGTTGCACTACTCATTTATTGCTACTCTTTTGTTGAAAAATGTTCAAAACCATGAGCATTTATCTGTGTAGGTTTGTTGTTCAGCGTGGTGGTGATTTTTTCAGCCGCATTTAATTGGCCAATACACGTTATCGAAACACCAGTATCAGCGAGTGCTGTTTCCATGCCCACTTTATTGTCTTCAGAAACGGTAAATAACAGCTCGTAATCATCCCCGCCTTGTAATGCCAGCGCTATCGCTTTTTCTTGCCCAAGCGCATCATAAAGTGCGTTAGAAATAGGTAAATCTTCCAGAACAATATTAACACCCACGGAAGATGCTTTGCAGATATGTCCTAAATCAGCAACAAGACCATCTGATAAATCTATCGCTGATGAGGCATAGTCCCTAAGCATCTGCCCTGCTAACACTCTGGGTTGTGGGTAATTTAATTTTTCATTAACTAAAGTCAAAATATCATTCGGTAATTCGATTTCACCATAATGATGTTTTAGCGCTAGTGCCGCATCACCAATTTCTTCAGTGACATATAACCAGTCGCCAGGTTTTGCACCACTTCTAACAATATGTTTGTCTACCGGCGTTAACCCTTGTGCAGTAACCGTAATACTTAACGGTCCTTGGGTGGTATCGCCGCCAATTAGTTGCACGTTATAGTATTCACAAAGCTCAAAAACACCTGAACAAAACTGACTTACCCATGTTTCGTCAATTTCTGGCAAGGTAACGGCAATTGAAATCCACGTAGGCTCAGCCCCCATTGCCGCTAAATCTGACAAACTCACGGCAATGGCTTTATGACCAATAGCGTGAGCCGCGGTATTTTCAGGAAAGTGTACCCCCGAAACCAGCGTATCGGTGGTGACCGCTATGTTTTGTCGTTCTGCAGGGGTCAATACTGCACAGTCATCACCTATGCCTAACAAAACATCTTTACGGTGAACCGCTTGTTCTGTGAAATATTTTCTGATTAATTCAAATTCTTTCATAATGCTATACCCAAGTGACTTCAACCCACTCATATTCACTCAACATATAGCGTTCAAAACACGGCTATTGCAAAGAAACATCAATAGATAAAAACACAAAAGGCGCACAAAAAGTGACGCCTATTTAAATCTTGCTAACTAGATTGGAACTTATTCGTTAGGACGAATGAGTTTAACCACTTTATCAAGTACACCATTAACGAATTTATGACTGTCATCAGCAGCAAAGATTTTAGCTAATTCAATCGCTTCATTAATTACTACTCGGTATGGCACATCTTCACAGCCACTTAATTCAAAAATAGCAACCCGTAAAATCGCTTTTTCAATGTGATCAATGTCAGCTAACGGACGATCAACATGTGGTTCAATGGCTGCATCTAATGAACTCGCTTGAGAAGTTACGCCACGGAATACTTTTTGAAAGTAAGTTATCTCAAAACGACGTTTAGCGTTTTCAGATAAAAAATGTGCTTCAACGTCGGTAACTGAATTCTCACTCATTTGCCATGAATATACTGCTTGTACAGCTAACTCACGGGCTTTTCTTCTCGGTGATGGTTTCACAACACTCTCCAAATATTTATTAAGCTATATTATAGCTGAGCCATTACATTAACCATTTCTAAAGCACCTAAGGCAGCTTCTCCACCTTTATTACCTGCTTTAGTACCTGCACGCTCAATAGCTTGTTCAATTGAATCTGTGGTGATCACACCAAATGAAACCGGAATTTCAGACTCTAAACACACTTGTGCTAAACCTTTATTACTTTCACCAGCAACAAAATCAAAATGCGGCGTGCCACCACGAATAACTGCACCAATGGCGATAATCGCATCAAAATTGCCACTTTTTGCTGCTTTTTTCGCTACCAGAGGTAACTCATAAGCGCCCGGCACTTTAATGACCGTGATATCATCATCAGCCACATTACCATGACGTTTAAGGGTATCAATCGCCCCAGCTAATAAACTATCAACAATAAAGTGGTTAAAGCGAGAAACAACAATCGCAAATTTTTTGCCTGAAGCAACAAAAGAACCTTCAATAACATTCATCTAAAAATACCCAAAGAGTCAAAATTGTCGCGATTCTAACAAAATTCCTGCAATTTAGGTACTGATTTGTACGGCTAAAATCATTGCTAAATGTTCTATGTGAGACTAGTTGACATAAAAATATAATCAAATGTGCATTAAGCCTTCTCAATTCACCGCATATTGAATACTTTAAAAGCTGTACAGAACCTAATTATTTGTAATTTTTGGACTTTCAGCTTTAGAGATAACACTGTAATGCCTTGCAATATTTTCAGAGAATTGAGTGGATAATATAGTGTCAACATAATGCCAATCTGATTTAACTTGCTCTTCAGTAAAAGTGACTACAGTAAAACCTCTATCCTTAATATTTAAATATTTAAGGTCATCTACCATATTCACGAGTGTTTCTTCAGTAAAATTTTCTTCACCTTCGACTACGTCAACTTCAAGACCTGGTGATGAAACAGAACTTGTAGCAAATTCAACACCAATCACATCACCTTGTTCATCAACCAGATCATTTGCCCAAGCATTATGTGTATCACCTGCTAAGACAACTAGATTTATATCGTTAGCTTTGGCTGTAGAATAAATTAATTCTCTCTCATAAGGATATCCATCCCAAGCATCGAGATTAAAAGGAATCTCAGGCATTGTGAGTTGGGCTATAACATTTTCAGTTAACCTTTCCTTATTTTCAGAAACAGCTAAATGCTCACTTGCGGTAATATTAATATCATTCTGATTTATACGTTGATTAAGCGAAGCCAAGTTATTTAATTCAATATACTCTGAAATACTTAATTGACCACTTGAAATAGGCTCAGGAAGGTATGTTTTTCCCATTAATACTTGTTGACCCAATACTTGCCACTTGCTTGTTGAGCTAACTAAAGTATTTTGTAACCAATGTAGTTGTTCGCTGCCCAACATACTTCGATTACTATCATGCAAATCAACGTAAAGTCTTTCTTTATCAATTACTTTTGTATTCCAATTAAGATAATTTTGATAATCCAATTGTTTATCACGACCAATTACACGTGTATCAAGCATATGTAAATCAACCAGGTCACCAAACTTAAATGAGCGATAAATTTCGTTATTATTACCAGGGTTTGCAGGTCTTAGGGGCAACCATTCAAAATATGCTTGTAATGCTGCTTCTTTGCGAGCATTAAAGTTTTCCTTATCATCAACATGACTTTTAGCACCTTCTAGCCAAGTATTATCACTGATCTCATGATCATCCCATACATTAATAAATGCGACATTCGCATGTAATAACTTTAAAGAGGGATCCTCTTTATATTGTGCATATCGTGTTCGGTAATCAGCCAAGTTAAAAAGCTCATTGTTTGGTTTCGACTCTCGCCCTAATGACTTGGCGTTTTCAGAGGCGTATGTACCATTTCTATATTCATAGATATAATCGCCAAGGTGCAAAACTGCATCAAGGTCACCAATTTCAGCGGCTAATTTGTAGACATTAAAATGACCTGCAGGGAAATTAGAACAAGATAAAATAGCTAATTTAACTTGTTCAACTGATCCAACAGCTAAAGTTTTAGCTTTACCGATCTCAGAATATTTTTTACCGCACTTAAAGCGATAAAAATATTGTTGGCTAGATTCTAAACCGATGGCATCTACTTTGACTGTATAATCTCGATCCGTATTGGTGGTAGTTTCACCATTGGTAATAATGGTTTTGAAATCAGCATCGGTCGCAACTTCCCAGCTAACAACAAAATCACCTTCATTCTTTGGCGTTATGCGAGTCCAAATAATCAAGTCGCTATCTGTAGGATCTCCACTGGCTACACCATGTAGGAAACCAGCTTTATCACTCGTATGAGTACAGCCCATCAAACCATATGAAATAACTGCAGCACCCACCCCTTTAGCTGACATAGCTAAGAAATCTCTGCGAGAAAAAAACTGATTCATTGCATACCTTTTTTTGACCTTACATCTAGACTCAACAACTTCGTTGTATTCTTTGAATCTTAATGGCCATTTTTATTATTAATTAATGGAGCGGTATATTGCTTCTTTCAATGAAATAAGTAAACATCTAGCAATCAGTTAATAACAATAGAAATAATGATGATTTGGCGAGATATAACTAAAACGGAAACCAACCTATTTAAGGGGTTAGCGATATTAATGATCGTTATCCATAACTTTCTTCATAGATTTCCTACACCTAAAGAAAATGAAATGGTGTTCTTCCCTGAAAGAATTTTTGACTTGTTGAGCATTATATCCACAGATCCCCAAGGTATAGTTAGGGCATTATTTAGTTTTTTTGGTCATTTTGGCGTGCAAATATTTATCTTCTTAAGCGCTTATGGATTAACTAAAAAATATCAAAATAGCGATAACAACATTATATATTTTAGTTTTCTCAAGGAAAGGTTATTAAAAATATACCCAATATTTATATTGGCACTTCTCTCCTACTTGATTTATATGTCTATCTATACCGTTTTTTATGAAGAGTTGAGTTTATTACCCTGGTTACAATCGATCGCTAAATCTTTTATTTTTAAGTTTACATTGCTCTTTAACTTATACCCAGGTCAAGGCTACTCCCTTGTTGGACCTTGGTGGTTTATGTCTTTTATTTTTCAGTTTTATCTCGTTTTTCCCTTTATGTTATCGCTATATAAAAAATACGGGACTAAGTTTTTAGTTTTGATTAGCTGTTTAGCTATAACGTTATCTCTAGTAAGCAATGGAACATTTGGCATAGTAAGTATATTTTTTACCGTTCTAGGTCATATACCTGTTTTATGTTTAGGCATGTATTTCGCGAAAGAGCAGGAAGTTAAAATACCGAACATTGCCCTATTCGCATTGTTGTTAATTTATTTTGCTGGAAACGTTAATGAGCAACTATTTTTTGTTAGTCACTTCTGCATGGCATTAATACTTATTTACCTTTTCACCACCATCGTAAAAAAGTTAAAGGTCAATTCTCACCTTTATAAACTCTTTATGTTTTTTGGCACAATATCTATGCCGTTATTTTTAGTGAATGGCTTTTTAAGAGCTCCTTTGGAGGGAATTGCCCATAAGCTCGACAATGAACTAATCACTTTAGTATTATGTGTTGTTTGCGTC
>MAAC01011588.1_pt1 | contig 12746 bp, 8 predicted proteins | sample 1115981 | NCBI WGS metagenome assembly MAAC01 (sample SAMN04961126, study PRJNA320927) | seawater metagenome | isolation source: sample BD02T64 sea water enriched with oil for 64 days | place: USA:Gulf of Mexico | collected 2013-07-27 | reverse complement strand
GCCTAATGAAACTAGAAAGGTTTATCGCTTAAAAAAGCAAAAACCTATGTGTTTTGCAAATTCATGCTTTACTTTTGCTTTTCTACATACATATAAAATGCCGGTAAGCCAGTATCTAAACCACTCGCATCGGTTTGATCATCAAACCAAGCTCTAACATCCAAATTACCTGCGGATAACATCGTTTTAAAAATAACGGAAGTAGAACCTTCAATAATGGGTAAAGTGGTAACCTCGCCATTAAGCTCTATATGTGCAAAACTTTTACCGATCACCTTATTGGCTGGAATATCACGTAAATAAAGCGTCATGGTATAATTACCTGCTTCTGCTACTTTTAATGCCCAAGGAGATACGATAAAACTATCCTCTTTACCTATCCAAGCGACATTTGATCTCGTCCCCCATTTATCAGTACCGAACCCCGGCCACCATGGCACTTGCTCTGTATTTGGTGATAACCAATCCATACCCGTTAAACGAGAAGGGTTTTCATGTTTAGAGCCAATAATTGGACGAGTGGTAGGTGTACCTTTACCTGTTGCGTGAACCCACCAGCTTTCATAAACTTTTTTAAGTTCCTCGAACTTTTCCGGATGTTGAGCACTAATATCATTGGTTTGCCCAGGATCATTACTTACATCAAATAACTCGACACCACCTTTTTCATCAGCATGGACATAGCGCCATTGACCTTGCATAACTGAATAAGGTCTTTGTGGATCTGGATGTAAAACACGTTGGTTGGTAACAACTAAAGTTCTATCTGGTAAAATTTCACCTGCTCTAAGTACTGGCACTAAAGAAATCCCATCAGTATCAATACCTTTAGCTTCTATACCTGCTAAATCAAGCAATGTTGGTAAAACATCGATATGAGCAGTTAGGTCATTAAACTCAGCCGGTTGTCCTAAGTTACCATTTGGCCAACGAATAAAGAAAGGTACACGGTGACCTCCTTCATACGCTGACGCTTTACCTTCACGCATATAATCATTTAAGGTGTTTAGCTTTTTGCCTGTTTTTGCTTCAATAGCTGCGATGGTGCCTTCATCTAAACGGTTAAGTGGCTCACCTTGACTTTTTGCTGCCATAGACGAACCGTTATCCGTTAGAAAGATAAAAATAGTGTCATCTTCTACATTCGCCGCGCGCATTGCTTGGCGTAAACGAGCAATATTGTCGTCAATGTTGGTGATCATGCCATAAAAATTAGCAAGATCTTCACCTAAGCCTAACGCTTTGTAGGGTTCAATATATTCTTCAGGTGATCGCCAAGGCACATGCGGTGCATTAAGTGATAAATAAAGGAAAAAAGGTGCATCAGTTTTGGCTTCTTGTTTAACAAAATTAATCGCCTCATCAAACCACACATCAGTGGCAAAACCCGCATAGGCTTTCTCTTCACCATTTAAATAATAGGTATCATCGAATTGCGTATTTCCCCAATAATCAGGTGATTGACCAACACCGCCACCGCCATGCATTAATACATGTTCGAAGCCTTGGTCTTGCGGGCGAAATGGATAATTTTCACCTAAATGCCACTTACCTAACATTGCGGTATTGTAGCCATTGTCTTTTAAGATCTCAGGCAAAGTATAATGTTGGTCATTTAACATATGGCGTCCCATCACCGTATGCCATACTCCGGCTCTTAGGGAATATTTGCCACTCATTAACGCAGCACGCGTTGGAGAACAGGTTGGATCAACGTGAAAGTTTGTCAAACGCTGACTTTGATTTGCTAGCTCCTCAAGATTAGGCGTTTTAACAATCGGGTTATTGTGCATACTAAAATCGCCATAACCCTGATCATCAGTCATCACGATAATGATATTGGGTTGCACTTGTTTTAGCGCACTACTAGGCTCAGTACTTTGTTGAGATTGTTGTTCAACTTGACCACAGCTAGTGATATTCATTACGCCAATCAGTAAACATGTGCTTACATTGATGTTTAATACTTTAAAAATACGTGTCATTTTTGTTTCCTTCACTAACCAACAAGTGGATCAATTGGCTTGGCATTCTCATTATCAATATGAGTATTTAACGGGCCTTTGCCGCGATATTTCTTAACTAGTTCTTTGTTCTTCAAGCGAAGTTTTTCAATAGTTTGCTGATGTTCTTCGTTGTTGATCAGGTTGTGAATTTCATCAGGGTCGTTTTCGATGTCGTAAAGCTCTTCATAAATAGGTTGTTCACCATTAATTGAGTTATTAATCACTATTTCGTATGGACCATCGTTTTTCTTGTCAAAATATCGAGTATATTTCCATTTGTGGGTTCTTACCGATTCGGCTCTTGGATAATTTTGAATCATCATCATATTTTCTAAGAGTATTTCTTGTCGCCAATCAACCTCTTTATCCTGCATTAAAGGTTTTAAACTCTTGCCATGAATACTCTTAGGAATAGGCGTCCCCGTTAAATCAAGTAAAGTCGGCGCAATATCAACTAATGCAACTAAATCGTCATTACTATCTGCTTTTTGCTTGGTATTACGTGGGTCATAAATGACCATTGGTATACGTACCATTGGTTCATAAAGTAAGGTTTTGCCCCCCATACCAAACTCACCATGCATAAGACCATGATCAGAAGTGAATACAATAATGGTATTGTCTGCTACCCCTTGCGCTTCAAGTTGTTTAACAAGTTTCCCTACTAACTTGTCGATACCTGAAATCGTTTGCATTTCTCTAATTTTACGTTCCTTTAACGACTCTGGAGTTTTGACATAGTTATAGGTATGTAAGTATTCGCCGTTATAAACATGTTTAGGTAGCTTGGGTTTAACAATATCTTGTTCTGCGACATAAGTATTAGGTAAGGTAATTTGCTCTATTTGATCACGATAGACTGTTTTATATAAATCTAAGTCGCTATCACGCAGCTGCATAGAACTGGTGCTATTTGCATGAGGTACATTGAAATTAACTAACAAGGCAAAAGGCTGATCTTTAGGACGACTATCTAAAAAGCTATAACCCGCTTTAAACGCTTCATTCGGCGCCATAAAGTTTTCGATGCCTTCTTCTATGATTTCTACCTGAGTATCTGCTTTAGCATTTTTGAATATTTTATGGGCCGCTTTATCTTTTGGGTAAAAACTTAAATGCTTATGACTGGCATACCAATAATCAAAGCTAATATCCATGACACCACTTTTATAACCAAAACCGCCCTTGTCAGTATTGCCTATTGGTGTGTGGTTTTTACCTACATAACCCACAAAATAACCTGACTTTTTAAGTAGCATAGGATAGGTATTTGCCCACGCTTCTTCGGTCATCGTGCTGTTTGAGCCAAAATTGATGCCATGGCGCCTTTCATACAAACCCGTTAATAAATTGGTTCTACTTGGCGTGCAAACAGGGCTTGTTGCGAAACCTTTATTAAAAACCGTACCTCCAGAGGCTAATTTATCAATATTGGGGGTTTTGATAATAGGGTGCCCTTCATGACCCGTAACCCCTTTTTGCATATCATCAGCAAGAATTACGATAACATTAGGTCGAGTTGTCTCTTTAACAGGTGCACTTGCTTTAAGGCTCTCAACCGAAGCAGGTTTTGCCGTGCTCTGAGGTTCACTACATGCACTTAATCCAATAGCAAGTCCCAAAGAGATTGCTGTTGTTAATAATTTTGTTCTAGCTATTTTCATAAATACTTCCGTTTTAATATTATTTTTCTATATTGAGCGATTTAATGGATCGCTTTATTTTTCCAATCTCGAGCTCTGTGATCTTTATCTTTAACGCCACCCATATTTTTAAAACTGTTTTCAATATCGTTGTAATCTAGGGGATCTCCGACGGTTGCTTTCCATGTCTCAAGATCGTCCATCATGGTGGTGATACGCATTGAATGTTCAGGTTTCTTCGCTAAGTCAATCAATTCATCTGGGTCATTTACCATGTCAAATAACTGTGTTTTTTTCAGGTGGGGGTAATATATTAATTTATAATCTTCAGTTCTTAACATACGCTGAAAATGACGATAACTACCATAAATACTATCGAAGATAGTATTTTTACCATCAGGTAATGTTTCACCTAAAATTAACGGTGCAATACTGGGCATTTGCACTGATTCAGGTATTTCAAGCCCTGCCAACTCAACCGCCGTTGGAAACGCGCTACTAAGGTAAAACATGCCCTTAGCTGTTTTACCTTGTGGAACATTTGGGCCTTTGACGATAAAAGGTGCTCGCACACTGTGATCATATTGATTTTGTTTACCTAACAAACCGTGTTTCCCTACAGCTAAGCCGTGATCAGAGGTGAAAATAATCAAGGTATTATCAGCTTGTCCTGCGTCATCTAGCGCATTGAGTACACGGCCAATTTGTCTATCCATATGTTCAATCATGGCGTAATACTCACCAATAAAGCCTTTAACCACTTCTGGCTTTCTAGGAAAGTCGGCCAATAGCTCATCACGTATATAGTGATCTCCTTGATTAAAGGGGTGTTCAGTTGTATAACTTGCTGGCAAATCGATAGATTTAGCAGGATATTTTGCTACATAGTTGTCCGGCGATTGGCGAGGATCATGAGGTGCTAGAAAAGCCACATACATCATAAAAGGATCCGCTGATTTATTTGCACCTTGCTGGTTGGATAAAAAGTTAACCGCTGCATCTGCAATCATTTCACTGCTGTGCTTGTCGCCTTTATAAGCATAATAATTTTTACCATCAATAGCATTTGCATCATAATCGACATAATCTGCTCGCCATTGACCACCATTTTTTTCATACGCCATACCACCTTTAAAAACAGCTTTTCCTTGAGTAAAACTCCGTTCAAATATTGGCATTGGCAAATGCCATTTTCCGGTCATAAAGGTGCTAAAACCTGCATCCTTGAAGGTTTCGCCAAACATTTTAAAGTCTTTAGCGTCATCACCTTGTTTGTGATTATTCGGTCCCATGCCGGTATGAAAAATATGACGACCTGAATTTATCATCCGACGTGACGGTGCACACACAGCAGCTGACCACGAGCCTTGATTGAAAACATGGGTAAAGCTTGTTCCCGTACTTGCTAAGCGGTCTATGTTTGGTGTTGAAATACGTTTATTGCCATGGGCGCCAATGGTATCGAATGCTTGATCATCCGTTAAAATAAATAATACGTTCAAGGGCTCTTTAATTTTCTTATTGCTGGCACCATTACTGGCATGTGCTGCAAAGACTAAATGACTGACAAGTAACGTAAAAATAAAGACCTTATTCATGAGTTATCCTTTTGTCATGTCGTTTTCCTTGCGGCCAAACATCAACAGGTTTGAAGTTTTTATTAGGATAATCATCACCACGATGACTTGCTTTTGCCGAGGCAATAAATGTCTTAATTTGCTCAGTCATGCTTTTAACTTGTTGCGGGTATTTAGCCGAAATATCCGTTGATTCACTACGATCAAATTTCAAGTTATATAAAACTGATTGTTCAATATCGTTAACACTAGCCACTAATTTAAAATCCCCTTCAATGAGAGATAATTTATTTTTGGCATAAAATGGAATGGCTTTAGAGCGTTTAAATACTTGCTGTGCAGGTTTTGAATTAGATGAGGCATCGTTATTACTAAGCCATAATGATAAAATGCTTTCACCATCTATCGGCCGACTATCTGGCATTTGATAATCAACGATTTCATTAATAGTGGGGAAATAATCTAAAGTAGATGCGGCAGTATCTATAACACTGCCAGCTTTAATGGAGTTAGGCCATAAAGCAAGGGTTGGCACGCGGACACCTCCCTCGTATAAATCTCGTTTACGCCCTCTTAGCCCATCAGTAACACCCGCAGTTCGGCCTGCAGATTTTTTACCTTCAGGACCATTATCACTGGTGAAAGTAATTAAGGTATTTCTAGCTACGCCTAAACGTTCTAGCTCATGACGAAGACGACCAATTTGTTCATCCATCTCAGTAATAACGCCATAATAATGTGCTGCTTCACCATGTCCCTTATATTGTGAGAGGTATTCAGGACCTGCAATAACATCCTTATGCGGCGCATGAAACCAAATAACACTGAAAAATGGTTGGTCTTTGCTAACCGCTTGTTCAATGAAAGGCAGTACTTTGTCCATCACGACTCTACTCGCCCCCCCTTTCAATGTGCTGTCTGTTGGCTCGAGCGCAACGCCATCTAACCAAAAAGGATTATTAATCGCTCTTTTACCTTGCCCTGGATCCCAAAGAGCTATTGCAGATTCGGTGACAAAGGAAGCATCATAACCATGCCAACTAGGTGGGGAGAAGTTTTCTACCGGTTTTCGTTTACTTCCCTTAGGAGAAAAGTCTTTACTGAGGGTACCTAAATGCCACTTGCCAAAATGCCCTGTCGCATAACCCTTACCTTTTAAAACTTCAGCTAGGGTAATTTCTTGCTTTGGCAGATGGCCAACATTCGCCCAAAATATGCCATATCTATGGTGATGCCTACCAGTAAGGTAGGTTCCTCGTGTAGGAGAGCATACTGGAGCACCGGCATGAAAATTAGTCATGATGGCTCCTTCGCGAGCCATTTGATCCAAACTAGGAGTATTGATTATTTTGTTACCGGTAAAACCCGTATCACCGTATCCCAAATCATCAGCCATAATGAGAATAATATTTGGTTGGTCGACTTTAACTTTTAGAGAGGAGGCATAGGTATTGTTATCTGCACAAGCCTGCCAATGAGCTAATGTAACAAATACATACATTACGTAGTTATTTAAAACTCTCATCACAACTTGTTTCCTTTAACCGTTTTAGCTTGGTGACGATTATTTTTCATATTTCCATCTACCTTTAGCCCAACAAGCCATAATGATTACAAAACACGTTAATGTTTATCTATATATAGAATACAGATTAACGTGGCTATTTTCTCAAGTCAACAGTTAAGCCATGTAAAGTTGGGTAAATAAAAGAGAAAAAACTGTGTTTTTTAATAAAAAGTATCTTAATTAATTAGAAACACATAGATTTATCAATCAATAACTGTAAAACTAGGTATAAAATACACTTTTGAAATTTGTCTACAAGAGATTTAATCTAAGACACAAGGAAGCTTAGCGTGAGCGATAAAACCTATCTATTTAAACAGTCTATAAATCGAATGCTGCAACATATTGCTGAACTTCCTGCTGGAAACAATATTATGGCAAATGATATTGAACTCACCAAGCTATTAAATATAAGCCGTACCACGGTTAGAGCCTGTGTAGAACACCTTTGTGAGATTGGATTAATCAAACGAGAGGGGCCAAATAAATTGGTACTTCGTCAGACAACTGAAACTGATTTTTTTGATATAAAAGATAAAGTATCGACAAAAGATGCTCAAATAGAGAAGTATTTCCTTGATTTAATTAATACAGGAAAATTATTACCGGGTGACAGGTTTTCAGAATTAAGCCTTGCTAAAAACTCTGGCTGTACCACGATAACGGTACGTGAGTTTCTCATTAAATTTTCCAATAATGGCCTGATTAAAAAAATCCCACGTGGTCAGTGGAAAATGGTTAAATTTGATGAAGAATTTGCTCGTGAGTTAGTCTCTTTTAGACAGATGGTTGAAATGAAAGCCATTACTGAACTTTTGAAACTGTCAACAGACAATCCTGTATGGCAAGTACTTAGTGAGTTACTGACCTTGCATAAAAGTGTTAGAGCAGATATAGACAATCGCTATTTAGAATTTCCCGATCTCGATAAAGCATTACATTACGCGATAAAGGAAAGTACAAAGAATCGTTTCACTAATCAATTTTACGATATTGTTTCTTTTGTTTGTCACTATCATTATCAATGGGATAAAACAGGCGAACTTGATCGTTATACTGTCGCTATTGATGAGCACATAGATATATTAAACAACTTAGTCACTCATAATACTGCTGGCGCAATTATGGCTATGGAGAAACATTTACAAACAGCTGAAAAAACCTTGCTACGCTGTGTTCATGGTTTAGAGACCTAGCCATAAGGTAAATTGATAACTAATGCCCCTTATGCGTTAAATGCACCAAAGGTATAGCACACAACATATACCACTATAACGATATATGTTGTGTGAATATAGGTAAGTGCTCATCTTTTCGATGACTCACTAATAACAAAGTACTGTGCTTTTGTGCTACTAATACCTCTAAAAAGTTAAGTATTCTGTGACGATTAATTTCATCTAAACCCTGCGTTGGCTCATCCAATATTAATAAATAGGGTGATTTAACTAATGCTCTAACTATTAGTGCTAGCCTTTGTTCTCCATAGCTTAACTCTTTAAATAATGTTTGTTGGTGGTCTAATAAACCCACCATATTCAACCATTGGCGAGCAATATCAATTTGGTAGTTCTCAGGTTTTGTATAAAGACCAATTGAGTCATAGAACCCAGATAACACCACGGTTAACAACTCACCATTCACTCGATATTGGCGGTGTAATTCTGAGCTAACAATGCCCATGTGTTGTTTAACTTGCCATATGCTTTCACCTGAGCCGCGTTTAAAGCCCAATACTTCAAGGTCGTTGCTATAACATTGCGTACAATCACCGGTGATCAATTGCATTAAGGTTGATTTACCACTGCCATTATTGCCAGTGATCAAGGTATGTTGCAGTGGTTTGATTGTTACGTTTAAATTCTCAAATACATTGATGCCGCTGTATTGTACTTTGCCCTTGTTTAGTTTAACTAAATAGGGGGATTGGAAGTCAGCAAGGCTATGAATTGTTTTAGGCCATTCAAGGTTATCAGCCTGTGGTGTCAGCAAAATATCAAGCTGCCGTTTGGTAGTTTCTTGACTCAGTTCGCCAATAACATCAAGTTGTCCTCGCTCAATGAAAGCAACATTTTGACACCACGAGGGAATATCTTGTCGATTACTTAATATCAATAACACATTGATATTTTGTTTCGCTAATAGCGCTAATATTTTTGACAAGGCGTTGCATGAGCCTTCATCTAAGCTGTCAAACGGATTATCACAAACTAACAATTCAATACCTGAAAGTATCGCTTGTAATATTAATAACTTCCTCCCCTCTCCTGTACTCAGTTGCCGATAACCTCTTTCTAATTTATCAACTAAGCCAAACTCAGCAATCAAAGGCGAAGATAATTTATCTTGCGGTAAAAATTCTTTTGCTAATGTCCCTGTATCATAGGTATCGGTGAAATCTGTCGCATCTATTCTTAGTTCATGCTCATAAATAGCTTGTTGTGTTTCAAACGATACCATAGCCACTTTACTAGGATTGGGAAGTAACAGTTTGTCTGCAGTATAAGAAGCAAGTTGACCGGAAAATAATTGATCCAAATATTGCTTACCAGAGCCATTTTTTCCTAATACACACCACGTTTCATTTTCAGCAATGTGCCACTTTTTAATATTGAGCTTAGCTTGATTAAAGTTTTCAATAGTGATCATGGTTTAAATAACGCCTAAAAATAATGATTTAAGTTTTCATAACCTTGTTTAATATGATCAATTAATAATTTGATCTTATTAGGTAAATGCTTCGTAAAAGGATATACCGCATACACGCCTAATTTTCGAGGTTCGTAATCCGTTAATAGTTCAACCAAATCTCCTCTTTGTATATCCTCATAAACACTACATTTTGGGATATAAGCAATGCCGTATCCTCCAAGGGCAGCTTTACGCAATGCTTGGGAGTTATTGGTTGCAAAATTTCCTGAGATTTTAATGTTTTGCTCTTTGTCACCCTGACTAAACCGCCACTCATACCCTCCTTTACGCTGGTAAGTATATGCTAAGCAATTATGTTTATTTAACTCTTCTGGGGTTTTAGGTTGCCCATGCAAAGCTATATATTTAGGCGAACAGCATACCAACCAATGAGACGTGATTAATGGCTGAGCAATCAAGCTAGAGTCTTCTAAAACCCCCGTTCTTATCGCGAGATCAATACCTTCTTTCACCAAATCGACAAAGTCATTTTCTAAACTTACTTCTACTGAAAGTTCAGGGTGGTTTTGGCAAAACTTAGCTATATGCTCCGCCAAAAATAATTCTCCCGAAATAGTCGGTATGGTCATACGAATATGGCCCGTCATTTCCTCACCAAAGTTCGATACTGCGTCAATAGCCTCTGAAGTCATTTGACTGACCATTTTGGCTCGTTGAGCAAGCTCTTTACCCGCTTCAGTAAGGGTTAAACTCCGTGTGGTTCTATATAATAACTGCACACCTAGTGCTTTTTCTAAACGCGCTATATGTTTGCTGACAACTGAGTTAGTCAGATTATTTGCCTCAGCCACTTTACTGAAGCTGCCTAGATTTACCACTTGTGAGAACAAAATCAGGTCATTTGCCAACATAATTAATCAACTTTTGGAAATAATGTTTTTCATTATCTCTATTTATTTAATAAATATAAAGGGTAAAGTAGCGTTAGTTTTAAAATATAAGTTCAGTGAAAGTAACGTTAGTTTTAAAAAACAGGATTCGCACTATGATTATCTCAGCACCAACAGATTACCGAAAAGCAGCAAAAGCTAAGCTACCTCCCTTTTTATTTCATTATATCGATGGTGGTTCATATGGTGAACATACTCTGAGAAAGAATACTGAAGATTTAGCTGAAATTGCGCTAAAACAACGTATTTTAAATAATATGTCAGATCTAAATTTAAGTACCGAAATCTTCGGTGAGAAAATGGCGATGCCTATTGCCTTAGCTCCTGTTGGACTCACCGGTATGTATGCTCGCCGTGGCGAAGTGCTAGCAGCAAAAGCCGCTGAAAATAAAGGGCTGCCCTTTATTATGTCAACCGTATCGGTTTGCCCAATAGAAGAAGTTGTACCGGCAATTGAACGGCCGATGTGGTTTCAACTCTACGTATTAAAAGATCGTGGCTTTATGAAAAATGTCCTTGAACGGGCAAAAGCTGCAGGCGTTACCACCTTAGTTTTTACTGTTGATATGCCAGTACCCGGCGCTCGTTATCGTGATATGCATTCTGGCATGAGTGGCCCAAATTCTGCTGCACGACGAGTATTTCAAGCGATGCGCCACCCCCATTGGGCATTTAATGTTGGTGTATTTGGTAAACCGCATGATCTCGGTAATATTTCAACCTACCGAGGTGAACCAACTAAATTAGAAGACTACATTGGCTGGTTAGGTGAAAACTTTGATCAATCCATTTCGTGGCAAGATCTTGAATGGGTAAGAGAGTATTGGGATGGCCCGATGGTTATCAAAGGAATTCTAGATAAACAAGATGCAAAAGATGCGGTAAGTTTCGGTGCTGACGGTATTGTGGTTTCTAATCACGGAGGCCGCCAACTCGATGGTGTATTATCTTCCGCTAAAGCATTACCTGCTATTGCAGATGCCGTTAAGGGCGATTTAAAAATATTTGCTGACTCTGGCATTCGCTCGGGTTTAGACGTCGTTAGAATGTTGGCCTTAGGTGCCGATTGTACTTTACTTGGTCGCTCTTTCATCTATGCCTTAGCGGCTCAAGGACAGCAAGGGGTCGAAAACTTGCTTGATTTATATAAAAAAGAAATGCAAGTAGCGATGACATTAACTGGGGCCAAATGTATTAGTGATCTAACGATAGATTCTTTGGCTAAGATATAGTTGAGTTTATTTAAAGAGCATAACGACTAAGCAAAAGATAAATGACAAACTAGCTTTGATTAGCTGCAGCTAGAATATAAAATAGATGTTTTCATAGTATCGTGATTTTTTAAACGTGGATCATTTAATGATTTTGTTGCAGCAAATTGAGTTATACCCAGTAAATATATTACAAATTGTATTTGCTTTTACCGCCGCTTTTGGTGCCTTGCTGATATGGAATCAAGATCGTTATCGTGGCTTGGCTAATTTTTTTATCTATCTTGCTGCTCTGATGCTTTTAAACCTCTTAGAGGAAACACAAGTAACTAGAGAGTTCTATCTGATCACCCCTATTTTCACCTTGCTGCATGGCCCGCTCATTTACTTTTTTATTCGAACATTGGTTAATGACAAATCTTTATCAACAATTCCGAGTTATAGCCATTTTATAGCGATGTTTTTGGCATTACCGTTTACTGAGCATGTTCAACAAGTAGTTGCCGTTGGTACAGTCAGTCAAATTATCTATTTGGTTATCTCATTTCAATTGTTACGTCGATATCATGTGGCCTCAATGGCCATGCGTTCCGATGCAGATTCATTAACCTTAACTTGGGTTTTTAAAATATTAACGATTTTTACCATTTTTGCGTTTGTCGATCTGGTTCGCTTAAATTTACAAACAGAAAACTCGATAATGGTCAGTGCTTCTTGGTACTTCTTTGACCTGCTGATCTTTTTTAGTATTTCATGTTTTCTACTCTATAAGGCTTTCAGACAACCGATTCTTTTTGATGGCATGACTTCTTATGAAGAGTCGGAGAAACACCCCGTTAAAAGTAATGAACAATCGGATATTGATACCGCTAAAAGCGTATTCGATGATATTGAAAACATTATTTTACGAGATAAACTGTACAATAAACCTCGTTTGTCCATCACTGATATTTCAAATCAAACAGGCTTAAATATCAAAGATATTTCATGGGCAATTAATCTAGGCTGTAATCGTAATTTTTGTGAATATATTAATGGTCTTAGAGTCAAAGAAGTACAACAAAAAATCTTAGATGATCAACAGAACTCTACCCCACTATTAAATTTAGCCTATGAATCGGGCTTTAATTCTAAATCTAC
>MAAC01013883.1_pt1 | contig 12748 bp, 10 predicted proteins | sample 1115981 | NCBI WGS metagenome assembly MAAC01 (sample SAMN04961126, study PRJNA320927) | seawater metagenome | isolation source: sample BD02T64 sea water enriched with oil for 64 days | place: USA:Gulf of Mexico | collected 2013-07-27 | reverse complement strand
TTGCAATTTCAGTAGCGATACGACCTAAAGTTTTATCTTCGGCGTCCACTAAGAACCATTCGCGTTGTACGCTTGCTGGTTTTGCTACAAAAGTTTTCATTAAAAAACCCAATCTTAAATATGTTACTTAAATGATAATCTAAACATTTCCAAAAAAATGCTAATTACCGGTTAAATGGACTACGCCATTGCCCCTTCGAGCATCGAGCCCAGCGCCACTATTTATGAGGAATTTTTCACATAAAAGTAAATAAAACCACAAAACAATAGGCATTTGTAACGTAGGGAGCGCGGATTATACAGAAAGAATTAGTGAAAATCACCTATATTTATTGATTAATAGTTAATTATTTCAAATTTTTGTCGTTTTAGTCATTATCATGACTCTTTCTTTTGAATTCTCAACTGGCATACAGTTGCTCTCTATATTCTTAAACAGAAAATATGCATATATAACTTCTGCTTTAATTTGTGCAATATACAAAAAATTGTCATATTTTCTAAAGGAGCTATCATTAATTTGCTTTATCAATATTGGACGATAAAAATACTTTTCAATAATCTTATATATCGCACTGTGATGCTTCTAATAGGGCTGCTGTAAGAACTGAAAGAAAGATTTCCATATATATTAGAGACTCTTAGCTTGTATTTCGCCTGAAAGATTATATATTAAATAAAGTTAACGAGAAGTTAACTATAGTCGATAAAACAACCACTTACTGGTTAACCTGTAATAAAAACAAAAAAACTCGCAACATTATTTTACATTTGCGCAATTTTGTCGCAGTATGAAGTCAGCCCCCGTAAAAACTAAATGGAACTACAAATATGAAAAACTTACAAAATATGAAGAATAATACGCAAAAAGGTTTTACGTTAATTGAATTAATGATCGTTGTGGCAATTATCGGTATTTTGGCTGCCGTTGCGTTGCCTGCTTACCAGACTTATACACAAAGGGCACAGTTTTCTGAAGTCGTTTTAGCTGCTTCACCAGCTAAAACCGCGATAACACTTTGTGCCACAATAGGAAGCGGTGATTGTAGTGCTCTTTCTGATGGAAATAATGGCGCAGATAACGGTTGGGCTAATGCCGGCTTAGTAGATACAGTTGAAATCGGTGGTACATCTGTTGCCCCTACGGTAACAGCGACTTCAACAGCAACATTAGGTGATGGCTCACAAGCTTTTACCTTTATATTAACAGGAACAGTTGCTGATTCAGCTGTTACATGGGCTTCTTCTGGTTCATGTGAAACAGCAGGTTTGTGCTAAAAAACAAACTTTAATCACCATCTAAAAAAGCTCTATTAGAGCTTTTTTTTTACCTTGCTTTTATACATCTAAAGTAAAATAAAGCCTTTATGTCAATCCAATCAAATTTAAAGTTTCCTTTTATTACGCTATGCCTATATTTAATAGTTTTTATGCATATCATATTACCTACACCTGGTGGTATCGCACTTTATCTTGCTCCAAATATATTAGGTTGGATTTTTATTTCCTTACTAATTACTTCAGGGTTATGGCAAGTTATTCGTAAAAAAGAAATAATTTACAGTAACGTTCAGTTATTGTTCTTGCTCGGTGTTCTACTTCTCTTTATACCTTTGTTTTATGGGAGTTTATTTAGTTACTTTGCTCTTCCTCGATTATTAGCCGCAACAGCTGGTTTACTCTTGTTATTTTCGTTAACACAATTACAACTAAATAATCTGAATAAAATTGTCTTACTGCTATTATTACTTTTAGGTATTTCGATTGAAGTGATAATAGGTTTAATACAATTATTTATACTTACCCCCTTTGACATTGAAATTACAGGCTACACACCTCTTTTTGGTCAACCTTATGGATCTTTTACACAACCCAATGTCATGGCAAGCTTTTTAGCTTCAGGAATAGCGCTTTCATTATTTTTATTATTACCCCATAACGCTAAATTATACGCAGAGAAATTGAAGCTTTTTATATACTCTTGTTTATTTTTTTGTACCTTATTAATTATCACTTTACAGTCTAAAACAGGGTACTTAGGTACTATTTTAGTGATACTCACCCTTACTCCTATTTTTATTAAATACCCAAATATCTTTAAAAAGTCTATCTTGGTAATCATTTTTGGTGTTGTTTTCGGGATAATATCGATGCAAACGATGCAAACGCTGAAAGAGACTAATAGAGGTAAAAGCCTATATAGTGACATGCACCGCACTGACATTTATAAAGTCGCGAGTAAAATGTTTATTGAAAAACCTTTACTCGGTTACGGTTATGGTCATTTCGAAAAAAACTACCGTGAATTTCATTTAAAAGAAATGAAAACAGATAAAAAATTAGCAGCACCGATACAAAAACTGAAGCATCCTCACAACGAAATTTTATTTTGGGCTGTTGAGGGCGGTATTGTGAGCATTTTAGCGTTATTCACTTTCAGTTACGCCTATTTGTCTTTATTTAAAGGCTATTCATATACTAAAGCTCTCCCTATACTTGCTCTAGTGATCCCAATACTACTCCATACTCAAACAGAGTTTCCATTTTATCATTCCATCGTTCATTGGGTTTATTTTATTATTATAATTTGGCTGACTGAACATAGTTTAGCAAAACAAAAGTTACTCACTATAACAATAAATCATACCGCCCCATTAAAAATTATTTCTATTACACTTCCTATTATTACCTCTGCTTTTATGGTTACTTCTATACATACAGCTCTTAAAATGGAACAATTTAAAGTAAGTAATAATAAAGATGTTAATAGCGTAAATTCAATAATTAACACATTAGTTTGGCAAAACTATTTTGAAGTAACACTATACAATTATAAATTACTGAACGGATTTAAACAGAAAGATACTAAAGCTTTAATAGAGTATATTCAGTGGGGAAACGAATTTGCTCAACATACACCAAGTAAAGAGTTATATTCAAATATGACCATTGCCTTAAAAACATTAGAGTTAAATCATGTGTCCGTAGATGACCAACTCAAAGAAACCATCTACAAGGATGCTCAGAGATTATACCCAAATTTAGATAATTAAATTTAAGTGAGGTGCTCTTGTCATTTTCATCCTTAAAAATATAGTCTGAAAATTAAGATTAGTTCATTATAAATAAGTTTGTAAAAATCAACTACTCCTGCCCCCCCTTTGATACTTGATTAATCTCTTTGTGTGCTTTTGGCTAATTATCAGTTACACTCAATAAAATAGTTACTACTTTAGTATTTCCAAGAGGTTATAGCCAAACGTTATGAAAGGAAGTCATCAGCAAGCTAGCCTGCTATCTGCGTTATCAAAGCAGAACCTTATTCCTTTAGAGTCGATAGACGATATTACCGATGACTTTATCGGTAAAAACATACCTTTTATTCGCTTTTTGATTGAAAACAAAAGTATTGATGGCAACAGTATTGCAAAAGTACTCTCTAAAAGCTTTGGCCACCCACAAATTCAACTGAGTAAATTCGATACCAGCTTAGTACCGGATGGTGTTCGCAATGAAAAACTGATCACTAAACATAATGCATTACCGCTTTATTTACGTGGTAAAGTTTTGTTTGTTGCTATGTCAGATCCTACTAATTTAGATGCCTTAGAAGAAATACAATTTAATACCGGCTATAACACTGAATTAGTTTTATGTGACGAGAAAAGCTTACAAACATGTATTGAAAAAGTACTGGAAGATGAAAGCGGTGCATTAGATATCAGTGACATCGATGCCGATGAGTTAGCGGGTATTGATGTTGAAGAAACTAAAAAAGAAGATGATAGCGCAAACGGTGAAGATGATGCGCCTATCGTTGTTTTCATCAATAAAATATTACTCGATGCGATTAAAAAAGGCGCCTCTGATTTACATTTTGAGCCCTATGAAAAGTCATTCCGTATCCGCTTTCGCATTGATGGTATTCTATCTGAGATCGCTAGACCCCCTGTAAGCTTGGCATCGAGAATGGCTGCTCGTTTAAAAGTTATGTCTAAGTTAGATATTGCAGAGCGACGTGTCCCACAAGATGGTCGGATCAAACTGGCTTTATCAAAGAAGAAATCAATCGACTTTCGCGTCAGTACTTTACCCACGATGTGGGGTGAAAAAATAGTGATGCGTATACTCGATTCATCCAGTGCAATGCTAGGCATCGATATGTTAGGTTACGAAGCCGAGCAGAAAAAAATATATATGGATGCGCTAGAGCAACCACAAGGTATGATTTTAGTTACCGGCCCAACCGGCTCAGGGAAAACAGTATCACTTTATACTGGCTTAAATATATTAAACACCCAAGAACGAAATATATCTACCGCCGAAGATCCTGTGGAAATTAACCTTGAAGGTATTAATCAGGTGCAAATCAATAACAAGGCTGGATTAACTTTCCCGAGTGCCTTGCGTTCGTTTTTACGGCAGGATCCTGATATTGTCATGGTAGGTGAAATTCGAGATTTAGAAACTGCTGAAATATCGATAAAAGCGGCCCAAACCGGTCATTTAGTATTATCAACTTTGCACACTAATTCAGCTGCTGAAACCCTAACTCGCTTGCTAAATATGGGTGTCCCCTCGTATAACGTCGCTAGCTCTGTTTCCATCATTATTGCACAACGACTTGCCAGACGCTTATGTCCACAATGCAAGGAAGAAGAAGTGCTTTCTGAAATGCAATTAGCCGAACAAGGATTTCCTGCGAATGAACTGTCTGACATCAAGTTATTTAAACCCGTGGGTTGTACTCACTGTACTGCAGGTTATAAAGGCCGCGTGGGTATTTATGAAGTGATAAAGATCAGTCCTACAATTGCTTCTATCATTATGGAAGGAGGTAACTCTCTTGATATCGCAAATCAATGTCAAAAAGAGGGTTATAACAATTTACGCCAATCTGGTTTATTAAAAGCAATGAACGGCATGACAAGTTTAGAAGAAATTAATCGTGTCACTAGCGCTTAAAGTTACTTTCGGGTAACTTACTTATACTTAATAAGATAATTCACCTATTTATTAGATATTACTTTATTAACATCAAATCAGAGTGAAGTTATTTATGGACAAGGTTACCTATGGCAATCACAACAGCAAAAAAGTCAGCTAAAGATAAGGCTAAAGTTAAAGATCAAGATACCTTTGTTTGGCAAGGGGTTAACCGTAAAGGAAAAAAAGTTCGCGGTGAACTCCCTGCAAATAGTATTATCGAGCTAAAAACTCAACTACGTAAACAGGGAGTTACACCAAGTCGCGTTAAGAAAAAAGCTAAACCTTTATTTGGCATAGGAAGCGGTGATAAGGAAATAACGGCTGCCGACATTGCCGTTATCACCCGGCAAATAGCCACTATGTTAGGGGCAGGTGTGCCGTTAGTGCAGACTATTGAAATGATAGGTAAAGGGCATAGTAACGGTAAAATGCGCTTACTTCTTGGTGATATTGGCACTAAACTTTCATCAGGTATTCCTTTATCCGACTGTTTACGTGAACACCCGCTTTTTTTCGATGAACTATACTGTGATCTAGTCGCCTCTGGTGAACAATCAGGTGCATTAGAAACCATTTATGGACGCATTGCTACCTATAAAGAAAAAGCTGAAGCGTTAAAAAGTAAAATAAAAAAAGCAATGACCTACCCTATTGCGGTATTGGTTATCGCCTTTATTGTCACGTCTATTCTATTGATCTTTGTTGTACCGGTGTTTCAAGAAATTTTTAATAGCTTTGGCGCTGAATTGCCCGCTTTCACCTTATTTGTGATTGCGATATCTGAGTTTATGCAAGCATATTGGTACTTTGGCTTAGCTGGTCTTTATTTGGCATTTTATTTATTTAAAAAATCTCATCGAAATAGCCAGAAATTTCGAGATAATGTAGATAAAAATATATTAAAGTTGCCTGTTATAGGTGACTTATTAGAAAAAGCAGCCGTAGCTCGATATGCTCGGACATTATCAACCACTTTTGCTGCCGGTGTTCCTTTGGTTGATGCATTAGAATCAGCAGCTGGAGCATCAGGTAATGCCGTATTTAGGGATGCAATATTGGGAGTCCGTGCTGAGGTATCTTCAGGTATGCAAATGAACTTAGCCATGCGTAATTGTAAAATATTTCCTGATATGGTCATTCAAATGGTAGCTATCGGTGAAGAGTCTGGTGCTGTTGATGATATGTTGTCGAAAGTGGCTAACATATATGAACAACAAGTAGATGACGCCGTTGACAGTTTAACAGCTTTATTAGAACCCATGATTATGGCGGTATTGGGCGTAGTTATTGGTGGTTTAATTATCGCCATGTACTTACCGATATTTGAAATCGGTAAAGTGGTATAACTCACAATAATAGTAATGGAGTTGTATAGTTTTATAACTCCATTAGTTCAAATTCTCTAAAATAAATCCAAGACAGGCAACTCAATTGTTAGATAACTCTCTTTCACTCTTTAACCAATTTACTGCGATATTCCAACAATCCACAGTACTTTTTTATGTCACCGTCGCCTTATTTTCTTTGATTGTAGGTAGCTTTCTCAATGTAGTTATTTATCGCATACCTAAAATGATGGAATATACTTGGTATCAAGACTGTCGAGAGTTTCTCGCTGATGAAGTTGCTAATATTAAACCCAAGAACCTTCCACAAGTCACTCTATCCAAACCCGACTCTACCTGCCCTAAGTGCGACCATAAGATTCGCTTTTATGAAAACATTCCAGTTTTTAGTTGGTTATTTCTAAAAGGTAAATGTAGTCAATGTAAAAACAAAATTTCTGCGCGCTACCCTTTAATTGAAATAGCTACCATGCTGTTAAGCCTCATTGCTGCACATCATTTTGGCGCAACAATGATAACCCTGTGGGTATTACTGCTCACTTGGTGTTTAATTTCACTGACGATGATAGATTTAGATCATATGTTGTTGCCTGATCAAATTACTCTGCCACTTCTCTGGTTAGGTTTACTGATAAACATCAATGGTACTTTTGTGCCGTTAAGTGATGCTGTTATTGGTGCCGCTGCTGGCTATATGAGTCTATATTCTATCTTTTGGCTATTCAAAGCAATAACAGGCAAAGAAGGCATGGGCTTTGGCGACTTTAAATTATTCGCTGTTTTTGGCGCTTGGATCGGTTGGCAATTATTACCACTACTTATTTTAATGGCATCAGTCGTTGGTGCAGTTGTCGGTATTACTTTAATAATATTCAAAAATCATCAAAGAGAGCAAGGTATCCCCTTTGGTCCATATTTAGCTGTAGCTGGCTGGATTACCTTATTATGGGGGGAGGGTATTTGGTCATGGTATTTACAAAAACTCCTTTAATTCACAAGTTAAATAAAGAGTGTCGATCAACATGTCTAAACTAGTTATAGGTCTTACCGGCGGTATTGGTAGTGGTAAAACGACAATTACCAATTACTTTGCTGAGTTAGGTGTCGACATAATTGATGCTGATATTATTGCCAGAGAAGTAGTTGCTGTGAACAGCCCTGCATTAAAAGCCATCGTTCAGCATTTCGGTCATGATTACATATTAGTTGATGGTCAGCTCAACAGAGCTTTATTACGCAGTCGTATATTCAGTAATGAAGCCGATAAGTTATGGTTAAACAAGCTATTACATCCCTTAATACGTAATGAAACCGTTAAACAAACTAAAGAAGCTAAAAGCGAGTATTGCATTTTGGTTGCTCCTTTACTTATTGAGAATAACCTTCTCGCACTCGTTGACCGTGTATTAATCGTTGATGTCAGTGAAGCAACTCAAATATCACGAACTTTATTACGAGATAGCAGTTCTGAGCGAGAAGTAAAAGCAATAATAGCAAGTCAAACAAATCGCACCGTAAGAGTTAATGTCGCCGATGATATTATTAACAATGATGACTCATCTTTATCAGAAATAAAAACGGCTGTTCTATCACTTAATGAAAAGTATTTAGCCTTGACAAAAATGGTTTAAAAATCAACAATGAAATAGTTATTTACATTGTGCTAAACTGGTTAACAAATTTTGCATGTCTACGGTCTTATATGAACATCCGCTCAATGAGCGAATACGAAACTACCTCAAACTTGAGCAACTCTTTGCTCAGGCATACACGTGCCTTAGTAGCGACATCAGTATAGTAACTAGTCATCAAGTATTTTTTAATTCACTATTTTCTATATTGGATACCTTAGAGCGCAACGATACACGTGGTGATTTAATCAAGGATTTAGAAAAGTTAGAGCAAAACCTTGTTGTCTGGTCAAAGGTTCCTGATGTTGATACCAGTGCACTTCAAAAGAATTTATCTGAAACAGTAAAATTAATCAGTCACCTGAGAATACCACGGCCAACTTGGTGGTTATTAAAAGACGATAAATTACTTTCTTGCTTAAAACAACGTTTTGCTATTCAGGGTGGGAGCTCTAGTTTCGATTTACCACAATTGCACTTTTGGCTACACCAGAGTGAAACACAAACTAAACAAGAAGTCCGACAGTGGCTCAACCTATTAAGTGATATATCATCCGCTCTTGCATTAGTACTTAAATTTATCCGTTTACGCGCTGAGTTTGAAACTATTGAAGTAGATAGTGGCTTTTACCAAGATAACGGTGAAGGACTCATATTATTGAGAATAAAATTAGCCAAAGATGCTGCCTATTACCCTACCGTCAGTGGCAACAAATTTCGCTATTCAATCCGCTTTATGTTACCTTGCCAAAATACGGGACGCAGGTACGCTAACCAAGCAACAGTATTTCAATTAGCGCGTTGTTAACCGGTATTATAATATTTGTCCTGCACACGCTTCCCTACGCACAATTGATTCAACGCACTAAGCTTTAGTGTATACTTACAATTAATTTCATATTTAAATAATATACTATCATGACCTTAAAAGTCCCCTGCCCACAATGTCAAACAACGGTTGTATGGCAAGAAACTAGCGAATTTAGACCTTTCTGCAGCAAACGCTGTCAACTAATTGATCTTGGAGAGTGGGCTGAAGAAAATCATAAAATTAGCCAGAACATCCAAGCTGATACTGTTTTATCAGAAGAAATGTTAGATGCAATGGAAGAAGAGTTTTTACTTAGCAATAAGTTCTTTGTTGAACCGGAATAAAATCCCTCTTCTCTAAAGTCCGTTTTCGAGTAGCTTATCAATAATGGCTTTATTTGCTGCTGGAAAGTTCAGCTGCTCAAATTCACTCAAAGCGAACCAACCTTGCCCTTGACCTTCCTGTGCACTTGGTTCACCAATAAAGTTTTCAACAATAAAAACGTCGAGGCACACAGTTTTTACTTTACCTTCTCCGCGATAGGTATGCTCAACCTTAATGAGTGGTTGGCAAGATAATACTTCGATTGCCACCTCCTCTTTAAGCTCCCTTGCAAGTGCTTGAGCAACGGTTTCAGCCTTTTCTACCTTACCGCCTGGGAACTCCCATTTTCCACCTTGGTGGACCTTTTTAAGACGCTTAGTTAAAAAGTATTTAAAAGAGCCGCCATCACTCTCCCTTCTTATAACCCCTACTGCAACGTGTACAATTTTATTCATACTCTGCCTTCTAAATATTGATTCAAAGCTCTTGGCGTATGTTAATAATACCTTGTGTATACACCTTGAATACCAGCCTCTGAAAGGGCTTAGGTATATAATAAAAATGCCAGTCATTAGACTGGCATTTTTTAATCATAAGAATAGCTGTTAGGCTAACTTACCGTGACATTGCTTATATTTCTTACCTGAGCCACATGGGCAAGGTTCATTACGCCCCACACGGGGCATTTGCGCTTGCTCATCAGTATTTGTTCCTTGATGTTGGAAATCCTTCGGGACTTCTTCAGACTTCCTATGCTGCTCTTCTACCGCCTCAACATCAGATTCAGCACGAATTTGTACTTTAGATAAAATACCTACAACGTCATACTTTAAGTTATCTAACATTTCAGTAAATAATTCAAAAGATTCGCGCTTAAACTCTTGCTTAGGGTTCTTTTGTGCATGAGCGCGTAACCCGATACCTTGGCGAAGATGATCCATAGCTGATAAATGCTCTTTCCAATGAGAATCTAAACTCTGTAACATTACAGCTTTTTCAAATTGTCGCAAAACATCAGCACCAACAGCTTCTTCTTTATCTTTATAAGCTTGTTCAAACTCAGCAACAATTTTTTCGCGTAAGCTTTCTTCATGAAGCTTACTATCTTCTTCAAGCCATTTTGCAATGGTCAATTCTGTTGAATATTCACCTTTCAATTGTTCTTCAAGGCTTTGTATATCCCACATCTCGTCTAATGATTGACGTGGAATATGTTGATCAATTACCCCATTAATAACATCACTTCTGATTGCATCAACAACTGAACCAATCTCTTCATTATCCAGTAACTCATTACGTTGCTCATAGATAACACCACGTTGATCATTAGCAACATCATCATACTCTAATAATTGTTTACGCATATCAAAGTTACGACCTTCAACTTTACGTTGAGCATTTTCAATACTACGAGTTACCCAAGGATGCTCAATAGCTTCACCTTTCTCCATGCCTAATTTACGCATCATATTTGAAATGCGTTCTGAGGCAAAAATACGCATCAATGAATCTTCCATTGATAAGTAAAAGCGCGTTGAACCTTCATCACCTTGTCTACCTGAGCGACCTCGAAGCTGATTATCAATTCGTCTAGACTCATGACGTTCTGTTGCAACTATATGTAAACCACCTAACTCAAGCACACGTTCATGGTCAACTTTCCACTGCGCTTTAGTTTTAGCGATATCATCTTCACTAGGATTAGTTAATTTAGCTATTGCAGCATCTAAGTTCCCACCTAATACAATATCAGTACCACGACCAGCCATATTAGTAGCAATTGTCACTGCACCTTCTTTACCGGCATCAGCTACAATTTCAGCTTCTTGTTGGTGAAACTTAGCATTAAGTACTTTGTGTTTAATTTTTGCTTTTTTCAAGAAGTCAGACAAAAACTCAGACGTTTCAATGGCAATAGTACCAACAAGAACAGGCTGCCCTCGTTTCACACAATCTTGAATATCAGCTAAAATAGCTTCAAACTTTTCTTCTGTTGTTAAGTAAATTAAATCAGATAGATCTTTACGAACCATAGGTTGGTTTGTAGGAATAATAACCGTTTCTAAACCATAAATATGATTAAATTCAAAAGCTTCAGTATCTGCTGTCCCTGTCATACCTGACAGTTTTTCATAAATTCTGAAGTAGTTTTGAAAAGTAATAGAAGCGAGTGTCTGATTTTCATTTTGAATATTAACACCCTCTTTCGCCTCAACAGCCTGATGCAGACCTTCAGACCAACGACGACCTTCCATCGTTCGACCAGTGTGCTCATCAACAATAACTATCTCGTCATCTTTTACAATATAATCAACATCTTTTTGAAATAGTTTATGCGCGCGAAGTGCTGCCATAACGTGATGCAATAAGGTTATGTTAGCTGCAGAGAATAAAGTATCGCCTGGTGTAAGTAACTCTTTCTCCACCATGATCTCTTCGATATGAATTTGACCACGTTCTGTTAAATAGACCTGTTTAGCTTTTTCATCAATAGTGAAATCACCCGTACTCTCTTCGCCTTCTTTATCTTCTTCATCTTGCTGCTCAAGTGTAGGCACTAAAGTATTAATGGTCTTATAAAGTGCTGAACTATCTTCAGCTTGACCAGAAATGATAAGTGGCGTTCTAGCTTCATCAATTAGAATGGAATCAACTTCATCAATAATGGCAAAATGCAATGGTTTTTGAGAGCGCTCTTGTGGTGAGAACACCATATTGTCACGTAAATAATCAAAGCCAAATTCATTATTCGTACCGTAAGTAACATCCGATTGATATGCCGCTTGCTTATCTTGCGTTGTCATTCCCGCAATATTACAGCCAACAGTTAACCCAAGAAATTCAAATAAAGGACGACTCCAATCTGCATCACGAGTCGCAAGGTAATCATTTACTGTAATAACGTGCACACCTTTACCGGTTAATGCGTTAAGGTATGATGGCAAAGTTGCCGTTAATGTTTTACCTTCACCAGTACGCATCTCAGCAATTTTGCCTTCATTAAGTACCATGCCGCCAATCATTTGCACATCGAAATGACGCATACCAAAGACTCGTTTACTAGCTTCCCTAACGACAGCAAAGGCTTCAACTAACAATTGTTCTACCGTTTCTCCATTAGAAAATCGTTCTTTAAATTCTGCAGTTTTGGCTTTTAATTCTTCATCACTTAACGCTTCTAATACCGGTTCAAGTGCATTTATTTTAGCTACTTCTTTTCTCATTTGTTTTAGTAATCTATCATTTCGACTACCAAACATTTTTGTTAACAAATTTCCAAACATCTTATTTAAACCATTTAGTGAGAATTATCAGTGGCAAAAATGGCCACCTTTAGTGAATGTATTATGATAACCATTTATATTTTCTTGGTTATTTCCCTTTGCGATAAACAAATTTAATTGGGTTTATTTGTTTATTATTTCGTAATATTTCATAGTGAACATGTGGCCCTGTTGATCGGCCTGTACTACCCATAAGAGCAATATTCTGTCCTTTGTTTACGACATCACCAACCTTTACCAATAAATCTTTATTATGACCATAGCGAGTAGCTAAGCCATTGCCATGATTTATCTCTATGAGTTGCCCGTAGCCATAACGTTTACTTGCCCAAGTGACAACACCTGATGCAGTAGCAATAACGG
>MAAC01017081.1_pt1 | contig 12749 bp, 11 predicted proteins | sample 1115981 | NCBI WGS metagenome assembly MAAC01 (sample SAMN04961126, study PRJNA320927) | seawater metagenome | isolation source: sample BD02T64 sea water enriched with oil for 64 days | place: USA:Gulf of Mexico | collected 2013-07-27 | reverse complement strand
TTTGCCCTCAAATAAGTACAATGTAAGTTGTGAAAGTCCTGCCTTTTTAATGATGTAAATGACTTTCTTAGGCCAGGTTTCTCTAAAGTTATAGGAGTTTGGTTTACCTCCAATTTCATGTACAAAATCTATGGCTGTTTGCTCTTTTAAGAGTATTTTTTTTCCATGAATAGCTACCAGCTTATCCATTTTTTTTCTGGCATTTCTATAGGCTTTTAACCGGCTGTTTCTTCCTATAAAAACAGTGACAAAGTCGTTGATATTGGCTATTTGGGCCGCGGTTTTTTCTGTTGGGTGGTATTTGAAATAGGCCAATTGATACGATGTACCTGCGATGTGTTTTGGTCGGTAATCTTTCTTTAAACTTTCGGGCCTGTTCTCCCATTTCAATTCAGTAGCAGCATATTTTACAATGGCCAAGGAATCGAATAGAATTTTGTTTGTAGTGCGCAGTCTTGGCAATCGCAAGGCAGGCAATTCAATATCTCCTTTACGCAGACCTAAACTGAGTATATTACCCGTGATTTGACCAATATACCCACTATCCCAGCCAGATTCTAACCCTGTAATGGCTAACAAAGCAGCAGGAGGGATGTTGTTTTTTAAACACAATTCAGTGGCTTTTGTAGAAATGCCTTGGTAAAAAGATTTTACATGTTGGTATTTTCTCAATGAATAGTTAGCTTGTGCAATACTGTGCGTTGTTACGCCTAAAAAACTAACCAGCAAACCTAAGAAAATGACTTTTTTCATGATGAAACTATTTTTTGTAGTCTGATACCAAAATCGGCCATGGCCTTAATTTCTTTAACTCCTGCTAACCGTTCTTTTCCTAGAATGAGCAATCCGTGGTTAGAACTTTCTATATGATAATAAGGATTGCTCTCAAAGAATAGCACCAATTCATCGGTAAATAATTCTTTTATCTTGTCTTGATTTTTACCAGATAAATAGAATCTTTTTGAAAAATCTGGGTGATTGTCAATTTCTATATCATTAAAACCAGCAAAGTGGTAAATATATTCAAAAACCCCTTCTTTGTCTAGTGTGAAATCTGGAATTTCTTTATCGAGTTTAATATAAAACATACTTGCTCTAATTACCTGCTTGGCAATCATTTCTCCTTCAGAAAATTCAACATCAAACAAAGAACATTGATTGTTTGTGAGGATATTATATACTTTATTAATGTGTCTTGTTTTAAAATACCCAAACGTTGGGAGTACCGTAATTTCATCTTCTTGCAATGGCAAGTAATTCCAATCTAGTTCTGAGCCTATTTTTTGCAATGATTTTTGTCTTTTTGTTAAGACTCCTTTCTTAGGTTTTATAAAATCTGGCATGTTTTTACGCAAAGCAAAAGGGTGTTCACTACGTGTTGAGTAGTTGTCCAAGCCAATAATTTCTAAATGACCACCTTTTCTTTTAAAGGTTTCTGCATAATTATTCATGTTTTCCATGACAGAGTGGTCAACGAAGTCACAAAGTGAAAAGTCAATAATTACTTCTTCATTTTCTGGAATTTGATTAAGCTTAGATTTTAATTTTGTGTAGTTTAAAAAACTAGAAAAGTTATCGACACTTACAAAATACTTTCCGTCTTCTTTAAACATTAAAACGTTTGGTTTAAGTAAGTTGCTGATAAATAATAAGATGTCTTTATTAATAACAACATGGATAAAGAAAGTGGCTATTATCCCCACCAATATCCCAGTAATTAAACTGGTTGCTATGGTTGTAATTAAGGTAATTAAGAAAATGAGTAATTGTTCTTTTCCAATTTTAAATACTTTTCTAATGTTTTCAGGAGAAGCTAATTTGTACCCGGTGTAGACTAGGATTGCTGCTAATGCGGCTAGTGGAATTTTTCGTAATTCGGTTGCAAACAATAAAATAAACAGCACTAAAAATGAAGCGTGAAAGAAATTAGCAGACCTGTTTGTTCCTTTGTTATTTACATTTACAGAGCTCCTTGCAATAACGGTAACTACATTTAACCCTCCTAAGAAACCACTAATAACAGTTGCTAAACCTAAAGCCCTAATGTCTTTATTTACATTTGATCGTCTTTTTAAAGGATCTAATTTATCAACAGCCTTTATGCTTAATAAACTTTCGATACTTGCAATTAATGTAATGGCTATAACGGCGTTAATAAAATCAAACTCCAAGACTTTGCCAAAATCAGGAAAAGCAAAATTTGACATAACATCATTTGGTAAGCTAATTAACAACCCTTTTTCTATTGGATAAATAGCTGCCGAAAAGTATTGGTAATAGTAATACATCCCAACGCTTAACACTACAATCCACATTGGCGCAGGAATTAATTGGAAATAGCGATTTCTAATTTTACTATAAAACACCATAATTAAGAAACTAATCACACCCACAGAACCCGCATAGAAAACACTTTGATTATCTGATGTTAGATAATATTTGATGCCTTCTGGGATGTTTAAAAGTAGTTCTATGATACTTCCTTTTGCATCAAGGTTACCTAGCATAACATGTATTTGCTTGGCAAAAATACCAATACCAATGGCAGCTAGCATTCCTTGTATGGCAGATGATGGAAAGAAATCTCCTAAAGATCCCAATCTAAGAAAGCCCAAAATGATCATTACAATTCCCGAAACAACAATGGCAGCTAATGTGTATAAGAACCCTTGTTGCATGTCTCCATTACCGAGGGTTGTAATGGCAGCCAAAATAACAACTACTAATCCATTTCCAGGTCCTGTAATTGTAACATTTGAACCTCCAAGAATAGACGTAACAATTCCGCCAATAACAGCAGCAATAATCCCCGAAATTGGAGGTGCTCCAGACGCTAAGGCTAAGCCTAAGCCTAATGGCAATGCGATTAAAGAAACCACAAAACCAGAAAATATATTTTGAGGAATGTCTCCTACAAATGTTTTAAATGAACTTTCTCTAGCCATATTATTTCACAATTAAAAGATCGGTTGGTAATTCGGATAAAATATATTCGATATCGTGTCTAAAAATACGATCTAAAAAGCCTGTTTTCAGTGGGGCATTCATAATTAGTAAGTCAGCTCTCTTAATTTTTGCATAATGTCCTATAGAATATCCTCTACGGCCAAAAATACTTTGAATTTTTAGGGTAGTGTTTTTACAGTCAATTTCGTCGAGTATTTTTTCAACCCGTAAATCTTCACGTTTTTTTATGCGACTTTTTTCAATAGTAGCCTTTCTTAAGCTAATATCATCACTTACAATTTTTATATCCAATTCCGCTTGACTAATTTCTTCTACTATGGTAATTCTTTTACATGCAAGTTGTTTACTAATTCTAAAAGCAGTTTTAATTGTTTCTTTTGTTTTTTCGTCTTTTAGTCCATTCACAACAATGTGTTTACAAGGTACTCTTAACACAGAAGGTTTGATTAATAATAATACAGAACAGGGCGCTTTTCGAGTTAATTCTCTGGCAATAGAACCAACATAATACTTGTAAAGGTTTTCTTTTTGAAGGGCTCCTAAAATTAATAAGTTGATGGCTTCCTTGTGGCAGGTATCCAGAATTACTTTTACCGGTTTTCCTTTTTGCCAAATGGTGTGCATTGACGTAAGTAAATCTGGAGCCTCATTTAATAATAATTGAAGTTTTTCTTCTTTATCATGTGTTTTCTCTCCAACATGTACACCGACCAATTCTGCACCAAACATATTTGAAATACGTATTGCTTCAAACAAATTGGCCTTTAAATTTGGTGAGAATGCAATTCCAATCAAAATTTTTTTAAATACTTCCAAATGCCTATTTTTTTATGAAGTTTAAAGATAAAAAAATAGTGGAAATAGCAAAGCTTTTTTGACGTTATTAATCCTATAAATCTAGTTTAAATGCTTCTCTTAATTTCCCTAAGTTAGGATTTAATTCGAGTAGTTTTTCATATTTCTCTTGTGGAGTATATACAAACTTCTTGGTAACTGTTTCACTTACTATAATTTGAATGGTGATTCCGTAATTATTTAATACCTCTCGTAGATGTTTATTAAGAGTTGGTTTTTCTCGTTCCAATTGACCAGCCATTAAGTTATTTGGTAGTGAAAATTGAACTTGAAAATTTTGTAGTAATTTTGGTTTGTCAGCCATTAATATAGACGCAATACTTTTTTGGCCGTTCTTGATTAGTTTAGCGTAATATTTTTTCCAGGCATTTTCTAACTCTTTTTGACTAAATGCATCTTTAGGATGGTTGTCAAAGTTTTCTTCTAGTTGGGTTTCTGATTTTTCCTCCTTTTTTACATGTATGCTTTTTAATGTCAAGGAAGAAGCTCTACGTTTTACATTTTTTAAAACTGGTTTTTGTAAGGTTGGTGGCTCAGTTGATTTTACCACTTTTTCAGCAACCTGTTTTGTTTGAACAGGTGTATTGATTGCTTTTGCAGCAGGCGATAATGAGGTGAAAAATGTTGCAGGAATTATGTAGTTAGAGGGCTTTTTTTTTTCTCCATCAAAAGTGATGGAAGCAATCTGCATTAAAGTTAATTCTACAAGCAATCGTTGATTTTTACTCGCTCTATAACTTAGATCACAATCGTTGGCTTTATGAATTGCAGCAATTAAAAATTGTACGCTTGCTATGGTTGCTTGTTCTAAGTATTTCTTTTTAGCCACATCTCCAACTTCTAATAAGGCAATAGTTGCTTTGTCTTTTGCTACTAATAAATCTCTAAAATGAGAAGCCAATCCGTTAATAAAGTGATGGCCTTCAAATCCTTTTGTTAAAACATCATTAAAAGCAATTAATACATCAGGTATTTTATTTTCTAACAATAAACCTGTCATCATAAAATACGTGTCGTAATCCAATACATTTAAGTTTTGAGTTACCGCTTCTCTTGTTAAATTATTTCCAGAGAAACTGACTACTCTATCAAAGATTGATAGTGCATCACGCATCGCGCCATCTGCTTTTTGAGCAATAATATGCAAGGCATCATCATCTGCTGTAATTCCTTCTTTTTCTGCAATTACTTTTAAATAATTTTTAGCATCTAAAACACCAATTCTTTTAAAATCAAAAATTTGACAACGGGATAATATGGTCGGAATTATTTTGTGTTTTTCGGTGGTTGCTAAAATAAAAATAGCATGAGCTGGTGGTTCTTCTAAAGTTTTTAAAAAAGCATTAAATGCAGCTTGAGATAACATATGTACCTCATCTATAATGTATACCTTAAATTTTCCTGTTTGCGGAGGAATTCGAACCTGATCTGTTAAACTTCTAATGTCATCAACAGAGTTGTTTGAAGCAGCATCCAATTCAAAAATATTGAAAGCAAAATCTTCTTCATCCGCAAAAGAAGCTTCTTGATTAATTCGTTTTGCTAAAATTCGAGCACAAGATGTTTTACCAACTCCACGAGGTCCAGTAAATAATAATGCTTGCGCTAAATGGCTATTAGCTATCGCGTTTTCTAAGGTATTAGTAATTGCTTGTTGTCCAACAACATCAGCAAAAACTTGTGGTCTGTATTTACGTGCAGAAACTATAAATTGCTCCATGAAAACTATTCATCTTTAGGGAAACAAATGTAAGTAACTCAATATTGATTTACAACAAATCTTTAGCGTGCCCTTATAAAGTTTTTAACAATTGTATGAAATCTTTTTATCTTGCGACCAAGGTTGAAACTAGAAACAATTTTTATGACAAATTCATCATCTTATTATAACTTTTTTTATCTTTTTGTAGTACTTTTTTTAGTGAGCTTTTCTGTGCCTGATAGCCAAGAAGTAACAAATACATCGCAAAAGAAAACATTAAATATTGCTTATTTTGCAAGTGGATGTTTTTGGTGTGTTGAAGCAATTTTTGAAAGTGTTGAAGGCGTAGAGGAGGCAATTTCTGGATATGCAGGAGGTTTTACTAAGAACCCAACTTATAGCAGTATTGGTTCTGGGAATACAGGGCATTCTGAAACAGTTGCTGTATATTACGATCCTGAAAAAATAAGTTTTAAAACCCTTGTAAAGGTATTTTTCGGGTCCCATGATCCAACTACAAAAAATGGACAGCATCCAGATTACGGGAGTCAGTATCGATCTATTGCCTTTTATGAAAACAAGAATGAGAAAGCAATTATTGATGCCTATATTAAGCAATTGAATGCGGGATATTACAAAGGAAAAATAGTAACAGAAGTATCGGAATTAATTAAATTTTATAAAGCAGAAGACTATCATCAAAACTATGAACGTTTGCACCCGAACAATCCGTATGTAAAAAATGTTTCTGTGCCACGGTTAAATAGGTTTAAAAAGAAGTTTCCGATGTTGTTAAAAAAAGCAATGCATTAAGGCCTTGAGGTTATTATGCTTAACTAAAAAAAGTTCTTTTATCTAAAAGAATTTCACCTAGAGATGTGCAATACAGAAGCGGGTATCTGGAGAGAAACATTGAAAAAAGCGCTACCACAAGGCAGCGCTTTTACATGCATCCTTAATACACAATTATACACGGGACTACGAGCCCCATGTAATTTCTTTACTACAATTTTATTGTTTTATTGGTCTTCTAATAAAACATATTGTACATACATTCTGTATTCGCCTGGTTCGGCGAAACTTTTGTTTCCATTACCAGCAGCACCACCGGCCAAGACTGTATTTGCATTAGCGCTTGCTACGATGTTTTCTGCAATCGACGCATCTGCACTATAGGCATTTGGAAAAACAGCTGGATACCCTGGTAAAATTCTATAATCTATTTCATAATAAAAATTTGCTGCGCTAGCATGGTTAGAAACATAGCTTCCACCAGCCATATAATCATTTTTTTCTCCGTTTGACAAACCACTTTGTCCGGCGATGTATTTTCCGCTTTTATTGGGTGGAGATATAGAGCCATCTGCTGCGACGTACAAGCTATTCCCTGCACTAGACCTAAAAGGAGTAGAAAAGTTAGCACTATAGTCAGGGTAAGTAGCTAAGCTACCTTCTGTAGCAGCATTAATTTGACTTTGTTTAATTTCTAATAAACTTAAAGGCAGGTCTGCTACAGAGTTAACTGTAGAACCATAGCTTTTTTCTTGGTCCCAAAAAGTTTTTCCATTGGGACTTTTACCTGTTGATCTACCCACGGCATATAACTCCCATTTTACAGTAGAAGTTACTTTTAAGATGGTTGCAGATTTTTTGGTAATTCCTTGGGCATAATCACTTTTGTTTTTGAAGACAAAATTGATTTGTTCTGGAGATATGAGGTCTAATTGTAAGACAGGTTTCATTTCTAGGGTAATTCTTACTCCTGACTGTTTTGTTTGTTGGGCATTTACCAAGTTTATAATGCTTAGAAATGCGACACTTGCTACTAATTTTACTACATTTTTCATACGAATTGTGTTTAAGGATTATTTTTCAATTATTGTAAATCCTCCCAAGCACCTGTTCGTAAGAACAGATGCAGATTAGGAGGGGTTAACATCTTTATTGTCAAGGCAATGAAAAGCACATGCTTTTCATTGCTGATGACGTTTTATAAAATTTTTAAACTGAAAAACGATGTTTAAAACAATTGCTAATACTGTAGGGATTAACTAGCAACACCACATATTAAGGGACTCTGTGGTTCGTCTCTGTTGATTATACTCTGTACTTAAAATCTATGCGATATCTCTAAAGTTTAAATTTTTTGTACCCAGTTTATAATCGTTTCGGTAGCTCTTTTATCGATGTTATAAATAACATTCGGTAGCAAAGCGCCTGCGGTTAAATAATGATTTAAATTTGGCATCACTTTAACCGTTATTAAGGGGTTGTTGTATTTTTTTAACAAGTTTATTTCCGACGTAGGGTTTACGAACTTATCCATGGCTCCAATAAGGTAAATTGTTGGAATTTGAAGTTGTTTGTAAAGCGCTTCATAATCTTGTTTAAAGAGGGTGATATGTGTATAGCTCCAAAATTTAATATCTTTTAAATTGAAGCCTTTTTTCTTAATGGCTTTAATTCCTTTATTTCTTAGGGCTATATCACTTATGTTTTGATGTTTGTATGTCTTGGTTATTTGTAACAAAGTATCTAATAATAACACAGTTTCTTTTGCTGTTTTATTAGAAACTTTATACTGTGGTAATGTCTTAATTTGGTATTTAGATGCGTTTGAGAAATTCTTTACAGGAGAGGCAATCTGAATTAAAAAATCGACCTTAGTGGTAGAGTTGAAACTATTGTTTGTGGCAATTACAGATGCCATTCCACCTAAGCTGTGACCCAATAATCCCACGGTAATATTTTTGAATGCTGGAATTGATTTTATATGTTTTACGCAATATGAAATATCAGCTGTCAATCGATCTATTGAAGCGGTGTAGTTTCCTTGTGATTTTCCAACACCACGCTCATCAAAACGATATACGGCAATGTTATTGTTTAATAATGAAGTGGCTAAATTATGGTGTGCATGTCGCGTATCTTTACCAGATCCAGGAACAATAATAATGATTTTTTTGTAGGGTTTTTTCGGGCTAATTAACGTTCCAGATAGACGCAGTCCATCCGTATGGTTAAAGAAGTTTAGCTCTTGAGAGTTATAGTTTTCTTTCCCTTTTATTTCTCTTTCATGAGAAAACATGATTTGACCATTTACGAATGTACACATCAAAAAGAGTGACATTACGATGATATTCTTCATAATAAAATAATATAATTACGATTTTACACTGTTATTATATCTTATTTAGGGTAAGGGTAGATACTTTAAATGATGAACTTTAAGGGAATTCATCTGATAAACCAGGGGTGTTTATCGCATCGTATTTAAGGGAGTAAAGGAACGTGAATTCCTTTATTAAATTCTTTGTAAAGATAGTAAAAAAAAAGAAATAGGAATAGGTATTTATACCTGATTAAAAACTTAACATTAAATTTACATTGCGCAGTTGAATCTAAATTATTACTACTGCAATAAATTTTTAGAATGGATTATAAGGGTATGCGAAAACTCATTTGATTTAGGTGTTTTTTCTGTATCTGCATTGTATTGATAGCTAGTAATTGTGGCAAAGAGTAATGTTAATCTGAATACTATTTTTGTCATTGTCATTGTTGTTTAAAAAAAAATAACCTCACAAAAGGTGAGGTTATTAAACATGTGTTTTATGTAATTACCTTACTTTACGCATGTAAATGTTACCAGATACTGTAGTCATTTTTAGTACTACGTTTCCATTATTTACAGTTCCTTTAATTTTGCTACTGTATGATTTATTCTCTTTAAAACTTTTGTTTATTTTAAGGTCAGAATAAATTGTTCCAGTGACAGTTTTAGCAGTTATTTTCGCCTTATTTATAGCCACATCTACATCACCGCTTACTGTTTTTAAATGCATTTCGCCATTGTATTTTTTAATCGTAATATCACCAGAAATTAGGTCTGTGGTTAAGTTTCCAGTATATGATTTTGATTCTAAACTACCAGAAATACTCTTCACTGTTAAGGCGGCGTTTTTAGGAACATAAACGACATAATTTATGTGAGTTGTATTGTGTTGATTCCAATTGCGTTTCTTTTTAAAGTAGTTTCCAAAATCAGAATATACTTTCACTAGGTTCCCCTTCTCTGAAGTTTTTAAACTATAATATTTATTCCCTTCACCATCATTAAGATTAACCGTTGCTTTTACTTCAATGCTATTTTTATTCCACTGTCTTACTTCTATGTTGTTTGCAAATTTGAAATGAACAAAAAGTACTTGGTTTTTTGAAACGTTTACAGATTTTTCTACATTACGTTGCGCATTAATGGTTACCGTTACTAGTAATATGCATACTAAGTTGATGAATTTTTTCATGATGTTTTGATTTAAATTTTGACAGTTTTTTTCTATTCTTCGAATATTTTTCATTTCGAAGTTGAATTATTTTTATGTGTTTGTGATTATTTTTTTCTTAGGTAAACGTTACCAGTAGTAGATTTCAATGAGATTTGAACCCCTCCATTATTTAACTTGGTAGAAATCTTTCTTGGGTTTCCAATTGGATCTAATCCCTTACTTTTTTTAATTTCAAAGTCAAAATCTGTAAAGACAGTTCCCATGGTTGTTTTTAAAGATAAGTTTGCTTTTGTAGAACGAGCTAAGCTAACATCAACATCTCCAGTTGCTGTGCTTAATGATATTGGGCTAGATTGGTTAATGGTCGTGAAAATGGCTGTAATATTTCCCGTATTTGTTCTTACAGTTGCTGGGCCTGAAATATTTTTAAGATTAATATGACCTACATTTGTTTTAATTTCAATCTCAGAAGTAATTCCATCTACTTTTGCGTGACCAAGGTTGCCACAATTCAAAGACACATGTATGCCTTTGGGAATTTGAATTTTGAACCCACTACGGTGCATAAACGATTTTAAATCTTTTATGATTAATGTCGATCCGTCTTTTGTGATTTCTAGTCCAAAACCAGTATTGTCATTTCCATTAGAATACATAGGCTTTAATCCTTTTGCTTTGTCTTTTCTTGATTTTTTTCTATCGGCATGCTCATTGTCATACAGTTTGTGAGCGCTATGTTCGTTGTTACCAGAATCATTGTTTATTACTAATTGATTGGTGGTTCCTAGTTTTAAATCAATGCTTGTATCGGTATGTATTTTTATTTTTTTTATACCAGATAAAGAGTGTTTGTAAGTTTCTTGTGCCTGTGCTATGAATGTGTATAAGAATAGTAATACTGTTATTTTTAGTGTTTTCATTTTTATGTTTTTTACGAAATGTTGTTGTTAAATTAATTTTGCAATGCCAATATTCACTTGCGTTTTTAAATACTCTGGAGCTTCAGGTTGTTCCAATATAATTTTCATTGGATCGAGCGCTCTTTTTTCCTGAATGGCTACCAAAATCTGAATCACTTCAATTTGAATACTTGGGTTTTTTTCTAAGGTTAATGTTTCTATTAAAGAAGTTCTAACCAACTCAGAATCTGTAAAATTAGAAAGTGCTTCTGCTGCAGATAAGCGAACATTACTATTAGAATCGTTTTGCATACGATCTATCAATGCTTCTAATATTTTTGTATCTGATGTTGTAAATTCTTCTGTATAATTCACTGCTTTTATTCTTTTACTAGGTGATGAATTATCAATCATTGCTAGCATCATATTCTCTTTTAATTGCTTTTGTTCAGTTTGATACACAGCTATTTCTTGTTGAGAATTTTGGCTCTCTTGAAAACCACCAATTAAATAGCCTGTAAATAATATGGCAATACTAGCTGCTATTTGTAACATGTTTTTATACCTGAATTGTGTTGCAGGTTGTAACGGGATAACTATTGATTGAGATTTCTTTTCTTTGACCAACATTTCTTCGAAAGAAGCTTTTAAATTTGATGTTGGCTGCACTATTGGTTCATTCGAAAAATCAGTGAATAAAGAAGTTGTTTCTTCAAATGCTTTTTTGCAAGAAGCACAATTCTCGATGTGATTTTGAACATCGCTTGCTTCTTTGATTGGTAAACTACCATCAATGTAATCTATTAGTTTGCTTTCTATGTTTGTACAATTTATCATGCTAATGTTTCAAAATAATTTGTTCTTAATTTCTTTACGATTCTGTGAATCTTTGTTTTAACAGCGATGGTGTTACTTCCAACAATCTCTGCTATTTGCTCATATTTAATTCCGTCAATTCTATTCATAACAATTAGTTCCTTGTCATGGTCATTTAGGCTGTTTATCACCTTCATTAAATGACTTACTTCTTCTTGCTTTTCAATAATTTCTTCATCTAATTTGGTTTGTTGTTTATCTGCCTTTATGGTTCGGAGTTTATTATAAAGGTACTGTTGACCTACTTTTGAATTTGTTCGGTCAATAAACATATATAAATCATCAAAATCCAAATCGTTACAAGTCTTGTCAGATAAAACCTGAAACGCTCCAGAATTGTCTTTATTTCTGAAGTATTTCTCTATCATATCAAAATCAAAAGAATCATCTTTGATGTTGCCAAATGATTCTTTTATCCTTTTATTTATCTCTTTTTTTCGATTAAAGGTTATTTGAGAAAGTGTATATTTTATTTTAAATAGAATGTCCTTTGTCATTGAATAATTAGTGTGATGTTTCTGCTTTTTGTTACATAAAGAACATATAATTAATGTTTGGTTTTACACTACACTTAATAAAGTGTTTGTATAAGATTAGTTGCTGGGTAACAGCTCCAGTTTTCGGCTGAGGATTCGAAGGCATAAGCAAGCGATTGAGTCCGTAAATTTTCTACTGACTAAAGATATGTTTTTTTAGTTAATAGTCTCAATTTAGTTTTGAAAGAGCAATTGTCTAAACACGTTTTAAGGCACTATTTTTTATAGATTTAGAAGCACTTTTAGACAAAAGATAATATCTAGAGGGTTTTCATTAAACAGCATCACTTTCTCTCCGTTAGAGTCAGTTATAAAATATCTTTTGGGAAGCTTTTCAGGTATTTCTCCTGAAAAAGTGCTTGCAAAAACACAAGCTGTTAAAAAAGCACCTAAATCAGTCGGATGACTGCCGTCAGACGTAAATAATTTTATATCGGGTCTTAATGTTTTAGCTAATTTCCAAGCTTCTCCAACCATAACAAGTCCACAATCATTTTCTTTTGATGCTTGTTGATATGCTTTTGTTATTGTTTTTTGGTATTGTGGAACTTTTTGACGAGCCCAAGTAACATAAAAATAAGGTTTTGCTCCTGATGCTTTAATAAGGTTGCACAGTTTCTTTGAA
>MAAC01018286.1_pt1 | contig 12752 bp, 9 predicted proteins | sample 1115981 | NCBI WGS metagenome assembly MAAC01 (sample SAMN04961126, study PRJNA320927) | seawater metagenome | isolation source: sample BD02T64 sea water enriched with oil for 64 days | place: USA:Gulf of Mexico | collected 2013-07-27 | reverse complement strand
GATTAGTGGTGAGCCACAATTAGTCCTAAATGTGGAGGAGAGGAACAGTATTATCATTGACTGTCTGGGCAGCATCTATCAGAAAATTTATTCCTAAAAATGCTGCGGAATGTCGGCTAGAACAAAAAATAGCATCATTTTCAGGCTAATTATTAGTGTTAATAATTGATGATTTTTAACGAAAATATTGAAGTTGGTTTGTACTTGATGGAATTTGTATAAAGCTTATGAAGTAAGCTTTATTTGGCTATAAAACTTTAGGAATTACTGAGCAGAAATAGCAGTAATAAAGATGGTACCCGGAGCCGGACTTGAACCGGCACATCCGTTAAGACGCGGGATTTTAAATCCCGTGTGTCTACCAATTCCACCACCCGGGCACAGTACCTAATAGGTATAGGGTAAGACTTTTTTAGAGTAGAGATTGGTTCCCTACTTTTCGAATAAACTAACAGGAGATTTATCGATAAGAAATTGGAGCGGCTAACGAGACTCGAACTCGTGACATTCACGTTGGCAACGTGATGCTCTACCAGCTGAGCTACAGCCGCTTCATTTGGAGCTTGTATCATTTAAAACGATACATTTACATAAATATTTCTTGTTCAGTTTAAGAAATGGTACCCGGAGCCGGACTTGAACCGGCACATCCGTTAAGACGCGGGATTTTAAATCCCGTGTGTCTACCAATTCCACCACCCGGGCATGATATCTCTGTTGAGCATGCCTGTCATTTCTCAATGAACAAGTAGTAAAACTAGATTGGAGCGGCTAACGAGACTCGAACTCGTGACATTCACGTTGGCAACGTGATGCTCTACCAGCTGAGCTACAGCCGCTTCATATATCTATGGTTTTTAAAATTTAAATTGGAGCGGCTAACGAGACTCGAACTCGTGACATTCACGTTGGCAACGTGATGCTCTACCAGCTGAGCTACAGCCGCTAAATTTAAATTTTAACACTTCGTACAATCAAACTAAGTTGATGAAAATGGTACCCGGAGCCGGACTTGAACCGGCACATCCGTTAAGACGCGGGATTTTAAATCCCGTGTGTCTACCAATTCCACCACCCGGGCAAAGTGGAGGCGGGTCCCGAATTCGAATCGAGGTCCACGGATTTGCAATCCGCTGCATAGCCACTCTGCCAACCCGCCAATTTTCATCAACTGTTGGTGATGTACTTCCCTAGTAAAAATTGGAGCGGCTAACGAGACTCGAACTCGTGACATTCACGTTGGCAACGTGATGCTCTACCAGCTGAGCTACAGCCGCTTCAAGGTGTTGACTCCTTGTCAACGGATGTGCATTCTACATCGTTCTATTGATGAGTCAACACTTAAATATCAATTTTTTTCTGTTTGCTCAAAATACGACTAATCTGTTTAAAAAATGTCTAAATATTGCTGTTTTCTTAACAATTAAGGCTAAATAAATATATTTCTGTTAAAGATTATTTGCCAGAAACCGCTGGCCAGGCTGCCTTAAGGTATTGAAACATTGATACAAAGGCAAATATAGTGGCAAAAAAGTAAAACATCCAGGCCGCATAAATAATTACTTCAGGCGGAAGGTCGACCACTAAAAGAGGAATGTCGTAATTGGGACGCCAAATTAACCCCATTAACGCCAACATTTGCGCTGCGGTTTTCCATTTCCCCAATTCAGATACGGCAACATTACCACGTTTACCTATATCGGCCATAAATTCTCGTAATGCCGAGATCACAATTTCTCGGGCTATCATGATCACCGCAGGTATGGTTACCCAGATGTTCCGATATTCGGAAACAATTAAGACTAACGCAATGGTGACCATTAATTTATCCGCTACCGGATCGATAAACGCACCAAATTTACTCGATTGTTCTAATTTACGGGCAAGATAGCCATCTAGTGCGTCGCTTACCGATGCCACCCAAAATACGGCAAATGCGGCAAAGTTAGACCAGTTCTTTGAAAAAATATCAGGCATCATGTCGTTTAAATAATACACAACGATAAAAACAGGGATTAATATAATCCGAAATAAGGTAATTTGATTAGGAATAGTCCACATGATTAATACTACTAACTTTTTATTTGTGGTTATTGTACATGATGTTTAAGCATTGTCATGTAAGGCGTTAAAAATATTTGTCGCAAGTTCAGTGCTAATACCTGGGACTTTCATCAGTTCTTCGACATTTGCTTTTTTTACTTCCTGTAATCCTCCCAGATACTTCAATAAGGCTTGCCTTTTCTTTGCTCCAATACCTGGGATATCTTCAAGCGTTGATTTTTTAGCAGCCTTTGCCCGTTTCGCCCTATGCCCGGCAATGGCAAAACGGTGCGACTCATCACGAATATGCTGCACTAAATGCAGTGCCGGTGACGTTGGCGGTAAAGAAATTAGTTGATGAGAGCCGGCCATGATTAATGTTTCTAAGCCCGGCTTTCTTGACTCCCCTTTTGCCACACCAATTAGCATTGGAATATTTTCTAAATCCAGCTCGGCAAAAAAGCTTTCGGCTCTTGCCAATTGCCCTTTGCCGCCATCAATAAAAACAATATCGGGTAATTTATCACGATCGGTTACTTTGCCGTAGCGTTTGTTTAAGGCAAAAGACATGGCGGCATAGTCATCGCCTGGTGTAATGCCCAGTACATTATAGCGCCTATAATCACTTTTCAATGGCCCGTCAGTGTTAAATATCACACAAGAAGCGACCGTTTGCTGGCCCATGGTGTGACTAATGTCAAAACATTCCAAGCGTTCTATCGGCTTAGCTAATTCGAACACATTGTTCAGCTCTCTGAACCTGGCTTGCATCGATTCCTTATGGCTATTTTTCACATTTAAGGAATTTTCAGCATTGGTATTGGCCAATTTCAGGTATCGAGAACGTTCACTTCTCACTTTTGCTGATACTTTTACCTCACGCGACACTTGTTTTGACAGTAAAGCCGCAAATTCAGTTTGCGACTCAATCACCATAGGTAAAATAATTTCCCGGGCAATCTTTCCCTGTTCAACGTCTTCGCCCAAATAATGTTGCGCAATAAACGCACTAATAATTTCTTCATCCGTGGTGTCGGCAGGAATATTCGGGAAAAAGCTTTTGCTTCCAAGAATTTTTTGCTCGCGAATAAATAACAAGTGGATACAAGCCTGATTTTTTATTCGATAAAAACCAATAACGTCAAGCTCGGCGGTGACGCCACTGACAAATTGTTGCTGTTGAACTTTACGCAATGTGGCTATTTGATCACGAAACTTCGCTGCTTGTTCAAAATTCAACGCCATACTTACGGTTTCCATATTCTCCACCAGAGTGGCGATTACCTGTTCATTTTTACCTTGTAAAAATAGCCGAGCTAAGGAAACTTGTTGTTGATAATCTTCATCGGATATTTTTCCCACACATGGCGCAGAACATCGTTTTAGCTGAAATTGTAAACAGGGTCTTGACCGAGCGCGATAATAACTGTCTTCGCATTGTCTGATTGGGAACAGTTTCTGCATCAACCTTAAACTTTCCCAAACGGCACCGGCGCTGGGAAATGGTCCGAAAAATTCGCCTTTTACCCGCTTGCCACCACGATGGGAGCCAAGTTTCGGATGCTTATGAGCACTGATCAGTAAATAAGGGTACGACTTATCATCACGCAGCAGTACATTATATTTAGGTTGGTATTTTTTAATGAAATTGTTTTCAAGAATTAATGCCTCCCCTTCAGTATGAGTAACGGTAACATCAATCGCGGTGATGTGGCCAACCAAAGCTCTGGTTTTGACACTGCCAACGTCTTTGCGAAAATAACTGCTTAGCCGCTTTTTTAAATCTTTGGCTTTACCCACATATATAACCGTTTGCTCGACGTTATACATTCGATAAACGCCGCTTTGTTCGGTTACGGTAGATAAAAACGCTTTATGATCAAAATCGCCAGGTTGTTGCGGCACCTCTTCAGACATCAGTTATGCCACATTGTATTGAAGTTACACATTCAGCTTATAGCATCTCAGTATTTAACAAGCCATAGCGTATTGCCAAGTGAGTTAATTCCACATCGTTGCATACCGAAAGCTTGTCAAACATTCGGTAACGATAGCTGTTGATGGTTTTACTGCTTAAACTTAATTGGGTCGATATATCGACAACTTTTTCACCGCGGGTGATCATCATCATAATTTGTAATTCACGTTCTGATAAACAAGCAAAAGGACTTTCATCGGGCTTGTTAAATTGATTTAACGCCATTTGCTGAGCAATACCTGGTGTTATATAGCGTTGGCCGCTTTTTACCGCTTTTATCGCCTGGATCATCTCTTGCGGCGGGGTACTTTTGGTTAAAAATCCAGAAGCCCCGATTTGCATCACTTTGGTCGGGAATGGATCTTCCACATGAACCGTTAAGATGATTACTTTAATATCAGGGGAAAAGCGAATAATTTTCTTGGTCGCTTCCAAACCACCAATACCTGGCATGTTGACATCCATTAATACAATATCAGGGGAATGGTTACGACAATATTGTACGGCAGCTTCACCGGTTGAGGCTTCAAAAACAACGTCTATGCCTTTAGCATCATCGAGTAAACGCCGAATCCCCGTTCTTACTAAATCATGATCGTCAACTAATAATACTTTGATCATATTGATCATCCTGTTCCTGTTCGTGTTTGGAAAATACTGTGTGTTAAGAACGCTAGTATTTTCAATTATAGAAATTTTATAAAGCCTTAGTTATTGATTTAAACTATTAAAAATGAGCAGATATTTAGTCAACTTGGTGTTATACCAATTTGATTAAGTATCTGGTCTACTTTTTCATGAGGAAAAACGGATAAATACAATGCATAAAATTTAGTAAGTAGTTATTCTACTTATCAATTTTATAAAGCAGTAGTTATTCGTTTTAACCATTAAAAATGAGCAGATATTTAGTCAACTTGGTATTATAGTTTATATTGCTTTAACCAATTGTTGAGCAGACCTATCTGGCCGTTTTTATAGGCCGCATAAGTGATGCGAATGGCATTCGATAAGATAGTACTATCATTCCATTCGGTTTGCTCGTCGATCAGTCGATAACATTCAATCGCTTCTGCTGACAAATAGCCACGGACTTCTTTTTTACCATCGAGTTTTTGTTTATCTCTAAATCTTTGTTGCTTTTGTGCATTGGTTAATGCCGCTTTTTTTCTAGGCTTATCAGACATAGGCAATACCTTGATTAAATAAATCATCAATTTTGTTTACTATGGTTACGGATAACCGTGAAAATTGCAATTTATTTAAAATTTATATTGTTTAGTGTACAAGTGTTCGCTAAAGTAGCGACCTATAATTTCTGATAACCGTTATAGTGACTCCTGTCCTAAAGCAATTATCTAAACTTAACATTGAGAAAAAAGCCTCATGGAACAAAAAAACTCTTTTGATAAAGCGGGTTTAATTCAAGCCGGTAATGGCGAATTATTTGGCCCAGGAAATAGTAAATTACCTTCAGATAATATGTTAATGATGGACCGAATCATTAAAATTACTGATGAAGGTGGCAAGTATGGTAAAGGCGAAATAATCGCCGAGCTAGATATTAATGAAGACTTATGGTTCTTCGATTGTCACTTCAAAGGTGACCCGGTAATGCCCGGCTGTTTAGGTTTAGATGCTATGTGGCAATTGGTTGGCTTCTTCTTGGCATGGTCTGGTGGACCAGGTCTTGGCCGTGCATTAGGTGTGGGTGAAGTGAAATTTACCGGTCAAATTTTACCTACCGCTACAAAAGTAACGTATAAAATTGATTTAAAACGCGTGATTAAGCGTAAATTATTTATGGGTTTAGCCGATGGTGTCGTATCGGTTGATGGCAAAGAAATTTACCACGCGACAGATTTAAAAGTTGGTTTATTTACCGATACTTCTAAATTTTAGCTACAAGATTTTAGAAACAAGTTTCTAAAATCATAAAAAAGGGGAAGCTATTGAGCTTCCCCTTTTTTCAACCGGTTGGCGGGGTTTTAACCTCGCGTAATTAGATAGCTAAAATACTAGAACTTACGACGTCTTCTGAACATTAATGCCATTGCCGTTAATATGGTCATAAAGCCAAAACTAGCACCACTGCGCTCGATTTTCTCACCTAACTCTTTAGAACAATCCAGCTGGGTAAGCTCTTCGCCGGTAGGCGTTAGAAAAACTGCTCGTAGCACGTCTTCTTGAACCACTTCACCGGTTTCCGGGTTTACTATTGTTCCACCTTGAGAGTTTAACTTATCTGATTTCACCCATGCGGTACCTAAAATTTCATTACTGGCGTTGATGCTATGCCCTTCGACAATCACATATTTCGCTTGATCTTCACAAGTTAAAAAGTTGTTAATATTATAGAAATTGTCATTGTTTACGTCGTACATAAAACCATGACGACGTCTTCGTACTTCAGGGCTATCAATAAAATCTTCAATTTCACCTTCACCAACAATCATGTTGTTTTCATTGATTGCATACGGATAACTCGATGAGCCGAGAAAGAAATCTGTCGGAAAAAAAGCTTCCATTTCTGTGGCGTTGGCATCGGCATAGAAAAATTTGGTTCGCGCTTTACCGTTAACGTAGGTCCACATATACCCCGTTAATAAACCATTGTTATTGATGTCTAAGGCACGGGATTCAAAGTAATCATCCCTGTCCATAAATTCAATAATTTGATCATCTTTAAACACAGCGGCCATCGATGCGGCTCTTTCTGTCTTTTTCGGTGTGGTTTCATCCTCATCCCACCAAAAATGCGAATAACCAACGATAATGCCTTCATCGTTGATACTGGTTGCAGCACCGGTAAATGGACGTTTATCATCTTCATGAACATTCACGACGCCAATACCTAAATCAACGGCATTTACTATGGTGCCCGATTCGTCCACTTCCCATTTAAAGGCGTTCGAGTAATAAAGCTGAGCTCTTTGTATTTGTACGCAAATTTCAAACGGTATGTCATCGGCGCGGTCATCACAATAGTCATTTTCGGCTTCGATATTTTCAATGGTGGTTTCGTTTAAAGCAATGCTTGAAGTGCCAACAGCCGTTCGATTAATGTTAATGTCATTAATCGATGATAAGCCGCCGTATTTTGCTTCAAGCGGGGTTAATTCAACAATAGTTGAACCATCAAAACTCACCCAGCCACGAGCGCTGAATTCACTGTAGAAATGGATTTCTTCTTCATCACCATCTAAAAATGGTGGTAATGGTAAATAAGGAGCAGATGAACTACCAAATATCCAACCATCATCCGTTATCCCTTTGGGAACATCAATGGTAGAGCGGGTTAGTGCGTCAGTGTCTGGGAATACCGTATCAAATACCTGCAATTCACTAGAAATTGCCGTATTTCCATCAAAGACAAACACCAGGGCATCGCCAAATTTTTGGTATTCAGACGCACTTTTATTTTTTGTGCCTGAGGTTAACCAGAGAGTCGTCCAGGAAAGCGCGTTGGCGTCAGGGTTTCCGGCGCGTAATAGCTCTTCGGCTTCATCATCTATTTCAAATAAATCATAATAACGATCATGAAAGTTTATTGACATGCGCACGATATCGTCAAAATCATCTTCGTCTAAATAATCATATTGAACCGGGAAATTATAGGTGGTGTTGCCAGACAACACGGCTTGGCCTATGTTGTTTTCCACACCGTAGGTATTCTTTACCGTATCAACAAGACCTAAATCTTGAATGGTGTAGCTTACTGCGTGGGCAGACTGGTTGATTAAAGCACTACTAATGCTTAAAGCTAAAACAGATTTTATCAAGGTTTTCATTAGCTACTTTTCTCTTGAAGTTCTTCTAATTCTTGCCATCGGTCGAAGGCGACTTCTAAATCGCTCTCCGCTTTATGTAAAGCGTCTAATACCAATTGCGTATATTCACTATTATTATTAAAAAAATCAGCAGCGTTTACTTGTTGCTGATATTCATCTACGTGCGTTTCAAGGGATTCGAGTAAAGCCGGCAAAGACTCTAACTCACGTTGATCCTTATAAGAAAGCTTATTTTCAGGCTTTTCTTTCACCAGCACTTTCGGCTGCGCTTTTTCTTTGCCCTTTCCTTTGAGCGCAAATTGTTTGTTTTGTTCCGCTTTCAACGATAAATAATCTTCAACGTCACTATAACCACCAAAAATTTGTTCAATATGGCCACTACCATCGAAATAAAGGCATGAATTCACACAGTTATTCACGAAATCTCGATCATGGCTGACCAATAGTACCGTACCCGGGTAATTAGCGACAACCATTTCGAGTAATTCTAAGGTTTCGATGTCCAAATCGTTGGTTGGTTCATCAAGAATTAATAAATTACTTGGTTTTAAAAACAATTTTGCCAGCAATAAACGATTACGTTCACCACCAGATAACGCTCTTACCGGGGTTCTGGCCCGTTTGGGACTAAACAAGAAATCTTGCAAATAACCCAATACATGGCGAGTTTTGCCGTTTATCGTGACTTCTTGTTTACCATCCGACACCGCATCTTGTACCGTCATGTTAACATCAAGCTCAGCCCGATGTTGATCAAAATACGCGACTTCGAGGTTAACCCCTTGTCGCATCTTGCCAGAAGTTTGCGTTAATTGCTCGGTAATTAATTTTAATAAGGTAGATTTACCAGTACCGTTACCACCAATAAGTGCTAAACGGTCACCGCGGGTGATCAACAGTTCTAAATTGTTGATGATAGTCTTACCATTAAACGCCATGTTTAAGTTAAAGCATTCAAATACTAACTTACCGCTACGCTCCCCTTGTGACAGCACCATATCGTCTTGTTTTTTCACATCGCGACGGGCTTTTCGCTCAACCCGAAGCTTTTCAAGCGCCCTAACCCGGCCTTCATTGCGGGTTCTTCGAGCTTTTATGCCTTGTCTGATCCAAACTTCTTCTTCGGCTAAACGTTTATCGAACAAATCATTTTGCGTAGCTTGTACTTGCAAATCATGCTCTTTTTGCTGCAGGTAGGTATCATACTCACCGGGGTAACTGGTGAGTATGCCGCGATCTAAATCGATAATGCGAGTTGCCAATGAACGGATAAACGCCCTATCGTGCGAGATAAAAATCACAGTGCCGCTATAGCCTTTTAAGAAGTTTTCCAGCCACAATACACTTTCAATATCTAAATGGTTGGTCGGCTCATCAAGAAGCAAAACGTCTGGGCTGGTTACCAGTGCTTGCGCCAGCGCAATTTTACGTAACCAACCACCCGATAACTCATTCACGTTTTGATCGGCATTTAACGATAGTTTGCTTAATACCTGCTCAACCCGTTGCTCGTCTTCCCAGGCATTGTTTTGCTCAAGCTCGGTTTGGATCTTGGCCATTTTCTCCAGGTTTTTGTCACTTGGATCGAGAGTCACTACATTGATGATCTCATGGTATTGTTGAATTAAAATACCGTTTTCTTTTAGGCCTTCTGACACGTAGGCAAAAATACTTTGGTCGCAAGACTTAGGCGGGTCTTGTGCCAACATGGCAACTTGCACATCGTTGGAGATAGTCAGTTTACCATCATCGAGTTTTTGCTCGCGGATCAATATTTTCAATAACGAGGATTTGCCGGCGCCGTTGCGCCCTACCAGACAAACTCGCTCGCCGGTTTTAATTCTTAATTCAGTGTTATCAAGAATTTTGCCTTCACCGAACGCCAGCTCGGCATTTGTAATTCTAATTAGTTCCACAGATAAACTCTTGTAATTGTTGTAAATCAAAAGGCCAATATAACGCTAGGTTAGTTGGCAAATGTTCCAGCACGGGAATGCTGGTACTGTACAGTTCTACCAATTTGGTATCATCAATAATATCAACATATTGATAATTATCATTATTGATTAACTGAACGCATAAGGCTTCAGCCAGTTCACACAAATAACACCCTTCGGTGCCATATAAGTTATAGATTGCTTTTTTCATATTTAATCTTTCATAATAAAACGCGCTATAAACGACTGATACACCAGCTGTTATGAATGTGCTTATTGCGTTTAAAATCAAAATCGCGGGTAACTTCGGTTAAATTTTCCGCTTTTAACCCCACCAGGTTTAAGCCATCAAAATCCATTTTAAAATTACGCTTGTTATTGGTGAAAATTAATTCGCCTTGATCCGCAACAGATTTCATTCCGGTTTTGATTAAATCCATATGATCGCGCTGCACATCAAAGGTGGTATCCATTCTTTTCGAGTTTGAAAATGTAGGTGGGTCAATAAATACCACATCATACTTAAAGCTGTTGTTTTTTAACCACTGTAAACAATCGGCTTGAATAAACTCATATTTGTGACCACGTAATTTATTTAACTCAAAATTATCTTGCGCCCAATCTAAATAGGTTTTAGACATATCAACAGTCGTCACTTTTTCAGCGCCGCTAATTGCCGCTTGCAATGATACTGAACCGGTATAAGCAAAAAGATTAAGTAAGGTTTTACCTTTGGCTTTTTTAGCGACAATTTTACGAGTTTTGCGATGATCTAAAAATAAACCGGTATCGAGGTAATCCCACAAGTTAACTTTTAACAACGCATCGTATTCTTTTACGATCAGCGATTTTTTACTTTTGCTTAACTGCTGATACTGGTTTTTACCTTTTTGTTTACTTCTTACTTTTAACGCAACCTTGTCAGCGTCAATGTTTAATACTTTTGGCGCCCAGAAAATAGCTTCTTGTAGACGATTCGCGGATTTAGCTTCGTCGATGTCTTTCGGCGGCGCATATTCGTGCAGTACTAAATGATCGCCATAGATATCAATAGAGACATTATATTCAGGAATATCGGCATCATAAACACGGTAACAATTCACATCGTTTTGTTTAAGCCAAGACTTTAACCCTTTCACATTTTTCTTTAAACGATTGGCAAAGTCAGAATTTTGACCGGAGAAATCGGCTTGCACCGGAGTACGTTCTAATTGCCCGGCATCAATGTTATATAACGCCAATTGACAATCTAGTGGGCCATTTTTAAATTTATAACGTTTAAAGCTTGAAAGCTTTAATAGCGACAACATTTCTACATTGGCGGTAATAAGGCCTACTTTCCAACCTAAAAACTCTTGTTTAAATACTTTACCCAATTCAGTAAAGGTAGAAACAAGCTCAGGTAATGAACCAATTCGTTCACCATAAGGAGGATTAAAGAGAATATGCCCGGGTTCACCAAACTGATTTTTTAGATCTTCGGCTCTACCTTGTTTGAATTCAATCATATGGCCAAGGCCAGCATTGCGAGCATTTGCTTTTGCCGTTTGCAGTACCCTACCGTCCATATCAAAACCAAAGACTTTCACTTTACTATTCGCCAATGCTTGCTCAGTATCGATTTTTGCAGCATCAAGTAGTTGTTTGAACAAACTGGCGTCGTGAAATTTCCAGCGACTAAAGCCCCATTGAGCTCTATCAACACCGGGTTGCATACCAGACGCCATTGCAATAGCTTCAAGCAATAATGTGCCCGAGCCACACATAGGATCGACTAATGGCTTAGTGGTATCATTTAACCAACCAGAGCGTACCACCAGTGCTGCAGCAAGGTTTTCTTTAATTGGCGCCGCACCGGAGTGTTCACGATAACCGCGTTTAGACAATGAACGGCCAGAAAAATCAACATAAAAAGTCACTTCATTTCTCAGCAACCGGGCTTGAATACGAATGTCAGGGTTAGTCTTGTCAACAGATGGCCTGTCTAAGCCTTCATCCCGGAAACAATCGACTATCGCATCTTTAACGGTTAAGCCACCGAATTGCGAATCACGAATGTGTTCGTTCTTACCAACAAAATCGACTGCGAATAAATCTTCGCTGGTAAAATGCTCAGTCCAATCAATATCTTTTGCTGCTTTATATAGTGCATCTTTATCTTTTACCGGTGTTGGCGCATCTATACGAATAAGAATACGACTGGCCAAACGTGATTTTAAACAGGCTTGATAACCCGTTGTCATTGTTGCACTAAAATGAACGCCTTCTGGGCGTTGTACAACGTCACTACCGCCTATTGCAGTTATTTCATCGGCTAACAAAGGCTCTATGCCAAAAGAAGTTAAAGCTAAAAATTGTTTCATGTGGTGTTCCAAAGCATTTGATGGCGCAGATTATAAACGACCTGCCTTCATTTGTCTTATTACAAAGACAATTAAGGCTACTTTATTAATGGTCGGTCCATGAATCAAAATTTTAGCCTGGTAAAAATTCAAAATAAGACTTTATTATCTTAAAAATCATACAGTTTTCGCTTATAAAAAAATCAGCTGTTTATTGATTAATCACAAATACGAATTATATTAGATATTTTAATAAATCTGCTTGCATTATGATACGGCAGTCCTTATAGTACGCCTCGAATTCAGGCGCGGGATGGAGCAGCCTGGTAGCTCGTCGGGCTCATAACCCGAAGGTCGTCAGTTCAAATCTGGCTCCCGCAACCAATTCTCTTATTTTAAATAAAAGAATTCTGAATTTATTCTTACATTATGAATCAAAACTGATGTGGCTTGTTTAAGTTTATCTTAAACCATTCGGACGCGGGATGGAGCAGCCTGGTAGCTCGTCGGGCTCATAACCCGAAGGTCGTCAGTTCAAATCTGGCTCCCGCAACCAATTCTCTAATAACAGAATTCAAATAGTTATTGGCTTTCCTATTTTAAATAGGTCATTCGGACGCGGGATGGAGCAGCCTGGTAGCTCGTCGGGCTCATAACCCGA
>MAAC01012207.1_pt1 | contig 12753 bp, 14 predicted proteins | sample 1115981 | NCBI WGS metagenome assembly MAAC01 (sample SAMN04961126, study PRJNA320927) | seawater metagenome | isolation source: sample BD02T64 sea water enriched with oil for 64 days | place: USA:Gulf of Mexico | collected 2013-07-27 | reverse complement strand
TCCAGGAGAATTTGCTACTAATATTGCTGCCAGTAGATATCACACACCTGTTTTTGAAGATTCACCTTATAAAAAAGTGTACGCAGAGAATTTAGAATTGATGGATGCACATGTAGATAGTGGAATGAATCCAATAGTAATGGCAAAAGCTGTATATAATATCATCAATTCAAAGCATCCAAAAATGCATTATAGAGTGGGTAAGGTTATGGAAAAATTTTCTATAGTACTAAAAAGAGTTTTACCAGATAAAATGTATGAAAAACTATTGATGAATCATTATAAATTATAATTTTGCAGCAAGAAAAACAAAACAATCAACACAAAAATAAACAACCATGAAATTTTTTATTGACACAGCAAATTTAGATCAGATTAAAGAAGCACAAGCTTTGGGTATTTTAGATGGAGTTACTACAAATCCATCATTAATGGCAAAAGAAGGTATTACAGGTGCAGAAAACATTATCAACCATTATAAAGCAATTTGTGATTTAGTTGATGGCGATGTAAGTGCAGAAGTAATTGCAACAGATTTTGAAGGAATGGTAAAGGAAGGAGAAGCTTTAGCAGCTTTGAATCCACAAATTGTTGTGAAATTACCAATGATTAAAGACGGTGTAAAAGCATGTAAATATTTTTCTGAAAAAGGAATTAAAACAAATGTAACATTGATTTTTTCTGCTGGACAAGCTTTGTTGGCTGCAAAAGCAGGAGCAACCTATATGTCTCCTTTTATTGGGCGTTTGGATGATATCTCAACAGATGGATTGAATTTGATTGCAGAAATACGTCAGATTTATGATAACTACGGTTATGAAACACAAATTTTAGCTGCATCTGTTCGTCATACCATGCATATTATTGATTGTGCAAAACTTGGTGCTGATGTAATGACAGGACCATTAAAAGCTATTGAAGGATTGATGAAACACCCTTTAACAGATTTAGGATTGGCTCAGTTTTTAGCTGATTATAAAAAAGGAAACTAAACCTATTAGTTTTAGTATCTTTGAATGTCATTTTGAGCAAAGCGAAAAATCTTTTTTAGATGCTTCACGTTCGTTCAGAATGACATTTTTAACTTAAAAAAATGTATCCAAAAAAAGACATTGCACAATTACTGATTTCGGCCGTTCATCGATTTGATATTGATACAGTTGTCATATTTACGGTCAAACTTATCTTTATGATAAATAATATCACCTGCTAAATAAGTTGGAATTCCATTTTCACGAACCACAACTCTATCTACATCATCACCAAGTTCAGTTGATTTAATCCAAATTTTTTTGTCTTTTGTGTATAAAGATCCATTATCTTCTAGGATTTTTTTAGTGCTTTCCCAGTTAGAATATAAAGCAGACTCACTTACAAAATTATCAAATTCAATTCCAATATTTCTCAAATCATTAACAATAATATCCAAGACCAAATCTTTTGAAAAAGTTGCAACTTCACGATATCTTGAGTCATCAAAAATAATATCTTTACCAAACTTCTCAATCACTGCTTTTGCAATATCAAGTAGATAATCACCTCTGTAATAAGTTTCTGGGTATTGCACTGTTTCTGCATAAATAAATTCTCGTGCAGCTAAACAAACAGATAATCCCAATAAGTCCATTTGAGATCCAGCATCATTGATATAATATTCTTTATGAATATCATATCCCAAGTGACGACCAACTCGAGCTAAAGTATCACCCAATATAGCACCACGAGCATGACCGATATGAAGAGGTCCTGTAGGATTCGCACTAACGTACTCTAATAATATATTAGTATTTTGGTTCTCTCTTTTACAAAAGTCCATTTGGTTTTGCAAAGCAACATCAGCAAGTTTTTCAATAAATTTACTTGAAAGTTTGAAGTTTAAAAAACCCTTGATAGCTTGTACTGATTCAAATATTTCTACATTTTCAAACTGTGTAGCTAAGTCTTCAGCAATAATAATTGGTGATTTTCTTAATTCTTTCGCCAAGGAAAATGCAAGTGGTGTTGCATAATGTCCCAATGATATGTCTTTTGGTTTTTCTAAAACAACATTACGTTTTAATATATCTTCTATGTGTTTTTTAACAATATTTTGCAATTAATTTATTCCTAAACATTTTTCGTAGTATCATTAACATCTTCAGCTTTTGCTTCAGTTTTGTTATCTACAATTTTTTCTGAACTATCGGTTTTTTTAACTTCAGTTACTTCTTCATCGTCTTTAATAGCTTTTTTAAAGTTTTTAATTCCACTTCCTAATCCCTTAGCAAGCTCAGGAATTTTCTTTCCTCCAAATAATAATAACACCACAAATGCGATTAATATCCATTCCATTCCACCAGGCATTCCCATATTATCTCCTAATATATCTTATTTATTTTCTTAGATTATATCTTCTTAACGCTTAAATTTAAAATTTAAATTTAAGGAATTTATTTGGAAAGTGTATATATCTATTTTAGAAAATAAAATATTAACTTGTATCCACTTCCAGCAGCTAATATTGATCCAAATAAATTGAATGCCATATTAGAAACACCCAAAAAGAATGAAGTTTGCAATAAAAAGAAACTCTCGATTGCAAAGGTTGAATATGTGGTTAATGCGCCTAAAAAACCAGCGCTTAAAAAAGATTTTAGGCTTTCATTAATATTGTAGTGAATAAAAATAGCGAATAAAATGCCAATGAGAAAACTACCCAATACATTTACTGTTAATATTCCAAAAGGAAATTCATGTGGCAACATTTTTGTTATTGTAAAATTAAGATAAACCCTTGCAATTGCTCCCAAGAATCCACCACAACCTACAGCCAAAATTGTCTGCCAACTTAAAGTCATGTGTCCAATTCTCTCTCTAAAATCTCACGCATTTTGTTTTCACTTTCTTTTAACCAGTCACTTTTTTTATCAGCTTGAACTGGATCAAGATAAATTATTTTTACAACACCAGGAGTTGCTTTTAATGTTTTTGAGTCTAAAATACTTCTCGTATTGACCAAAACAATAGGTTGAACTTTTAATTTGTGCCTATCTGCGACCATTTTAGCGCCAAACTTAAACTTTGAAATTTTTCGACCATTACTTCGTGTACCCTCAGGAAAAATTGCAATTGGACGACCTTTTGAGAGTCTATCTTTGGTCTCCTTTAACAAAGTGACAATTCCAGACTTATCTTCTCTATCAATGGAAATCATTTTGGGTGCTTTAATAATATGTCCAAAAAGAAATAAATCTGCAATTTCTTTTTTTGCAACCCATGCAAGATGTTTTTCATGAATATGTTCTATAATAATAATATCAATTAAAGACTGATGATTCATCATTACCATATCACAACTTGTGTCAAGACTACCCGTTTCTTCTAAAGTAATACCAAGTAAGGCAATTTCAATTTTCATCCAAAATTTTATAATTTTGTGTTGATGTTTTTTAAATATATACATTAAGGCTATTGTAATAGCAACCGTAATTGAAAACTGAATTAAAATAAGATATCCTCTAATTTTTGACAATATTATTTTCCTTTATCCATCCAATGATTTCTTTCTGCGTATTTGATTTTTTAAAAAATATTTTTAAAAAATCATCCTTTTTATTCAATATTTCTACTTTCTGTATTTTATCTAACTTATAAAATACAGTAGAATTATTTGTGGGCAATATATAAATGTTACTATTCTTTTTTACCTTAAGCACTTCATTTGGTAAATTATACAAAATAAAAATTATCAAAAAGATCAAAGCCATAAAAATAGAAAAAAATCGTCTTCTAAGTAAATATAAAAGAAAAAAGAGAAGTGAAAAAGACCCAAAAAGTAATTTTTTGTACAACAAAATATTACTGTTGTTGGGATTTAAATCTGTTTGAGTACTAACCAGCTCATTTTTCAATACAACTTGAGACTGAATTTTTACAAAATTATTCATTTCACTATTATAATATTCAAAAGAAATTCTTTTAGTATATATTGGAATAATTGCATAATAAATAGCTGTTTGATTTATGGAGTTATCTTCAATGGAATTAACACCTTGTTCTTTAAAACTCTTTAAATTGAAATCTTCTAGATTTCCTTGTTCTGCTTTTAACTCTAAAATAGTTAATAGCTGACTATTTGTATATTGTTTGGTTTTATGTGTAATAATTTCTAAATTTTTAGCAATGACATTAGAAAAGTTATCGTTATCTTCTGCAACATCTGTATAGGTAATTTTTTTCGCTTTTAAAGTAACGATTTCAAATATCTTTCCATTTTTATACATTAATACTTGAATACTAGGCATGATAAAACTTGAAGATTTCACTTTGAAAAAATAAGTATTATAAAAATTATTCTTATTACCGTAACTCCATTCATTATCGGGATTAAGTATACTAACATTTTCATGATTGATAAATCTTGTCTCTATTTTATCAAATTCGTCCGTTGTAATTGTGGTTTTAAGTGATATCTTAAATCTTTGATTTTTAAATATTATTTTTGGAGATTTTTCATAAGAGGAATAAAGGCTCTGTGATAGTTCTTTTTCCAAAAACATAGTATCTATTTCCGCTTTTTGGAAATGGTCAATTGGTATTGCAACTTCTAGTGTAGTTATAGCATCTAAATATTGGGCAGCTTCATTATCCAAAATTTCACTTAAGAATGAATCTTCTTCATCAATCTCTTCAATACCAGTTATTACTTCTTTAGTAGGAGGAAATTGTTCATCAATAATAGCTTGTATTTCCGATTGTTGTTTAAAAAATGCGCTTTCGTCTAATGGAGGATTTGAAGAAGATAATAAAAATTGGAAAAAGAAAATAGATAAAAGCAGATATTTCATTTATAACCTATTATTAATTTAAGCAAAGCAGTTATGCTGCTTTACTTAAAATTGACTATTTATTAAAAAAACCTTGAAACATTTTAACACCATCATCACCACCGAGTAGTGTTTCAATTGCACGTTCTGGGTGAGGCATAAGACCAAACACATTTTTTTCTTTATTTGAAATTCCTGCAATTTGAGCAACACTTCCATTTAAACTTTCAATATTACCTTTTTCATCACAATACTTTAGTAGTATTTGATCATTGTCTTTCAAGTCCTGTAATCCAGCTTCATCGATAAAATAGTTACCATCATGATGGGCTACAGGGATATTAACAATATCACCCTCTTCTAATTGTTTTAAAAATTCATTGTCGTTGTTAATAATTTTTAAATGATTATACTTGGAAATAAAATGTAAAGTATCATTTCTTTTCATGGCACCTGGTAATAGTCCAGCTTCCAATAAAATTTGAAAACCATTACAGATTCCTAATACGTTACCACCAGCATTTGCATAAGCACTTACTGTTTCCATAATAGGCGCAAATCTAGCAATTGCTCCAGATCTTAGGTAATCTCCATAAGAAAATCCACCAGGGATTACAACTAAATTTGTATTTTCAGGTAATTTTGTTTCTTTGTGCCATACAAGTGTAACATTTGCACCAAGTTTTTCGAAAGCATATTGTGCGTCATATTCACAGTTGGTTCCTGGAAATTGTAATACTGTTACGTTCATAGCATTAACCTATAATTTCAATTTCGTAATCTTCAATAACTGTATTAGCAAGAAGTTTTTCACACATTTTAATCGCTTCTTCACGTGCGCTGTCTTTAGAGTCACAATTTAATTCCATAATAATTTGTTTCCCAATTCGAACATCAGTCACAACTTCTTTAAATCCCAATGTATCTAAAGCATGATGAGTTGCTTTACCTTGATCATCTAAAACACCTTTTTTCAATGCCACGTTTACAATTGCTTTCATTTATTACCTTCTATTTATATTTTTGCGATTATATCTAAAACCACCTTTAGCAGTTTTGATTAAAAGAGTACAAGAAGTACTCTCCTTTAAAACTATTTACTTAAACTATTAAGAATTGTTGTATATCCATTTAATATTGTACTTTTAATAGAATCTGGAACTTCAACATCTAACTTTTCACCAGCTTTTAATTCTTTTGATTTTTCTTTCCAGTTATTCTTTTTACCGAAATCACGAAGAATTTGTTTATCCATCGAAATGTAATTTGCAGCATCAAAATTTTCACATGTAATAAATCTTGAGCTCTCAGGAGTTAATACTTCATCACCTAGAACCCATTGTCCATTGGCACTCATAAATATTTCAAACTTTGTATCAACAACAACAATTCCGTTATCTTGAGCATAAGCAGTAAAATCTTGAAACAGTTTTTCTAAACTGCTAATTATCTCTGGGAAAAGTTCTCTTACTTTAGAAGCGTTTAATGGCTCGTCTTTAATACCTTTTGTAGTTGGAGTAAAAAGTGGCGTATCAAATTTGTGCCACTGTTTTAAATTTGTAGGTAATTCTAAACTATATGGATCGATTCCATTTTGGCAAGCTTCAAATAAAGACCCTGTAAGATAATTTCTAAAGATAAATTCAAATTGAACAACATCTCCATCAATTTCCGATTCTAAAGGTTTACATAATTCCATAAGTTGACATCTTGGAGCTACACTTAAAGATTCATCTATTTTCTCAGATAAAATAGCAGTTCTAATACCAGCTTCTTTTGCATATTGAGCACCATTATTAGAAATGGCAGTTTGAGAAATACCTTTTCCATCAATTTCAAGATTTAAAGGAATATCAAATACAGAACAACGATCACTCCGTACCAGTAGTACTTTTTGATCAGCTCCTGGACATGTATAAAGATCTGCATTTTTACCAATATAAAATAGGTTATAACCTAACTCTTCTAATTCCGAAATACCTTTTTGAGATGTAGTTTTCTTTGATTGTGGCCAAAGTCCAAGTGCTACAATATCACTTATTTTCATTCATTTTCCTCTGTATTATTTAGTTGTTATTATTAAACTTGTTAAAATATCAACAGCAGTTTTAAGCTGATTGTCTTTTAACAACTCTTCTTTAGTAATAGTTTTCTTTTTAATTCCGTTATCTACTACTTTTTTTACTTTTTCTTTTCCATCAACTTTTTCCAATTCACCTTCTAAGTGCTTCTTCAAGTCAGCTTCTTTAATTGAAAAAGTAGACTCAGGTTCAGAAACAGCTTCTCCAGGATAAGAAATAATGTCTGGAGTAATTCCAGTTGCTTGAATAGTTCTACCACTTGGCAAATAGTATTTAGCAATTGTTAACTTGATACCTTCACCTTTATCTTTTGTAATTGGAAGCACTACTTGAACAGAACCTTTTCCAAATGTTTTTTGCCCCACGATTACTGCACGTTTATGATCTTGTAAAGCACCACCTACAATTTCACTGGCACTTGCACTTCCTCCATTAACCAAAACGATTAGAGGCTTTCTTGTTAATGTGCTTGAGCTTTTAGCATAAAATTTTTCTTCTTGAGCTGCATCTCTACCTTTTTGAGAAACAATTACACCCTCATCTACAAAAATATCTGTTACGTTAATAGCTTGATCAAGTAAACCACCTGGATTGTTTCTCAAATCTAAAATGATTCCTTTTTTATCTCCATGTTCTGTAATCGCTTTAGTCAAATTTCTTGAAACCTTTTTATCAAAGCTTGAAACTCTAAGATACAAAATATCATCGCTAATTGTTTTTGAATAAACAGATTGAATTTTTATAATGTCTCTAATAATTTCAATCTTAAGTGGTTTGGTTTCACCTTTTCGCACGACTGTTAATAAAATAGAAGTTTTAGGTTTACCACGCATATGACCAACTGCTTCATCCAAAGACATATTAAGTGTAGAGATATTGTCAATTTTCAAAATAATATCTCCAGCTTTAACCCCTGCTTTAAATGCTGGGGTATCATCTATGGGAGAAATAATAGTTAAAGCTCCATCTCTTAATCCAACAGTAATTCCTAATCCACCAAATTCACCCGCAGTTTGAATTTTCATCTCTTTAAAATATTTTCTATCCATATATGTTGAGTGAGCATCTAATTCTTGCATTAAACCTTTTAAGGCTTTATTTACGATTTCTTCTAATTTAATATCATCCACATAGTATTTCTCAACCGTACCAATTACTTGTGTTAATTTTGAAAGTGATTCAAATCTAGTTTTAGCCAATTCTTCTTTTGAAGTTTTAGCTTGAGCATTTTGAATAAAAAGTAAAGACAGCATTGAAATTAATAAAATTTTTCTCATATTCAACCCTTTTGTAATAATTATATTAAGGCAGTATTATATTCAATATTTTATAAAAGTAAGATTTTATAAAAATTCTAGTAGTATAACAGTTAATTTTTTATAAGGTTAATTAATATGAGTTTAAAAGAAAATGTGGAATTTGTAAAAGAAGAACTTAACTCTGAAGAGAAGTTTCTAGAGGGTTTTGTGAAAATAGAAAGATTTTACAAGAAAAATAAAGTTATTGTTATTGGTGTTGTTGCTGTTGCCGTTTTAGCTATTGGTGGAATCACTTTTAATAACTATACAAATGCATCTAATAAAAAAGAATCTAATATTGCATTTAACAAGTTTTTAATAGATAATAATGATAAGGCATCTCTAGAAATATTAGAGAATACAAATAAACAATTATTTGAAGTTGCTAAATACTTAAAAGCAAAAAAAGAGAACAAGTCAGTTGAAATCAATATCACATTTCTAAAAGATTTGGCACAGTATTCACAAGCAGTAAAAGCAGAAAATATTGAAAAACTCAGTTCACTTTCTCAACAAAATGATTTCTTGTTAAAAGAATTTGCACTATTTAATAAAGCACTTATTTTAGCAAATAATGCAGAATATGTAGATGCAAAAGAGACTTTAAAACTAATTCCAAAAAATTCAAGAGTGAATGATTTGGTTGTTTTATTAAATCATTACTTATTAACAAAATAATGGACTAACTATGAAAATATTATCAATTATTGCAATTGCCTTGTTTTTAATAACAGGCTGTGCAGATAAAAAATACTTCGAACCTGAAAATACAGATGGTGACTACTCTCAAAATCCAAAAAATATGCCTGCCAGCATTATTGGATTTAATAGAAGTGGCGCAACACTATCTAATGGACAAGTAATTACAAAAGACAAAATATCTACATACAAACTTCCTGAAGGATATGAATTTATCAATGGAAGTAAAAATGGTGTGATTGCAAGTGATAATAAAAGTAAAATCATCATTGGTGAACAAAACATTGAAGTTGGTGGCATTGTGGTTGCTGCAACATTAAAAGGTTCAACACTAGCAATGATTTATAGTGATAATTCATTTGCTCTTTATGACATAAAAAGAAATAAATATATGTTAAAAGAGTACTTACCAGAATCATTAGCAAACGATGTTCGTATTACTAACCCAGTATTTTTAACCAATATTGTTTTATTTCCAACCTTAAATGGAAGAGTACTTGTTGTAAGTTTAAAGCAAAACAAAATTGTTAAAACTATCGTTGTTGATGCAAATGGAACATTCAATAATATTATTTACCTAAGTGTAATAAATGACACTTTAATTACAGCTACTTCAAACAAAATAGTTGTTGTAGGTACAAATGATTTGAATATCAAAGATTACGAAATTAGAGATGTGACAGTACATAATAACGATATCTATTTAGCAACCATTGATGGACAGTTAATTAAGCTAGATATCAATCTAAATGAAATAGCAAAAAAGAAATACAAATTTGCTAGATTTTACGCTTTAGCATTCGGAACTTCATTGTATGCACTTGAATCTCAAGGATTTTTAATACAAATAGATGAAGATTTCAAAAATGATAAAATTTATGAATTTTCATTTGACGAAAAAGATAAAGCAATCGGAATTGATAATAGATTTTATTTTGGAGATGAGTACTTAGAAGTTAACTAAGTCCTTTTCCCTCACCACATTAAAATGTGGTGACTACTCGCATACGTTTAAACGATAACCTTGCCCAGAGATATTTTCTAAAAAGTCTATAGGTGTTTTTCGTCTTAGGTTTTTAATTATTGTTCTTAATGCCATACTGGTCATTACTTCATCAAAATCTTTCCATACATAGTTTTCAATTTCATCATAAGTAATTACTCTATCTTTATTTCCAATGAGTAAATCCATTAAGTTCTTTTCTTTTTTATTCAATTTAATAGTATCTTTCTCTTGATACACAAAAATACCATTGACCTTATCATAAATTAATTCACTAGAAATATGATAGGTTAAATTTGCAGTAAGTTGTAATAACTCAACAACATTATACAAAGCTTCTCGTAAACTTTTAGATTCTAAAGGTTTCACTAAATAAGCTTGTATATTTAGATTCGCAGCTGGTAATAGATACTCTTTATTAGTATAAGCCGTAAACATGATAATAGGAACCTGTAAATCTTTTTCTCGAACAAGTCGCGCAAATTCAATTCCATTTGTTCTTGGCATTTCTATATCTGTTATAATTATCTGTGGTTTTAACTCAGAAAATATTTTAAAAGCTTCTTCTCCATCAGATGCTGTGATTACTCTATTTGATAATAAAGACAGAACTTGAGCCACTTCTTCTCTTATTTCATCTTCATCTTCAACATATAATATTGATACTTCTTTTAATAACTTAGCAAGTTCTTTTATACTGGTCATGAATATGTCCTAAATTTCAATTTATTTAAAATCACTTTGATTTTTATATGCAAGGCACAATTGATGTAAATATACAAAAATAATATCACAATAATAATAAAAACACAATTTTGCCACTTTATTTTGTTACATTTAATTAGCAAAAGTTTTATTTATTTTGGAGTGAATATGCATGTTACAATTTTTTCAAATAATTCTAATTTAAAAAAAGACATCGAAGCATATACTAATGGATTACATATAAACCAAAGTTATGATACATTAACTATTATTCACGAGATTTTATTTACAAAACCAGATTTACTCATTGTGGATACGACAAAAGAAAATATATTAAAATTATATTCCAAAATTAAAAATGAAAGTAACTTTGAAAATTTACAAATACTTTTTTTAATTGAGGATTTCAACCAAAGTTTTTTCCAAAAGTTGGGTTATAATATAGGAGATATTGATTATCTTAACAAACCAACAGAAATTAATCAACTCATATCAAAATTAAATTTTTACAATACATTACATAAGATGCACCATAAACTTACTAATATAGATGAATTCATCACTCAATATTCTCAAGCTGTGATAAAAGGAGAAATGCTTGGTATTATTTCACATCAATGGAAGCAACCCTTAAATATTATTGCCACATCAATTATAAATATTGAGTTAAAATCGGAACTAGAAGAACTTGCGCATATAGATGTAGAAAAAAGCGTTTCAAAAATCCATTCTACTTTGGAAAAAATCACCAATATGATTCACAACTTTGAACATATTTTTGAAAATAGTTTGTCAAGAACAACTTTTAATACCAATGAGGCGTGTTTAAGATCCATTGAATTAATGTCTCCTCAATTAAATTCACGCAAAATTAAAATTACAAACAACATTCCAAAAAAAGTTATTACAACATCTAATTTTGAAAATGAACTTTGTCAATCGATTTTATGTTTACTTTCAATCATCCAAGACTCCATCATTAAAAAACATAAAGAGAAAAAGACTTTTTACGGTAATATAAAACTTCTTCTAGACAAAGATTCAGATAAGATAATTATCAAAATTATCAACAGCAAAATTGAAATGTCCACAGATGAGTTTAATAATAGGATGTCTCTAAATACTCTGTTATCCTCTTCTGATGATAATAATACAAAACTCTTCATTGCAAAAAAAATTATTGAGAACAAATTAAATGGAAATTTAAGTATAATAAATGACACCAAAGACGTCATTTTTAATATTACACTTTAATTGGATAAATATGAAGCATAAACTTATTTTAGTTTATATTTTCTTTTTTGCAATATCTGTTAATATCTTCGCAAAAGAAGAAAAAATATCTTTACAATTACAATGGTTGGATCAATTTCAATTTGCTGGTTATTATATGGCAAAAGAAAAAGGTTTTTACAAAGATGTAAATTTAGATGTTACTCTAAAAAAATTCAATAAAAATATTAATATCGTAGATGAAGTGATATCCAATACTGTTCAATATGGAATTGGCCGATCTAGTTTAATTATGAATAAGTCTAATGGAAAAGATATAATTGCACTTGCAGCTATATTCCAATCTTCTCCCCTTATGTTTTTAACTTTAGAGTCTTCTAATATTCAAAATATATCTGATTTTAGAAATAAAAGAATCATGATAACAGATGATGCCATGGGTACTACCTCATTAAAAGCCATGTTAATATCTAAAGGATTATCCTTTGATGATACTATAATCCAGAAACATTCTTTTGATATCAATGATTTGATAAATCATAAAACTGATATCATGGCTTCTTATATTTCTAACCAACCTTTTATATTAGAACAAAAAAATATTAAATACAAAATTTTTGCACCAAAAGATTATGGGTTTAACTTTTATAATGATTACTTATTTACAAGTAACAATGAACTTCAATATCATCCCAAGAGACTTCAGAACTTTTTAGATGCCTCGTTAAAAGGTTGGCAATATGCTTTTAATAATATTGAAGAAAGTGTAGATATCATTTTAGAGAAATACAATAGCCAAGGTAAATCTAAAGAAGCTTTGATATTTGAAGCACAAACCTTAAAGAAATTGGCTTTTCATAATACCGATAAATTAGGAAGTATTTCAAAGAAAAAACTCAATAGAATTTATGACATTCATTCCCTAATGG